>Ga0315900_10004981_pt1 | contig 18446 bp, 17 predicted proteins | sample LakEriMetagenome_FD_203521 | JGI IMG/M metagenome (GOLD analysis project Ga0315900, IMG submission 203521) | Freshwater fungal communities from buoy surface, Lake Erie, Ohio, United States - Buoy 12 MA114 | ecosystem: Environmental > Aquatic > Freshwater > Lake > Lake biofilm | place: USA: Lake... | reverse complement strand
CACCGCCTGGGGGCAGGGCCACAAGCCATGCGCAGGTTGGAAGGCGGGGGCCGTGCCCGTGTGATCATGGGCAATGCTTGGTGCCGGGTGAGGGGATCGAACCCCCGACCTTCGGTTTACAAAACCGAGCCTCTATGCCGCCATTATCCGACACCCGCCGACGCGGACGTCGCAAAGCCATTGCAATTGGCCGGATTCGCCATGATACAACCGAAGCATGACAACACGAGCCGACACTGGGTGCGATTGCGCGGGGTCCGCATGGGGTCCGCAACGGGTCCGCAATCGACGCAACCTAGGGCCGGGGGCGAAGGGGTCCGCACCGTGAAACTGACCGACGACACCGTTTCCGGCCTGTCCTGTCCCGAGGGGCGGAAGGACGTGCTGGTGTTCGACACCGCGACCAAGGGCTTCGGGGTCCGCGTTCAATGCAACGGGGTCCGCACCTTCCTGTTTCGCTACAAGCTGGCCGGGGTGTCCCGGCGCATCCCGCTTGGCGTGTTCGGCAAGACAACCACCACGACCAAGGCGCGCAAAGAGGCCGAACTGCTCCGGGGTTTGGTGCTGGCCGGGCGCGACCCTTGGGGCGAGCGAAAGCGCGATGCCGTTGCCACCGTCGCAGCGGAGCGCGAGGCCCGCGCAAAGAGCGAGGCCGACGCCTTCACGGTCGCCGCGCTGCGCGATCTGTACTTCTCCAAACACGTCGCGACCCTGCGGCCGGCGACCCAGCGCGATGTGAAAAGCCGGTTGAAACTGCATCTGGCGCCGATTGCCAACAAGCCGGCCGCAGCCATCGGCCGGGCGCAGGCGGCCGCGGTAGTGGATGCTGCCGCGAAGGCGGGCGACACGACCGCCCGCCGGGTCCGCGACTATGCCCGCGCAATGTGGGGTTGGGCGCTGGCACGAGGATCGCTACCCGAAGGCACGCCGAACCCTTGGGAGAACGCTCCCGCGCCGGGTAAGGACGTGCCGCGCGACCGGACCCTGACGCCGGCCGAAACGGCGCTGGTGTGGAACGCGGCAGTCGAGTTGCAGACGCCATACGGGCCGATGATCCGCTTCACGTTGCTGACGCTGGCGCGGCGTGAGGAAACCACGGCGATGACCTGGGGCGAGGTTGCGCCGGACCTGTCCGCTTGGGTCCAGCCCGGCGCGCGGACGAAGAACGGCAAGGCGCATGTCGTGCATCTGGCAGAGCCCGCCCGCGCAATCCTCCGCGAATTGCTCGGCGCCGAGGATGGCAAGCCGCTGCCCGCCTTGCCGAAGGCTGACCGTCTTGTGTTCGGGATCCCCGGCAACAAGCCGATCACGGTGCATTCATGGGTGAAGCGGAAGCTGGACGCAGCGATTGCCGATGCCCGGGTGAAGGCCGCGCTCACCGCAGGCGTGCCAGTGCCGGACCCTCTGCCGTCCTGGACCCTGCACGACTTCCGGCGGTCGGGGGTCACTTGGCTGGCCAATGCCGGCTTCCCGCCGCACGTTGCCGACAAATTGTTGAACCACGTCCAAGGCGCAATCAGCGGCGTTGCCGCCATCTACCAGCGCGGCGAGTTTATCGAGGAACGGAAGCGCGCCCTCGACGCATGGGCCGCCCATGTGATCGCCAGCATCAGCGACCCGACGCAGGTCGACGCCGGGAGGGTGGTGGCCCTGGCCGAGCAACGCACCGAGCGCAGGCGGGCATAGCTTGGAAGGTGTCTCAGCGCGGGTGCTTGGGGCGTCGTACCCTATCTTGTGTGTCCGGCCGAGGTTCGGAACAACGGGTAGCGATTTAGGGCTTGCATACCGGCAGCCCGTGGCGCAGTGATGAAGTGCGAGGGGTCATGCGACTCCTCGTGTCGGTCTGCGGGGTAGCCGAAAGGCCCCTGCCCCTGATCCATCGGGGACGGATCGGTTATCACTGGCGCAGGAGCGCTGGCAAACCAGGTGGCGGAAGCCTCCGAGGTTGCTAGCGCGCTGTGTTTGGCGCATGGCCGGCCCCGCGAGGTTCCGCCCCGAGTTAGGGGCCTTGACAGTGAACCTCATTCTCCCATCCGAAACAGCCCAGATCTTGGGTGTTTCACTTCGCAGCCTGGAACGGTGGCGCGTGACCGGCGAAGGGCCCGCGTTTGTTCGCGTCGGCGCCAAGCGTATCGCCTATCGTTCCGAAGACGTGCAGGCGTGGCTTGCTGCGCGCACCTTTCCGCACCGCGCCGCCGAACTCGCGGGGCGGGTTGCCTAAATGAAAAACCCCACGCCCGGCATAAAGGCCGGAGCGCGGGGCGGGATATCGGCTGGCGAGCGCGATACCCGCCTTGATGGCGCACTCCGTTCCCCCGTTCCACATCATCCCGCGCGCCCGAATGGCGCGCTGCGCGATATCCTGACCGCCGCCGCCGAACACCGCCGCCATGGCGACCACGGCGCTGCCGAGCATCTCGAAAGCCTCGCGCTGGTCGCGCTGCGCCACCTGACGGCCCGACCAGGGGAGGTGCGGGTATGACCTGGAACGGTCTCAACTCACCGATCTCTCGTGGATTTCGATGCGCCGATGGCGTCGCTCGCCTGCGGACCCGAGAGAACGCCAGGATGGGAGCGCCCCATGCCTGACGGCACGACGTTTCCGCAGATCATCGGCGCCGTCGCCAAGAGGCTGTTGGGCGAGCCGAACCCGGTTCTGTCCAACCGCGATACCTGGCGATACGGCCAGCATGGCAGTCTGGCCATTGAAGTTGGGGGCGAGAAGGCCGGCACCTGGTTCGACCACGAATCCAAGTGCGGTGGCGGCGTAGCCGATCTGGTGAAGCGTGAGCTTCGCCTGAAGTCGGGCGAGGTGGCGGCGTGGTTGCATAGGGAGGTGGGCATGGCACCCCCGGCCCGCGGCAATACCGGAGCCGGCCGCATCGTCGCCACCTATGACTATCATGCGGCAGATGCCGCCCTGCGATTCCAGGTGGTGCGGCGCGAGCCGAAGGCGTTCCAACAGCGACAGCCGGACGGTGCCGGCGGCTGGATTTGGAAAATGAAGGGCGTCGAGTTGGTGCCCTACCGCCTGCCGGAGCTTATCGCCGCGCCGGCCGACGCCCCCGTGTTCATCGTGGAAGGCGAAAAGGACGTGGACGCCCTCCGCGCCCTCGGCCTTGTGGCGACCTGCAACGCCGGCGGCGCGGGGAAGTGGCGGCGCGAATACTCACCTTGGTTCCAAGGCCGCGCCGTGGTGCTGCTGCCCGACAACGACCCCCAGGCGAAGGACTCAGCCGGTAATCCGCGCCACCATCAAGACGGCCGGCCCGTACTGCCCGGACAAGATCACGCGGCAGACGTCGCGCGCAGCCTGGCGGGCTGCGCGGCATCCGTCCGCATCCTCTCCCTGCCGGGACTGCCCTTGAAGGGCGACGTTTCGGATTGGCTGGCGGCTGGCGGCACGGCAGAGGCGCTGCTGCATCTGGCGAAAGGCGTCCCCACCATGGAGGCGCCAGTGGCGGCGCCGAAGGCTCGGCGGAAGGCTCCTCGCATGGAGCGCGACCCGGATGCGCCGGAGCCGATCCGCCTCCGCGGCGGTCACCTTCACGAGGAAGCCACAGCCGGCGAAGCGGCCATCATCTCGGCGGGCCGGCCGATCTACCAGCGCGGCACCGGCTTGGTCCGACCAGCCCTGCAGGTTGTCCCGGCGGCACATGGCCGCACGACCAACTCGGCGTCCCTAGTCGAAATCACGGCGCACGGCCTGATCGACCAGCTTTGCAGCGTGGCGACCTGGGAGAGGTTCGACTCCCGCTCCGACGACTGGGTGCAGGTCAATCCACCCATGTCGGTGGCACAAACGATCTTGTCCCGCATGGGCGAATGGCAGTTTCAGCGCATCGCGGGCGTCATCAACACGCCGACCCTCCGGCCGGACGGCAGCATCCTTGCTGAACCCGGATACGACGAAGCCACCCGCCTCTTCCACATGGCCGACCCGCACCTTCGCCTTCACCCCGCCACCAGAGCCCCGACTCGATCCCATGCGGAAAAGGCGCTGGCGCTGCTGTCCCGGCTGCTGACCGAGTTCCCGTTCGTGGATCAAGTCAGCCGCGCCGTCGCGCTGTCGGGCCTCATCACGCCAGTGGTGCGCGGCGCGCTGTCGGTTGCACCGCTGCACGCGTTCAAGGCCTACACGGCGGGTACAGGAAAATCCTACCTCGCGGACGTCGCCAGCGCGATCAGCACCGGCAGGCCTTGCCCGGTCGCGTCGGCGGCACCGGACGAAGCAGAGACGGAGAAGCGCATCGCTGGACTGTTGCTGGCCGGCTTCCCGATTTGCAGCCTCGATAACGTCAACGGCGAACTCGGCGGCGACCTTCTGTGCCAGGCGATTGAGCGCCCCTTGGTCCGACTCAGGCCGCTGGGCCGCTCGGATATCGTGGAAGTCGAAAGCCGCGCAACGCTCTTCGCGACTGGCAACAACCTCCGCGTCCGCGGCGATATGGTCCGCCGCACCGTCGTGTGCAGCCTGGACGCCGGCGTTGAGCGGCCGGAGCTGCGCGAGTTCAAGGCCGATCCCGTCGTCACGGTGCTGGCCGATCGCAACCTCTACGTCTCCGCGTGCATCATCATCGTGCGGGCATACGAAGCTGCCGGGCTGCCGGGCAGGCTGAAGCCGATTGCGTCCTTCGGAGATTGGTCAGACCGGGTTCGCTCCGCCCTGGTTTGGCTGGGTTGCGAAGACCCGGCGAAGTCCATGGAGGAAGCGCGGGAGGATGACCCGGAGCTTACCGACCTGCGCGAGGTGACGGGGCTTTGGCACGAGGCGATCGGCGCAGACGCAATGACCATCCGCGAGATTTCGCAGATGATTGAGCGTCGTGAAGAAAGCCGGATGGGCGAACCGACCGACTACCGCTTTCCCGATCTACGCGAGGCACTGCTACGCCTGTTCGGCGAGCGGGGCGAGTTGAACGCGCGGCGCCTTGGCAAATGGCTGCTGGCTCGGGAGGGCCGGATCGTGGCCGGCCTCCGCATCAAGCGCGGCCTCGCAGACGGCCATGAGAAGGTTCAGCGGTGGAGGGTCGAGAGATGCTCCTGACCTACTCTGCGGGGTTTGCGGGGTTTTGCGGGTTTGTTTCAGCCCCAACGCGCGAACTGTCCGTTTCTGATTGCGTCTCTCTACATGAGACAGCGGTGCGTGGTGACAGTTTGCATCGGGTGGCTGAAACCAACCCCGCAGACCCCGCAAACCCGCAAACCCGCAAACCCGCAAATCACCCTCTCGGGTCGCTGAAGCGTAAGCATCCGGTGGACACCGCCCCCGTCATGCTATTTGGCGGTTTCCGGTTTGGACGGAGCGGGCCCGTCCTTCCGCTCGTCGTCGATGATCTGCTTCAGGTTATCGATGCCGTCCTGGGTGAAAGCGGTGACGCCGTCTTCGCCAACACCGTAGACATGCAGGCAACCGTCCTCGGGGAACATGTTGATCGAGAGGTCGAACAGCGACTCCTCGTCCTCCCCAAGCAGCGCGGCGACATGGTTGATGGTGAACATGACCGAGATGGGGGCATGGTCAGGCGCCTTCTGCCTTGCTGGTCGGCACTCCCTGCTGGCGATCAGCCCGAAAACACGCGCCAAACGCACCCGCTGCCAGACGCCGTCCCTGCTACGCGGGCTGATCTTCGGCAGCGACGGGCGTGCCATGTCGCCCACCCACGCGCGGGGACGCCGCGGCCAGCAGTGCCGCTACTATGTGAGCCAGTCGGTGCTGAAGGGCAGTGCGGCTGACAGGCCGGCCATCGCGCGCATTTCCGCCGCGGAGATCGAGGGCGCCGTCATCGCGCAGGTTAGGGGGCTGCTGCGCCAGCCGGAGGTGGTGCTGGGCGCGTGGCGCGCCGCACGGGCATCGTCGCCGGACATGACGGAGGACGAGGCGAGGCTGGCGTTGGAGCGGCTCGACCCTCTTTGGGAGGAGCTCTTCCCCGCTGAGCAGGCGAGGATCATCCGCCTCCTGGTCGACCGGGTAGACATCGGGGCGGGCGGCGCCGACGTGCGGCTGAAGCTGGAGGGGCTGGCCAGCTTGGCGCGGGACCTGGCGACGCCGGCCGAATCGGCGAGGGCTGCTGCATGACCGACGCCGCGCAGATGCTGACCGTCCGGGTGCCGCTGGCGGTTCGGAAGCAGCGGGGTGGGCGGAAGCTGGTGCTGACGCCGGGTGGCGTGGCACCCCGCGGCGCCTCGGCTGCCGACACCACGCTGGTGAAGGCGCTGGCCAGGGCGTTCCGGTGGCGGCGTCAGATGGATACGGGCCGCTACGACAAGATCAACGACCTGGCGGCGGCGTAGAACATCAACTCGTCCTATGTCTCGCGCCTGCTTCGCCTGACGCTGCTGTCCCCCGATATCGTCGAGGCGATCCTGGACGGGCGGCAGCCGGAGGGCATGACGCTGCCGGGGCTGATGGAGCCGTTCCCGGTGGAGTGGGAAGGGCAGCGCGCGGCGTGCGGGGGGCGCGCGGAATGAGGCGCCATACGTCCTCCATCAACGGCTAAAAAATATAAACTGCTTGCATGGGCAAGCGTCTCCTGAATGGAGAGCAACTCGCCAATTCGGCCAGCGACGTCCCACCGTTCATCGCCGTCAACGCCACCTTCGCCTTGAAAGCGGGGCTGGGCGCCTCTCGTGTGCGCTTGGTCACCAAAACTCCTGATCCGCGGCACCATCGCTGCTGTCAGGCAGAAAATCCACTTATCAGGCTGTCCGATTTCCCCGAGCCACCTTCTATGTTGGCACGGCGAGAAGATCTGGCCACCGCCGGCGCACGCGAAAAGACCGTCGATGAAGGCTCGATCCACAATGCCGTGCGGAATTAGGATAGTGTTTCGGGAAGCGACGAACGCAGCCTCTCGCTAGGGTTCTGGCATGCCCATCAGGGCCAGAGACGACACGAGACCACATGCCGATCGCAGCACGAAACCTTGCGGCAGGGCTGTCATCGTGGGTGCCGCGGTGGGCGCCGCGGTCGCCTCCACTGCGGCGCCAAGCACCGTCGCCGTCACGCAGGCGCCTCAGGACGCTCGTGATTGGCAACAGACTGATCGTGCTGCCCTCCGGCTGCGGTACGACGTCCGTGCTCGACGTCGCCTACTACCGATGCGGCAGCGTGTGGGTGCGCCCGTAAATGCAAGGCTCCAGCGTCACCTATGCCGTGATCCCGGCTCCCTAGGTCAATCAACAAAGGAAGCCCAAACGTGACCGCTTTCGCAAAAGGCTCGATCGGCAGCATTGCCGCAGGGCTCGCAGTGGTCATCCTCGCCGCGGCCGGTTCGGCCAAGGCGCAGGAGACGGCTCCGGCCGCCGGCGGTGGTGCCGAGGCGTTGGCGCGCGCCGCGCAGAACCCCATCGCCGCGATGAACAGCGTTCCGCTGCAGAACAGCACGAACTTCAACTACGGCTCCAGTGGCAACACGCAGAACATCCTGAACATCCAGCCGGTCGTTCCGCTCACCCTGAACGCGGACTGGAACCTGATCACCCGCACCATCATCCCGGTGATCGCCCAGCCTGGCCTGAGCTCCGGGGAAGGCACGACCTTCGGCCTCGGTGCCATGCAGCTCTCCGCATTCCTGTCCCCATCGCAGGCGCAAGGCGGGATCATCTGGGGCGCGGGCGCGGTGGTGCAGGCGCCGACCATCTCGGATCAGGCGCTGGGCAGCAACATCTGGGGCGCCGGACCGACCGCCGTGGCGCTGACGATGCAGGGAGCCTGGGTCGCTGGTGCGCTGGTCAACAACATCTGGTCCTTTGGCGGAGGGCCGGGCAACCGCTACAACACCATGACGTTGCAGCCCTTCGTCAACTACAATTTCCCGCAGTCGCCTGGGACCTATCTGTCCTTCTCGCCGCTCATCACCGCGAATTGGGAGGCACGCAGCGGCCAGCAATGGACCGTGCCACTCGGCCTGAGCCTCGGGCAGATATTCCGCGTGGGTTCCCAGCCGCTCAACGCTCAGGTGGGCGCCTACTACAACGTCGTGAGTCCGGACATCGGCCCCGAGTGGCAGGTTCGGGCGCAGCTCACCTTCCTGTTCCCGCGGTGAGGCGCGGCCGGCGGCGCATCAGTTCCCCTGCAGTGGCTCGAAGCTCTGGATGGCCCATTCGTAGGGCGCGACGCTGATGCGGATCCCGCCGACGCGCGCCGAGCCCAGATCCACGATACTGACGATCACCATGGTCCACATCACGGTGAGAAGCGTTGCCAGGACACGAAGTGGCTTGCCCCTGAGTCCGAGCTGGTAGCCGAGCCCCGCCATGGCGATCAGCGCCATCGCCATGAGCAGCCAGAAGAGCCACTCCGCATACGGCGTGAAAAGGGCGAAGCGCGTGCCGCGCGACGCCTCGAACATCTGGTTCAGAGCGATCTCGAGATTCGCGGTCGCCGGATTCGTCTTCTCGCGCATCAAAGGCACGAACTCGCTCCAGATCTGCTGCTGCAGCGCGAGGGCCTGACCGTCCAGACGCTCGAGTACAGACGCCTCGCCCGGCGCTGCCACGAAATCTGCGCGGACCTGGGCGTAGCGTTGAATCATCCGGCCGATCGCGGCGCTGCGCGGGTCGTCGATCGGATCCGTCCGCACCCTGGCCGTCGCGATCGCATTCGCCTCGGCGAGCGTGACCGCACGCCGCTGATCGTACCGGGTCGAGGTGCTCCCCAGGCTGATCGCGATGACGAAGGACAGCAGGCCGAGCATGGTGCCGACGACGACGCCGATCCCCTCGCGCTCATCCGGAGTCGGCGATCCGTGCCGGCGCCCGAACCAATAGCCGAGTTCTCGCGCGCCAGACTGCACGAGAAAGAGTACCGAAGCGAGGGCGATCATTCCGAAGGATGCAACCGCGATCAGTAGTTCCATGACCTTTGGCCACCCTCAGGGGCTGGGGGCCGCGACGGCCATGTACTCGTCGGCGAAGCGGCCCTGCCGGACGAGACTGGCCATGGCGCGCATCGGGCCGTCGATATGGGTGAAGAACTCGCGATAGCCCGCGCAAAGATAGTTCAACCCCGGCTGGCCGTCGGGCGTGCGGATGAACCGGTTGCGCGGGCATTCGCCGTAGCAGGCGAACAGCACGGGGCATTCACGGCAGTATGTCGGCAGGGTGTCGAATTTCGCATCGCCGAAGCGCCTCTGCTTCTCCGATGCGACCAGCGTTCGCAGGGACCCCTTGTCGATGTTCCCCAGGCGATGGCCGGGCTCGACGAAATGATCGCAGGAATAGACGTCGCCATTGTGCTCGAGGACGAGCGCGTTGCCGCAGCGCGGAGCGACGATGCACAGATTATGCTGGCCGAGCCAGCTGCCCAGCGCCACGTCGAAGGTGGTCACGAATACCTTGCCGATGTCGTGCCGCGCCCACTCGTCGAAGATGCCGATGAGGAAGGCGCCGAACTGCTCCGCCGTGACGGAGCGCTTCGTCACGAGCGATCCTTCCTGCTTGTAGAGCGGCCTGTCGGTGCCGCGCTGGCCGCCCCAGCCTTCGTTCGCTATCTCCAGCGTGGCCGGGGTCGCGCGCTCCACGATCGGGATGAACTGGATGAACTCGGCGCCGAGCTCGTCGCGAAAGAAGCGATAGACGTCCAGCGGATGCTCGGCATTCGCGGCACTGATGCAGCACAGCACGTTCGAACGCACGCCATGCTTTCGCAGCAGATTCCAGCCGCGCAGGACATCGGCGAAACTGCCTTCGCCCTTCTTGTTAACGCGGAAGGTGTCGTGCGGGGCCGGCGGCCCGTCGAAGCTGACGCCGACCAGGTAGTCGTGCTTGCGGAAGAACGCCGCCCATTCGTCATCGATCAATGTGCCGTTCGTCTGCATGGTGTAGACAGGCTTCTGGTGCGGCTTGCGATACTGCTCCGCAAGTTCGACCGAGCGGCGGAAGAAGGCCAGGCCCCGCAGCATCGGTTCGCCACCCTGCCAGGCAACATGGACCTCGGGATCGGGCGAGGACTCGAACAGCTGGCGGATGTAGCGCTCCAGCATCTGCTCAGACATCAGGTGGCTCTCGCCGTGGTAGAGGTTCTCCTTCGAGAGGAAGAAGCAATATTGGCAGCCGAGATTGCACGCCGCGCCCGCCGGCTTGGCCAGCAGGTGGTAGGGAATCGTGCCCGCCGCAGGCCTGTCCGGGCGTGTCCGCTTCATGTCGGGCGCCGCAGCAGGCCCGAGATCCGTGTCGTGAGCCCGCGCAGCACGACATACGGAATCATGGCCAGGATCAAGGCGAGGATCAGGGATTGCCGCAGGAGGAATTCCTGAAGCGCGATCAGCAGGTAGACAAAGTCCAGGGCGATGACGAGCAGGAAAACCTTGCCCGCGCTCTTCCATCCGTCCCGTACCAGGTAGCTGCGATGCTCCGGGTCCGTCGCGATGCTCCACAGAAAGGCGGGTCGCCCCTCCCGCGCATCCTTCAGCCCGTCGCGGATAGCGAGGACGCTGGCGACCGCCGGCTGCACCAGAAGACGCATCGAGAGAGGGCCCGCTGCGCGCTCACCCATCTCGACGACAAAGGTGTTCCAGAGATCGATCATGACGCCTCTCAATCAGATGATGTGCGTTGCGATGCCGATGAAGAGGACCACGCCCGTGACAAACATGATCAATGCCATCAGCAGTGCGAATGACCGTAGCTTGATGTGCACTGGCAGCCGCAGGAGCTTCTCGGTGTGCAGGTATTCGGCGATCCCCATGGCCATCGCGATCGTCCCCGCGAAGGCGAGGACCAGGCCTGCATTGCGCGGCATGGTGGGCGAGATATCGCGTCCCGACGCCACGAAGCCCTCCAGCACTTTGTAGATCGTGAAGCCGAAGCTCAACAGCGACAGAGACGTCCGGACCCACGCCATGAGTGTGCGGTCCGCTGCCAGACCCGTCCTGATGACGGCAAGCTCGGTCGACGACAACCTGCTGCCCTTTTGGAGTGGAGTGTGATCGAAGGCCATGATGCTCCCAGGCAACAGGCAAGACGTGTGTTGCGCATGCACAAGCGCAGGACCGACCGCCAAGTTAGGGTGGTGCCATCACCGGGGACAGTCGGAAGTCTATCCGAAATCCGCAAATCAACCGCCGCGCTTGGTTACGGGAGATACGGTCGCTATGCACTGAAAAGCATCAGCACGACACGCTCGATCAATTGGTTCAAGGGGAACTGGAACAGCAGCAGCGGAAGGAACGGCACGACCGCGGAGAGCGCCAGCGCCATCAGCAGGGTCTGGTTCACGGGCGCGACGCGCATCTCCTCCACGACCCTGACGCTATTGCCGAGATCGGCGAGCGACTGCAGGTCCGCCGTCCCGAGGAGTTCCTGATCCGCGCGGTTGCCGCGCATCCACTTCGCCTCGAAGGCCGTGACATAGGCCGTCGCGAAATCCATGTAGCTTGCCAGGCCTCGAGCCCTGGTCAGGCGGAGCTGTCGCGCGAAGACGTAGAGCGGCAATATGAATATGACGGCGTAGATGAGCGCAACGGCGACGAAGTAGCTGTAGTAGTGGCTCAGGGCAGCGCCCGTTGAGGCGATCTCCTCGGCGATGGAGGCGGCCAGTACCGCCGATGCGGCCATCAGCAGGCTACCGAAGATGGCCTGCACCACCGCGATATAGCCGAGCCCGCCCGTGCGGTCGGGATGTGTGGGAACCAGGTGAAGGTCAAGGCGCGAAACGCGCCACAGGAACATGTTCCACTGGACCAGCCGCCACAGCCAGCGCAGCAGAAGAAAGCGGAACACCGGCAGGCACAGGTAGAAGTACCACATGCCGGCCGGGCCGAATGCCTCCGGTCCCGAGAATGCGGTCCTACCCGGACCGGCCACGCCCAGTGTCAGGAAGACGGGCCCCGCGGCCAGAAGGAGACATGCGATCTCAGCGGGAGCGGAGGTTACGTGGGCATTGAAGCGCGCGATCGCCGCCTCGAACCGGTCGGATTGATCGCCGCGGACGATTTCTGCCATGCGAAGCCCTTCGGCCAGCCGCCGCAGATGCGGTCCGAGCATGGTCTCGCAAACGAAGAACAGGGGGATCGCCACGAGCGGACGCACATGCCCCCCCAGCACGCCAAGTGAAAAAGCGACATCCAGCGACCCGCTGAGTAGCGCCAGCAGGGCAATCCCCGCCCATAGTACGCCGCCGATCGCGATGCCCATCGGCACGCTGCGGCCCTGAACGGCATCGACAAGACCGAGGCGCGCCCCGAACCGGTGGAGCGGTCCACCGATCAAGGATGGAACGCCGCCGCTGCCACTCTCCAGGGGCTTGATCGCCCGTATCGACATGTTCGGTGATCCTCTCGACGTTGCCAGCGTCCTAGCGCTGCCGCAACGTTGCCTTGGCTGAGGGTGCCGCTCCGCGAGGGCAGGCGGAACACACAATCATCATCCTGCGCTCACCTTCGCTATCCAAATTACGCAAGTGCCTGCGCGCGCCAATCTCGTGCCGATTCTGGATAGGCAAACCGATTGCCCGCGATCCGTCCCGATCACAGCATCCCTGCAAGCTGCGTTCGGTCCACGACCCTCCGCGGCGACCAGCCGCGGCGCGGCTGCGACGCGAAACTTGGCAGGAGTTGCACAATGAGCGCTGACGATAAGATGCATCGGTCGCACCTTCCGATGCCGAACACGGAGCGTCCGCGCTTCATCGCCTATGACGCGAAGGACCCGGATAGCCAGTTTCCCCCGATCCGGCAGTTGCGCCCGCCCAAGGGCGCGCCCAATGTTCTGGTTATCCTCCTTGACGATGCCGGCTTCGGCTCATCGAGCGCCTTTGGCGGGCCCTGCCACACGCCGAGCGCCGAAGCCCTGGCCGCCGACGGCCTGAAGCTCAACCGCTTCCACACCACGGCCCTCTGCTCGCCGACGCGGCAGGCTCTTCTGACCGGCCGCAACCACCACTCCGCCGGCATGGGTGGCATCACCGAGATCGCGACAGGCGCGCCGGGCTACAGTTCGGTGCTGCCGAACTCGATGTCACCGCTGGCCAAGACGCTGAAACTGAACGGCTACAATACGGCGCAATTCGGCAAGTGCCACGAAGTCCCGGTGTGGCAGACCAGCCCCGTCGGTCCCTTCGACGCATGGCCCACCGGCGGCGGCGGCTTCGAATATTTCTACGGCTTCATCGGCGGCGAGGCGAACCAGTGGTACCCGACCCTCTACGAGGGCACCAAGCCGGTCGAGGCGGAACGGACTCCCGAGGAAGGATACCATCTGGTCGAGGACATGACCGACAAGGCCATGAACTGGATCTCGCAGCAGAAGGCGCTGGCACCGGACAAGCCCTTCTTCGTCTACTTCGCGCCAGGGGCCACCCATGCGCCGCACCATGTGCCGAAGGAGTGGGCCGACAAGTACAAGGGCAAGTTCGACCAGGGCTGGGACAAGCTGCGCGAGGAGACCTTCGCGCGCCAGAAGAAGCTTGGCGTCATCCCGCAGGATGCCGAGCTCACGGCGCCCAATGCCGACGCCCCGCGCTGGGACGATATGCCAGCCGACTTCAAGGCGTTCCTGATCCGCGAAATGGAAGTCTATGCCGGCTACATGGAGTTCACCGACCACCATGTCGGGCGCCTGTTCGACGCCCTGAAGAAGCTCGGCGTCTTCGAGGATACGCTGGTCTACTACATCATCGGTGACAACGGCGCCTCGGCCGAGGGCGGCCTCAACGGCTGCTTCAACGAGATGAGCTACTTCAACGGCCTGCAGGGATTCGAAACGCCGGAATACCTCAGCTCGCGCATCGAGAAGCTCGGCGGGCCGGAGTCGTACAACCACTACGCGGTGTCATGGGCGCTCGCGATGAACACGCCCTACCAGTGGACCAAGCAGGTGGCGTCCCATTGGGGCGGCACGCGCAACGGCACCATCGTCTCATGGCCAAAGGGCATCAAGGCCAAGGGCGAAATCCGTTCGCAGTTCACGCATGTGATCGACGTCGCACCGACGATCCTCGAAGCGGCCGGTATTCCGGAGCCGCTCGCGGTGGACGGCATCGCCCAGGATCCGCTGGAAGGCGTGAGCATGCTCTACGCCTTCGACGACGCGGCGGCGCCGGAGCGGCACGACACGCAGTATTTTGAGATGTTCGGCAACCGCGGCATCTACCACAACGGCTGGACCGCGGTCACCAAGCACCGCACGCCGTGGGATGCTTTCGCCAAGCCGCCTGCCTTCGACGACGATGTGTGGGAACTCTATGCCCCCGATGACTGGAGCCAGTCGCGCAACATCGCCAAGGCGAATCCGGCGAAGCTGCACGAGCTGCAGCGCCTCTGGCTGATCGAGGCGACGCGCTACAAGGTGCTGCCGCTCGACGATCGGATCATGGAAAAGCTGAACCCGGACACCGCCGGCCGTCCGGTGCTGATCCGCGGCAAGTCGCAGGTGCTGTTCGGCGGCATGGGACGCCTGTCCGAGAACTGCATCCTCAACATCAAGAACAAGTCGCACTCCGTGACGGCGGAGATCGTCGTGCCGGAGAAGGGCGCGGAGGGCGTCATCATCTCGCAGGGCGCCAATATCGGCGGCTGGAGTCTGTATGCGAAGAACGGCAAGCTCCGCTACTGCTACAACTGGGGCGGGCTGAAGCATTTCTTCGTTGGTTCAGCAAACCCGATTCCGGCCGGCGAGCACCAGGTGCGTATGGAATTCACCTATGCTGGCGGCGGCCTCGGGAAGGGCGGCGTCGCGACGCTCTACATCGACGGGCGGAAGGTCGGCGAAGGCGAGATCGGCGCAACCTTGGCGACCATCTATTCGGCCGATGACGGCTGCGACGTGGGCGAAGACAGCGGCGCGCCGGTGTCGCCCGAATACGGTGCCGGTCAGAACCACTTCAACGGCCGCGTGAAGGGCGTCGAACTCGCCATCGCGGAGGGCGCGGAGAATTCGGATCACCTGATCGATCCGGCGGACGCCATACGCTTGGCGCTCGCGCGCCAATAAGTCCGCGCGAAGGCGCCCCTCCCGGCGGCCCTCCGGGGCCGTCGCGAGGGTCTTGTCCACGCGGCGTGCAGGGAAAGGATCGACCGCCATGCAGGCGTCGCTCAAAGCCGGCGTGGCGGACCTGGTGTTCGGATGGTCCACCGCGCTGCTGGTTGCCCTCGTCAATCACAGCAACAAGGCACGCCCGAATCCTTGCGACCACGGATCGGCCGCGAGGGAGACCTCTCGCGGTGCGACATCGTGACCCCGCCGTGAGGCGTCGTGGGCCTGGGCACGGAGTGGTAGGGGCACTCTGCGGCCCGCCCGCCAACGACGGCGGCGCGGGGGCCTGGACATGAATGGTCCTGCCCGTCCCAGGGGCCCGAATGCCCGCACGGTCCGCGTCTCGACCGTCACCGAGACCGACATGCTCGAAAGTGGTGCGCCCTGGGGGCAGGCCTGCGTCACCCCACTTGGCCGGTTCCCCTTCTCCGCGCAGCTCGTCGAGATCGATCTCGGCGACATGGTGCTCGAGATCGGGCGCAACCGGCCGGTTGCGGTGGTGGGCAGGCTGGCCGCCGGCTGCGCCGGCCTGCTGATGCCGCTCGAAGGCTATGGGCGGCTGATCCTGGGCGGCCGGATCGCCGAACCCGAGTTCATCGCCGTCTGCGGCCCGGGCGCCGCCTTCGAGGGCGCGAGCCGCGGCCGCGTGGCCTGGGCGTCGCTGACCCTGAAGACCGCCGCAGTGGGATCCCTCTTCCCCCCCGCGCGATCGGCCATCCTCCGCCCGGGCCACTTCGGCGTGCTCCGCGTCAACCCCGTGGCGTGGCAGCGCGCCATCACGGTGATCCGCCAGGTGGAGCCGGTGGCACGCGACCAGCCTGAGGTGTTCGAGGTGCCGGAAGCGCGGCGGTCGCTCCGGTCATCCGTACTGGAGATGGCGCATGAGCTGCTGGCGGGGCCGCATGAGGCCCCGCCGTCGCGCCCGGTTGCGCTCGCCACGGTGCGGCAGCGGCTTCTGATCCATGCGGCGGTGCAGGCGGTCCAGGCCGATCCGGCGCATCTGCGCGGGGAAGCATCGCTAGCCGCCGCGCTCGGCATCTCGGCGCTGCGCGTGCGGCGTGCCTTCGCGACGATCCTGGGCGTCAGCCCGTCGCGCTACCTGCTGCTACGTCGCCTGGTGATGGTCCGCACGGCGCTGCACGCGGCGCATCCGCCCCTAGAGGCCCTAGCCCGGGCACACGGGTTCCCGCGGTTCGACCGGTTCCTACGCTGCTATGCGGAGGTGTTCGGGGACGTGCCGTCGCACACCTGACGTATGGTCAGTGCAGCCGGGAGGTCCGCTGCGCCAGCAGCGTGTCGGACGGGCATTCGTTGAACATTGCCCGGTAGTCGCGCGCGAAATTGCCGAGGTGCCAGAAGCCGTGTCCCAGCGCGACCGATTTCACCAGCCGCGCGTCGGCGCCGCCGGAACGCAGCGCGCGCCGCACAAGCATCAGGCGTTGGCGCTTCAGGTAGACCTGCGGACTCAGCCCGCAGGTGGTGATGAAGACCTGGTGGAGCCTGCGCGGGGAGACGGCGAGCGCGCCGCACAACTCGTCGAGGAAGATCGGTCGGGCGATGTTGCTTCGGAGGTATTCCTCCGCCAGCCGCAGCAGCCGCATGGCGTCACGCGCTGCGCGCGGCTTGCTGCCGGTTTCCGGATTGGCGGCGAGGAAGGTCTCGGTGAGCATCTCGCGTATTCCGCCGCCGAGCGAGTGGGTGAAGTCGTACCGGCCGAAATAGCCGCCCATGTTTTCGGCCAGGTCGCAGACGGCGCCCAGCGCCCCCAGCATGCGTCCCGCCAGCTTCGGTGGAAGATGCAGCAGGTGTGCGCTGCCATGGCTCGAAGTCAGCCTGTCATCCTGTGCGGTGAGCAACCGCATTTCGTCGTCGGGCACGCCGAGCGCCACCCAGCGCTGCCGGCTCCGGCACACCACATGGATTTCCGATCCCGGCGCCAGCAGGAAGCAGTCGCTCTCGCCGGCCGTCGTGCCGTTGACCTCGGGAGGGATGGCGGCGCTGCAGGGAACCGGCAGCAGCAGCTGTGTCATCCCCTGCGATATGCTGCCCCGTGTGATGTGGGGGCCTTCCTCTCCGCGCTGGAGGAGCAGGTCTCCTATGTTAACCACCGTCAGACTTGCCGCGTAATCGGCCGTGCCCATGGGAATGAAGTCCATGTCGGCACCCCGGACCGCCTTGATGAACTCGTCCATCTCCAAGAATCGCGTGGAACAGGCAATCGCTTGGGCTGTCTCGTGCTGCACGGCAACCTCCCGTTTGTTCTCCACTTTTAGGACGCCAGGGCACCCCGCCTGTTGATGCACATCATCCACCGACGGAAATTCTCGGAAAATCATCTGATCGCGGACTTTTGTCGGCAGCGCCCGGTCGCCGCCGGGGCTCTTCAGAACCGGAAGGTCGCGCCAATGGTCGGGTCGGAGATCGCCATGTCGAGCGTGGCCCGCACGTTGCGAAACTCGAGGGCGAGACGGCGCCAGCCGACGTGCAGCGCGAGCCATTCTTTGGCGCGCCAATCCACGGTACCGAGCAACTGTCAGGTCAGTTCCGTCCCCGCCCCGAAGCCGCCGATATCCGCATGGCCGGACAGGCTGAACTGATCCGACTGGCGAGGGGACCCGCGGACCGCGATGACCGGATCACGATGGCGCCCGCTCTCCATCTTCCACGTGCCGACTTGAGCGGCCCCACCGGCCCTTTTCGGTCGCTGATGGCCAGGACCGCCGATGCTGTGCTGGATGGAGGGGAGCAACCTGCGCGCCCGGCGACCTGCCCGGGCACAGCACCGCCGTACCAAAGTGTTCGCTCTCGAAGTACGGATTTCGGGCAAGTGGGGTTCGAACCAAGCCAAGTGCCGACCGCCCGGAAACTGGCCTTTTACCTAAGTTTTTGAGTTCCGTACTAAATCGGCCAAGTCAGGAGGTCCGGAGAGAATTGGCCTCCGGAGAGCGATTTTCGGGCTTCTCCGGGCCCGACCAGTCAACAGGTCTGTCCCGAAAACCCCAGGAAACCTGCCACTCAGCGCGGCGCTCGGTCGGGCGGAGAGTACGGCTCGTATGGGAACTGGCGGAGAGCTCGAGATTCGAATCCGAGGTACGCCCCAACGGATCAACATCGAGAGCGGTTACTCTCCGGGGATCGTGCCCCAAGGCGTGGTGTAGGAGTTGTGGTCCTTGGCGGGCTGAGCCGCCGTGTCATCCGGCCACGGCGGGCAGAGTGACGGCGGGATTGTCGCTCCCGGAGCGGATGGTTGCCAGCGTCATGTAGCGGGCGCGCGGGGTGGCCCATTCATCGGACTGCTCGCGCAGACTTGCAGCACTGCCGCAAGGCCGATCAGCCGGGTGATGGCGCCCTCGTGGGGAAAGATCCCACACCACCACCTGGGCCACGACCGATCGTCTGATGGAAGATCCTTAGGCTTGAGTTCGCGGAGCCACAAGCAGTCGGCACACGACTAAGCCAAGAAAGACTTT
>Ga0315900_10004979_pt1 | contig 18451 bp, 36 predicted proteins | sample LakEriMetagenome_FD_203521 | JGI IMG/M metagenome (GOLD analysis project Ga0315900, IMG submission 203521) | Freshwater fungal communities from buoy surface, Lake Erie, Ohio, United States - Buoy 12 MA114 | ecosystem: Environmental > Aquatic > Freshwater > Lake > Lake biofilm | place: USA: Lake... | reverse complement strand
TCGCTGCTATTGCAGGTCCATTGCTCAAAGCACTAGACCCAAAGGCAACAGAGTTTGGTCGTGGGTCTAAGTAATTAACCCATAAGCGCGAGGCAACAGCCCCCTGCTCAGGAGAAATCCTGGGTGGGGGGCTTCTTTTTGCATTTGTAGCACAATTAAAAAAATGTAGCTCAATTCTCTGGGTTGTCCACTGGGCAAGGAATTGTGACCAAGTTACCGCAGTTGGCACAGGTACCGTCAAGGTGCCACCAAGCTATGTCATAATCCTCAAAGGCTGCCATAATGTTGAACATAGTACAGCCACAAGTACAGGCGTGGACAGGGCCTAAAGCCCTCAGATCGGCCCCGTAAGGCTCAGGAAGGCTATTGTAGGGTCTATGCTTGGCTAAGTATTTTTGCAGGGAGAGTAGACGGAGCAGCATTGTCTGGCACGGCTCCTTCCTATGGTCAGTCGCCTCTCGGCTTCGCCTCGGCCCTGATAAGGGCCGCTTACCGTTATTCGCCTTACGGCTCATATTGTACATTCGCTAACCCACCACGAAGAGTAAGACACGCCGTGTGATATACTCCACCTTATGACAACCCTCGTAGGAATCCAAGGTAAAGACTTCACAGTCTTTGCAGCTGATAGTCAGATCACAGATAACGACCAACGTATCATCTCAGTACAGACACCAAAGATCGTCAGCGTAGGTAAGTACCTACTAGGTATTACTGGTGACTCAAGACCTGGGGATATCCTTGCCTACAACTGGACTCCACCTACCTATAAACCCACCTACCATCCAGTCGAGTTTATGGGTAAGAGAATCATCCCAAGTATCTACTCGGCCTTTAAGGAGAATGGGTACGAGGTAGATCCGAAGGAGACTAACTTCAGCTACCTACTATCGTTTAACGCCTACTTGTTTTCTATCGGCGGAGATCTATCCTTTAACGCCAGCGAGATGGGACTATTCGCTGCTGGCTCTGGTGGAAATTATGCTCTTGGGTACTTGTATTCCTTAGAGGCTAAGTCCTACAATAAGTTACTCACGGCAAAGGTGGTTGCAGAAAAGGCTGTAAAGATCGCGTCGGTTCTTGACATCAATACCTGCCCACCGATTCAATTAGAAACACAGATGAGAGGATGAAAAAGATGTTGAAGTTTACATTCGGTTTGCTTATTGGCTTTGTCGCAGCTTATGCTTTCGACTACTGGCTAACACGTAGAGATGAACACTGATGGAAAAGACTATCCAGTATGCAATAGAGGAAGCGATCCAGTCGGGTCGTAGATCTGCTGCTCCAGTCTTTATGGAGATAGAACTGCGTGAGCAGATAGCACAACAGTTGGAAGCAGCTAACTATCCAGAGGCTGCATTTATCGTGAGGAATCCGCAATGATTACAGACCCAAAAGAATTACTGCTATCAGTACTGCACGCTAAAGATGCAAGTCGTGATCGCAGTACGCAGACACAGGTAGGTCCATCAGAGATAGGTGGATGCCGTCGTAAGGTGTGGTACCGGTTGAACTCTCAACCACATACCAACGATAACCAGTCTAAGTTAGCAGCGATTATGGGTACTGCTATCCACGCAGCAATCGAAGATGCTATCCAGCATTTAGATCCAGAAGGCAAGGACTACCTTGTAGAGTCTGAAGTTGCACACGGTGATATGAAAGCACACGTGGATCTATTTATACCTAGCACCGGCGCAGTCATTGACTGGAAAACTTCTAAGGTTAAGAACCTTTCATACTTTCCATCAACGCAACAGCGTTGGCAGGTTCAGCTCTATGGCTATTTACTATCTAAGAATGGCTACGAAGTAAAGACAGTCAACCTTGTCGCTATCGCTCGTGATGGTGATGAGAAGAACGTCAAGGTCCACACAGAGGATTACTCTGAGGAGATCGCACTGACTGCTATGGCTTGGCTAGAAGAAGTCAAGGCAATGACAGAACTACCAGAACCAGAAAAGGATTCTAACTTCTGCAAGAACTACTGCCAGTACTACGATGAGTCAGGGATGATGGGTTGTACTGGACTAAAAAAAGAACGTATCGTCCTTAGTGAAGTAGTTATTGAGGACGAAGAAGTTGACAAGAACGCACTGCACTATCTACAGTTAGATGCAAAGATTAAAGAGCTGGAATTTGAAAGAGATTCACTTAAGACTTCTTTCGAGGGAACCATTGGCGTAACACCTAGTGGTATAGAAATCAGCTGGACAAAGGTTAAAGGTCGTGAGACAGTTGACAAAGATAAAGTAATAGAACTTATCGGTTATGTTCCGGTAAGTGTTGGACAGGAAACAGCAAGACTCAATATCAAACCAAGTGGAGGCAAGTAAATGGCAGCACCAGAATCAACAAAGTTCCAGGTTAACTACAAGTTGGCAGATGGAACACTTATCAATCTTTATGCAACAGATGTGAAAGATCTTGAGACAGGTCTTGCAGATCTAGGTATGGTTGCAAGTCTCATCAAGTCAACGGGAAAAGAGTTTGGCGGCGGGCAAAGCCAATCGGCTCCCACCTCTAATGGTCTAGCCGCCGTTACTCAAGCATTTCCAGGAGCTACACAAGTATCAGGGGACGCGCCAGTATGTAAGCACGGACCGATGGCTTATCGTGAAGGCGTATCACAGCGAGGACCTTGGAGAGCGCATATGTGTTCTGCACCAAAGGGTGCAGCAGACAAGTGCGACCCTATCTTTATGCGCTAAATGAGAGAGCCTGCTAAGTACGAGGCTCCATTGTGTGCAAGTGTGGGGGGCGACTTCTGGTTTCCTGAAAGGGAAGGCGGGATTAGCAACAGTACCGAAATGCTTATGGCTCAATCAATCTGTAGGCAGTGTACTCACCAAGCAGAATGTGCTGAGTGGGGAATACAGAACGAAGGCTTCGGTATCTGGGGTGGATTGACTGAGAGTAATCGAAGGGTTATTCGTAGGCAGAGAAGAATTACATTGAAGGAGGAGAAGAGTGCTTGATCTATCACGTGCTTGGGGTGGGGTGCTTACCAAAGCAACACCACTACCAGACGTGTGGAAGCCACTAGCCAGTGAGCAGATCAAGTTCCGACGTGGGCAAGTCTGTATGGTTGCAGCAGCACCTAACGCCGGTAAATCTATGTTCGCTTTGGTCTATGCGATCAAGTCGAAGGTTCCTACTTTATTCTTTTCAGCAGATACAGACACTACTACTGTGATGATGAGAGCTGCCTCTCACCTATCAGGACACCAACAGTTATCTGTTGAGTCTAACCTTGCACAAAACACACACCATTACGATAGCCACTTTGTGAACTTAGGTCACATCAAGTGGGTATTCGATTCAAGCCCATCCCTAGATGATATTGAACTAGAGATCAAGGCTTATGTGGAACTCTATGGCATAGCTCCAGAGTTAATTGTCATAGATAATTTAATGAACGTTGCAGCAGAAACTGATAATGAATGGGCAGGTCTGCGTGCAATTATGATGGAACTACACGATATGGCTCGTAAGACTGAGGCTTGTGTCTTAGTACTACACCACGTGTCAGAACAATCGGAGTACGGTAATCCCACTAACCCACCAGCAAGACGTGCCATTCACGGTAAGGTTAGCCAGTTGCCCAGCCTCATACTCACGCTTGGATATGATCCGAACCAAGCGATCTTAAAGGTTGCTGCCGTGAAGAACCGCTTTGGGCCACACACAGCAGACGCTTCACGGTATGCAAACCTTTACGTAAACTATGCAGCTTGTCAGATCACAGATGATCCAGTCTGGGGTAGTATGTTCGCCAAGGATCAACGTTATGGTTATGGAGGAGCTTACAATGTCGAAGCAGCAAACTGAGATTCAGTACCTAAAGAATGAGATCAACCAGTTGCGTAACGATATGCGTAACCTTATCTTGGTCCTGATAGATCTAAAGATTTTGAAAGTAACTACCGATGAGAACGGTAAAGCAGTCTACGATACGGGTTCTGATGGCAAACCCTAACGGGCGCAAAGGTGCTCAGTTCGAGACTGATGTAATGAAATTCTTACGGTCAATCCCTGGTGTTCTTGCAGAAAGATTAACCAAGGCTGGCAGTAAGGATGAAGGAGATCTAGTGTGCGTGGTCGCGGGAAAGACTTACATACTAGAACTCAAGAATAGAAAGGCCCTGTCCTTACCAGAGTTCTGGGCCGAAGCCGAAGTTGAGGCGCTTAATTATGCTAAGGCTCGTGGTATTGGGGAAGTGCCACTGCATTATGTCATAGTTAAGCGTCGCAACTCCGGTATAGAAAAGTCGTGGGTCATTCAGGACCTTACGCAATGGTTAAAGGAGAGGCAATGAGTTTTATGGAACCACCAGGCTTTGTCAATACACCTCCAGCATATTCAATTCAATGTGAATGTGGGATAATTATTGGTGGGACATCTGAAAAGGGTTTGCACAGCCTGCTAAAAAGACATAAAGAAAAAGGAATCTTTCACCAAGAATATAAGGAGAAGTAAATGCCAGTACCACAAGGAATTATCAGTACAACAACGGGTCCAGTAGATCCAAATGAATCTAAGTTAGAAGAAGCAATCAAGGAAGCTGATGCTGAGGTTGCAACAGAGGAGTACCTACCAGATGAAGAAGTAGAAAAATGATCTGCGAGAACTGTCTGAAGGCAGGTGAGGAGAACTCACTGAACCATATCAAGCGTGCAGCGCACTGGCACGAGAAGTGTGAAGGATGCGTATGTCAGCACAAGACTGGTCCAGGATTCGTAAAGCAGGTAGTCCAAAAGGTTCAGCCTTAGCAAAAGCAGTACCCATATCAGCAATCATTGCCCACTATGGCGGGGAAGTACGTGAAGGTAGGGCAGTATCAGTTCGATGCGCCTTACATACTGACTCACGTAGATCTGCCGTTATCAACACAATAGATAACTTATATTTCTGCCATACCTGCGGTAAGGGTGGCAACGCAGTCAACATAGTCTGCATACTAGAGAACTTGGAGTTTAAGGATGGCCTCAAACGTGCAATCGAAATTGCTGAAGGAAGCGGCACTGCGATACGCACAGGAGATAAGTCCAGAGGCTCTCGTCGTCCTAGCAGAACGTGGGATATCTGAAGAGGTAGCCTCACGCTTTGAACTGGGAACTATCACTGATCCTATTAACGGACACGAGATGTACGAGGGATGGATCTCCATTCCCTATATGACTGCTCTCGATATGTGCGTTGGCTTTAAGTTCCGTAGGTTAGATGATGGTAAGCCTAAGTACAGTAGCCCTACAGGGCAGAAGGCTCACCTCTATAACGTTAAAGATACTTTGATTATGTCACCGCACATTGTGGTCTGCGAAGGTGAGTTAGATACAGTCATTACTAGCGGGGTGCTGGGTATACCAGCCGTTGGAATACCAGGAGTGCAGGCTTGGAAGCCACACTTTGCTAAGTTATTTACCGGTTATGACACAGTATTTATAGTGGGAGACAATGACATTAAGGAAGATGGCACTAACCCTGGAGCTGAGTTCAGCAAGCGTGTCGCCTCTGAGATTCTTAACTCACAGATAGTAACATTGCCCCCAGGTATGGATATCAACGACTACTACCTAGCACACGGGGCTGATGCTACGCGAGCTTTGCTAGTGGGTGAACCGAAGGGTGAGTAAAGACGAATGGCAGATGACTCTACAGACTTTGCAGCATATGGGCTTCCAGATCCTCGAAGTGGATATGGCAACCGAGACTCTCTTGATACGACCTATACCGACAAGATAGACCCTGAGTTTATTTCAGATGTCTGGCGTATTATGGATACAGCAGGTAACTTACTCATTCGTAAGCACCACGATTACGGTCCAAAGAACATTGCTCAGTCTCCAGGTGGAGCACTTAATGGTCTGCGTGTACGTATGTGGGACAAGATAGCTCGCATTAACAATCTTGTTGACTCTGAAGTCAACCCTTCCAATGAGTCCTTGCGTGATTCATTCTTAGATCTACTTAACTACAGTGCTATTGCGATGATGGTACTTGATGACAAGTGGCCTAATGACTGAGCAAGAGATACGTGAGCAACTTGCATTAGAGCTGGAAAGACAAGCGACTTACGCAATGATAAGTAACGATTACAATTTTAATGATACTGCTGTAAGAGCTAAGACTTATCATCACGCTGCTCAAATTGTTAGAGGCGTGCCTAATGACTGATCTTCACCCATCCGTCTATGAGATTGCACCTTCGGTTGCATATACCATATGGCGTAGGTATAAGGCTTATGTTGAGCGTGAAGATGTGCTACAAGAGTGTTACTCGTGGGCTATCACACGCAAGGCGTGGCTTGTTCAGGAGTTGAGTGAGGAAGAACCTAAGAAGCGTCAGCATAATGAGTCTAAGGTTGCGTGGCAGATGCTACGTCACGCTGAACGTTATGCTCGAAAAGAAAAGGCTACTCGTTCTGGTTACAGTCTAGTAGATGAAGCCTACTATGAGACTGCTACCTTGGCTCAGCTGTTACCTTTTGTTATTGCATCAGTAATAGATGGCACAGTCCTTGAGCAGGCACAAGAGATGCTACGCGATGGTCAACCTAAAGGATCGTCTAGTCCGGCAGAAGGTGGCAACCTCCTTGCTGCACTGATTGACATTAAGAATTGTTTTACTAAGTTAGAAGATTACGATAAGCAAGTACTGATCTATCGCTATCACGAATCACTTACCCTTGCACAGATCGCAGAGATCTATCAGTGTGCAGTATCCACCGCAGAACGTAGATGTATGACCTCACTGCGTAGGTTGCAGAATAAACTGGGCGGAGATACACCCTTCCGATGAATGAACTAATACTCTTTGACTTTCTCAAGATGGGTCTATACCCAGACCTTGAACGTAGCCCTGGAATCTATGACTCCTTTGACTGCATCAGCAAGAAGGCCGGTCACTACATTGAACTCAAGTGTCGCCATACTCATTACCCTACACTGTTAATTGAGGAGATGAAGTATCGCAAGCTCATCACTCAGTCGGCTGAGAGGGATCTGATCCCTTACTATATTAACTCGACCCCGCAAGGGGTCTATTCTTTTGACCTTCTTGATCTACCAGAACCAGAGTGGGGGATGCAGCGTATGCCAGCCACATCAGAGTTTGCTAACAAGCGTAAGGTAGATAAGTTGGTAGGGTTCTTAGCAATCGAGGAAGCAGTTAAGTTATGACGCACGATGAACTGTTGGCTAAGATTAAAGATTCGTTCAACGATTACAATTACAGGTTGCCACACAGGGCGTTGTTTGCAGTAGCAAACTTACACAGACCTTCTGAGGTTAACCCAAGCCACTGCTTTTCTTGCTGCAAATATAGTGCTGAGGTAAGCGTATTGGTAGGTTATCCCTGCCTTACTCTTCAAGCTATTGAGAAGGAGCTGGGATGACATACGATTACAAGTGTGAGAAGTGTGGCAACACCTACACTATTGAGAGATCTATCTATGAGGATGAGGTAGCACCAGTCTGCGTTGGTTGCCATCAGTCTATGAGTCGTGTCTGGTCATCACCTGGTGTCACCTTCAAAGGTGGCGGGTTCTACTCTACTGGAGGGTAATATGGAATATCCTAATTGGTTTAAGCAGATAGCTCAGCATAACTTTGAGCAGTTTTTACTGCCACTGCAAGGTGAGGATCGTCTACACTTCCTGCAACTAGGTGCATTTACTGGTGATGCCAGTGTATGGATGTGCAATAGTGTTCTTACTGCACAATCATCCAACCTTACCGATGTGGATACGTGGGAAGGTGCGCCTAATGAACCAGTCCAGACTGATATGGACTTCGATGATGTCTACAATACTTACCTTGCTAAGACTGAAGGTATGCGGATCAACCGCAAGCGCAGCACAACACAAGACTTCTTACTTAATGAGGATCTATGGAAAGACTTCTATGACTTTATCTATGTGGATGCACACCACACCTCAGCTTCTGCACTACTAGACTGCGAATTATCTTGGCCGCTGCTCAAGTCCGGTGGGTTGATGGCTATTGATGACTATGAGTGGACTCACCCTGACGGCGTTGATATACACGCACCTAAGCTGGGTATTCATATGTTCTTAGATCGTCACGAGGGAGAATATAAGTTGCTTGTAAAGAACCAACAAGTCTGGATTAGAAAGCACTAACCCCCGCCGGAAAGAGGTAACGGCGAGGGCTAGGTTGTGCTGGAAGGCAACGCTATTATTGTAGCATATCTTCTTCAGTTTTAATAAAGAGTACCCAGTGTGTTCCCATACGCTTACCCGAAGGATGTCCAAGAACTGGCTTCTGATCTGTAAGTTTTAATATTTCATTTAGCTTGATAGATACTTCACTCCACTTAAATATGAGAGTGCCATTAGTCTTAAGAACCCTAAAACATTCAGCAAACCCTTGAGCTAAATCTTCTCGCCAAGTATCTTTATTTAATTCCCCATACTTCTTAATAAAATCAGACTCGGTTGTTAGCTTGATCCTATGTGGTGGGTCAAAGACTACCGCCTTAAACGTTTCATCGGGGTAAGGTATAGCCCGAAAGTCCATAACCTCATCAGGTTCTATATGGATAGTCTGCCCATTGGTTAGCAAGTAAGATTCTTTTACCCGTATATCACCAAAGAGAACACGATCATCCTTCTTATTAAAGTAAAAGGATCTCGTAGATGAGGCTGGATCTAATATAAGCTTCATTCAGTACCATCCTCTTCGATCACTGTGCCTGAGAGCACTGCAGAAATTTCCTCGATAGCGGTGTTCAACATATCGTATAGCGTGAAGGATTTGTAGTTCAGGTTTTCTACTACGCTCTCTAAGGATCTGAGCAATTCCGAAAGCCGTTGATCTTGGGTTATCTGCGAGGTGGTCAAGCCTGCTCTCACGGGTCCAAAGGGTGATGGCACACTTTCTCTGTTGCCCATCGTAACCGAGTGCTCGTAAGTAACTAATCGCAAGTGCTTTGTTTTCACGCTTCTCCTCCATTGTTGCTTTGGTCTGCACTGGAGCTGGCTTTGTCGCCCTCTCCTCCACCCGAAGGTGATGAGCTGGTGTTAGTATCCATATACTGGTCAGTACTGCCGTCAATATCAAGCCACTTCTTACCCATCTGTTCATCTACAATTTTCTCCTGTTCAAGCAGTTCTTTGTATGTCTCAGGGTAAGCATTGGATAGACGCGTCATCGCCCTATCCCTCGCCCTCCGATAGTTGCGATAGCCTACTGCGCTACGCTTAGCAGACTCGATCCTTCTATTTATCTCCATTGTTAAACTTATCCTCCGTTACTATAAGTGCATATGTTATCAGTAAAATTGCCAGTATCCCCAAGGTATAGCTCACTTGCCCTCACCCGCTTTGCTTGCCACGATAGAGGTGATCTCGATAGGCGTACCCATTAGGTGAGCGTCCTCCTCATCACTCTCCCAAGTGGAGATAAATACCCTCGCCCCCTGCGGTGATCGCCGGAACCAGTCGAACATATCCTCAATCTTCTCCCCTCCCCATAGGGCTACGCCCTGCGGGTCGGTGACTTCATAAAGGTAGATCAGCTTCTCATTAGTTGAATAGAAGTTACCCATTCTCGCCCTCAAATCCACACTTATTGCAACCATTATCTACCCACCAACCAGGGTATCCACAATCTTTACATACTTTACTCACTCTCGCCCTCTTCTCTCTTCTAGGTAGTTGATAAGGTTGATCTCCTCCAGCGCACGGATCATACGCTTGAGGTTCTTGACCCCGTTCTCATTGTCTCCATTGGTCAGTTGCTCCTGCGCTAATTCTGAGCATAGATTTGCCTTAGCTTGTAGGTATTCTTTATTCATTACTCTCTCCCTCGCAATCTCGATAGTTAATAGTTCCGCACTTATCGCAATAGGTTGCAAAGCAACCCTCACTATGACCCTCTTTATCGCAATCTGCCCATAGATCATAGTCGTTGCAACACTTATTAGGTGCTTGCAATTCTCCTGATAGTTCTCCTACTCTCATTACTTAATCTCCAATTCATTTACCAATTCAATGATCTCCTCTTTTACATAATATGCTTGACCCTCAAAGCCACTAGGGTACATAGGCAAGAGTTCTCTCGCCTCCTCCTCAGAGTTAGCCGATACTCTTATGATCTGCTCTACGCTATATGTATATCTTTTCATTACTTGCCCTCTTTCTCTACTGGACAATCATCAGCTAGTTGCCCTTGATCTTCGGTATCCTCGCATATGCACCACCCGAATCGTTCTACTTGCGTGGCGTGAGTCAATTCTGCCAGCTCACCCCACGAAATTGAATCATCTTCCATTACATCAGTCATTACTTAACCTCTCCCTCTTCCTTAGCGTATCGGTTAGCGTACCCAATAAGTCTTTCAATGTATATGACGGCTTCCTTGTCGTCGTACTCGCCCTCTTCCTCGGTGGCTATTTCAATGATGAGATCTAGGGTACGGGCATACAATTCCTCTAGCCCTATCGCCTCTTCAAAATCTATGTACGCATTAGATGCGTCTATTGCCTTAGTCATTACTCTCCCTCTATCTTGTATTTAAGTGTTTCATATTGCGTTGCTAATTCTTTATCTTCACTATTCTTTACTGAGTAATAGTAATCTTGAATGATTCCGTTAAAAAATTCTTTAGCGTCACCGTTGCACTCAAATTCTATTTTAATTTTAGTCATTACTTGCCCTCTCTCTCTCCCTCTCCCGCGTTTACGGGTGAGGTCTGCCCTAGCTGTTAGGTACAGACCGCAAGGCTTAGAGATAACCCTAAGCCCTACAGTACGCGCCTACTTAATCGCTTAAAATATCCATAAGATCAACGCGCTGTGCTTGCCCTGCCGGTCTTTCGTATTCCCATTGGCCGTCAGATATAAGCCCACAGATAGCTTTACGAATCCCTACGCATAATAGGTGAGCATAACTATTTGGCCAGTTCTCACTCTCGCAAGCCTGATACTCGTAGCAAGCTAGCGCGCCTAGCACCTCGCTAAATGTAGCCTGATCTCGGTAAATAGCCTTAAAGGGTGCGCCCTCTCCCGCCATAGTTCCCCCGTCGTTAGGGTAGCGCGCCCATAAACTCGCTATATTTTCTAGCCGTAGTTCTTCCTTGATGTTCTTTAAGTGGCTAGCGCGGTAGTAGATACTCTCGCCCTCTCCCGCATATTCAAGCTCACCGCGTGGCGGTAGTGTTCCCTCTTTCGCATAGATAAACAGCCCGTGATTAGACCAGACCGCAACGCTAGCCAATAGATCTAGCGTGTCCTCGTTCACCATAAATGCAGACATTTTCGCCCTCTTCCTCTTCCTCTTCTCAAATTAGGGCTATTTACCCTCTCTCACCCTCTCCCGCTACAGCTAGGAGAGAGTGAGAGATAATAAACAGATCTAGGTTAGCCTACCCTATACGCCAGACCTTAGCTAGCGTATAGCTCGCCTCTCTCTCTTATGATCTCCCGCGCTAGGCGTAGGCTGTCTCGCTTACTATAGCCCGCGTAGATCCTCTCCCCTAGGTAGCTGTTACCTCTCCACGCGCTAACGCGGTAGAAATTGCCTAGGTAGGCGTTACCGTCGCGGGTAGCCGTTAGCTGTACTCTCTCGCTCATTAGCCTATTCTCCATTCTGTTTTAGATCTAAAATCTCTCCCGCAGGTATCGCAGACCTCTTGCCCGTCGTGATATCTGTGCTCACAGATTATGCAATTATTTAGGCAATCGCCTAGGTGTAGCGTCGTAGCCATAGCCTTACCTCTCTCTCAATTCTGCCTAGTTGCAGACCGTAAGGCTAGGAGATCTCTCCCCTAGCCCTACAGTACGCCCCTAGCTAGTAATCTATCCCGCGCACCTTGCAATAGATAAAGTAGCCAGCCTCAATTACAGCCCATAGAACACAGCCAGCAAGAACACAGCCAGCCAGCGCGAGCCATACGCTAAGCGCGTAGAACAGCTCACTCATTAGCGGTTAGCCTCATTTACAGCTAGTTCTTGAGTACGCGTCAATTCTGCTAATACTTTAGCGTGTAGCTCGTTAGACATTTTCTCAAATGACTCAACAGGCCAGCCAGCATTGAAAACGCGTTGCAATAATTGCGCTAGTGAGTAGTTACGGGCTAGACCATTAGCGAGCATTAGAACAGCCTCGCTGTCTCCTAGTCGGTACTTATAACTAGCGAGAACAGTTTCGACCGGATAGGCTGGCAATTCTGCGCTGTTAAGTAGAACTACCATTACGCGCAAAATGTTAGCCACACTCTCAACGCTTAGCCCGTCGCTAGTTAAGCCCATAAGGTAATCGCGTAGCTGTAAATTATTTTCTATTGCGTAAGCGATAATTTTTACATCATCACTAGCAATTAGAATCTCGCCTGTCTGTTCTGCTATCTGCTTAATAACCTTATCTAGTACGAGCTTAGCCTCGCCTGTAGTCATTGAGTCTAGATCTAGTGCTGTAGCTGTAGTCATTTTTTCTTGCCTCTCATTAGGTAGCGAGCTTGATCTCGCTAGTGTGAGTGTATACCTACCTATACCCCATAGACAAGACCTAAGCAAGATTATTTTCTATCGTGTCGCAAGCTGGCAAGGATAGGAGAGAGGCCAGCTATAGGGCTAGGCAATAGGCTAGCGGGTAGCTGTTAGCGGGTAGCTGTTAGCTGTTAGCGGGTAGGGCTAGACCTTGCAAGGGTTAGCAGGTGCAAGGGTTAGCTGTATCGGTTACTTAATTAGGTAAGGGTTAAGGGTTAAGGGTTAGCCGTAGCGGTAGTCAGCCCCTCAAAAAATACTAGACATCAACGCTAGACCGCAGGGCTAGACCGAGAGTATGCAGGGCAGACCGCAGACCGCGCAGAACGAGACCCCTCATATTGAATCCCAGCACGGGCGGTCCCTGTACTCCCCAGAAAAATATATTTGCTAAAGTGAAACCCCGTCTGAACAGGACTTTTATAGTATGTGAGCAACGTCACACCGTAAAAACAGGAAATGGCCTTTTTTTCCTGCCTTATATATAGTAGGGGCGGCAGTGTGGATAGCCCCTACGCGGTCCTCTGGCGAGGCCCCTAGGCCGAGTTCCAACTTACCCCTCACTCGCTGTGGCTTCGCTCGGGCGTTAAGCCCGTTGCTGTCGGCACCTTTTAGTGGGGATAGTTATATTTAGCCCACCACTAAATCGAATCGCTTTAACCCACCATAAGAGAATCTGATTCCGGCCCGTGCCGTTTCCCACAATCTTTAAGGAGACACTACGTGGCAGATAATTCCGCCGACATCGCCAAGCGAATCATCCTAGGCTGTGTCTCAGAAGGTATGACCATTGAAGCTGCCTGTGGCAGCGCAGGTAAGTCTATTAAGACCTACGAGTATTACCGTCGCACTGATAAGATCTTTGCAGACAAGATTGACCGGACACGGCTAGGTTTGAAGGATAAGTCCTTTGCCTCATCCGATGTCCACAATATGACCTTTCCAGAGTTCCGCCAGCAGTTCCTCCATAGCCGTACCTTCCCACATCAGCAGAACATCGTAGATGTGATTGAAGGTCGTGAACCAGGGTGGTTACACCCCTCTATGAAGTTTGAACCAGGGTTGGCCTCAAACCGTGTGCTTATCAACATCCCGCCAAACCACGCCAAGTCCATCACAATTACGGTGGATTACGTGACGTGGCAGGTATGTAGGAATCCTAACTTTCGAGTACTGATAGTTTCCCAAACGCAGCAGTTAGCTGCCGACTTTCTCTACGCCATCAAGCAACGTCTGACGCACCCAATGTACCAAGAGTTACAGACTGCGTATGCTGCTGGCGTAGGGTTTAACTCTAAGTCTGCTTCGTGGCAGGCAACCCGTGTTACCTTCGGTGATGAACTCCGTGAGTCATCTGAAAAGGACCCGAACATCGAGGCCGTCGGTATCGGTGGTCAGATCTACGGTAAGCGTGCAGATATGATTATCGTAGACGACGCTGTGACATTAAAGAACGCTAATGAGTTTGAGAAGCAGATCCGCTGGTTGACCCAAGACGTGCGATCTCGTTTGAACCCTACAGGTAAATTGATTGTTATTGGTACCCGTGTGGCCTCGGTAGATCTCTACCGCGAGCTACGCTCTGAGGACCGCTACCCTGGTGGGCTAGTTCCTTGGAAGTACTTGGCTATGCCGGCGCTTTTGGAAGCAGATGAGGACCCTGACAAGTGGGTTACGCTTTGGCCTTATTCGGATATGCCCTTTGATGGGCAAGAAGAAGCCGATAAGAACGAAGAAGGTTTATACCCACGTTGGTCTGGTCGTAACCTATACAACGAACGCCAAGCGATGGATACATCTACCTGGGCGTTGGTCTACCAGCAACAAGATATATCTGAGAACGCAGCTTTTGATCCCGTCTGTGTTAAAGGTTCTATTGACGGGATGAGAAAGTCAGGTCGTCTTGAACCAGGTTATCCAGGTCATCCGAAAGATCTTTCTGGCTTTAGTATTATCTGTGGTCTTGATCCTGCTATGGTCGGTGATACTGCTGCGATCTGCTATGCTATTGATCGAAGTTCCAATAAACGTTACATTGTTGATGCTATCAAGATCACTGGTCCGTCTCCGGCACAGATCCGCGAACTGATCTTTAGTTGGACTTCGCTATACAGTCCTTCTGAATGGGTAGTAGAGAAGAACGCTTTCCAAGCCTTCCTTACCCAAGATGAAGGAATTAGGCAGCACCTTGCTACTAGAGGTGTACTACTTAAAGAACACCACACAGGTCAGAACAAGTGGGATGCAGGCTTCGGTGTTGCATCAATGGCTACACTCTTTGGAACTAAGCAGTCCGATGGTAAGCATCACCGAGATAACTTGATCCACCTACCTAGTGACCAGACTGAAAACGTCAAGGCACTGATTGAGCAGTTAATTACGTGGACTCCCACTACTAAGGGTAAGACCGACTTAGTAATGGCCCTGTGGTTCTGTGAGATCCGAGCACGCGAGATGCTCAACTATGGTCAGTATGCAAGCCATCACTTGAAGAATCCATTTTTGTCTAGGAGAGAACTAGGCAAGCGAGTAGTCGTCAACATAGATGAACTTATCGCAGAGCAAAACAAGACATTCATCTAAGGAGTTCCATTGTTATCAGTTAAAGAGATTGACGCGAAGCTAGCGCGTTTGCGTACCAAGTACGCTCCACGCGATCAGCGTATGCGCGACGTTCTTTCTGTACGTCAGGGAGACTTGTCTAAAGTATTCCCATCAATGTTCTCCGAGGATTACCCAAAGCCACTCGTTGCTAACTTCATTGACGTTGCAGCACGTGACTTGGCTGAAGCCGGTGCTCCTCTACCTTCCTTTAACTGCTCTGCAAACAATATGGTTTCTGATGCACAGCGTAAGGCAGCAGATACCCGCACTCGTATCGCTAACTACTACGTATCTTATTCCAACCTTTCACTACAGAACTACAAGAACGCTGACTGGTATAACACCTACGGTATGACTATCGGTATGGTAGAGATGGACTATGAGGATAACAACCCTCGTATGCGCCTACTTGATCCAACAGGTTGCTACCCAGAGATGGACCGCTTTGGTCGCACGATCTCACTTAGCCAGTTGATCGTATCTGATGCTGATACAATCGCAGCACAGTACCCAGAGTTTGCAGAAGCGATCCTGAAGAAGAATAACTTCCAACCAGGATCTCCATATATGACTATCGTGCGCTATCACGATGCAGACCAAGATCTCATCTATCTGCCACAGCGCAACAACTTGGTACTCTCACGTGTACCTAACCCAGTTGGTAAGTGTTTAGCACGTGTCTATATCCGTCCGTCTCTTGATGAGCAGGCACGTGGTCAGTTTGATGATGTACTAGCAGTACAACTTGCTCGTGCTCGCTTTGCTATCTTGCAGATCCAAGCAGCAGAAAAGTCTATCCAAGCACCTATTGCTATCCCACAGGATGTGCAAGAACTTGCTCTCGGACCTGATGCGATTATGCGTTCTGCTAATCCGCAGAACATCCGTCGTGTAGGACTAGATCTACCACCTGGAGTCTTTACTGAGTCCGGTGTCCTTGAGCGTGAACTACGTCTTGGTGCTCGTTATCCAGAATCACGCTCTGGTGAGATCAACGCTTCCGTTGTTACAGGACGTGGTGTACAAGCACTACAGGCAGGCTTTGATACACAGATCAAGGCAGCACAAGCACAGTTTGCACGCCTCTTTGAAGATCTTATTGGTCTTTGCTTTGAGGTAGATGAGAAGATCTTCGGATCTATCCAGAAAACAATTAAGGGAACCGATGACGGTACACCTTACACACTCAAGTACATCCCTTCCCGTGACATCAAGGGTGAGTACGGAGTAGATGTACGCTACGGAATTATGTCCGGTATGGACCCTAACCGTGCAGTTATCGCATTACTACAAATGCGTTCAGATAAACTTGTTTCCCGCGACTATGTACGCCGTGAACTACCAGTGGAGATCAATGTTACACAAGAAGAACAGCGAGTTGATATCGAAGAGTTACGCGACTCTTTACGTATCGCTGTTGCTCAGTACGCTCAAACCATCCCTGCGATGGCATCGCAAGGTCAAGATCCTTCCCAGGCTGTTACTCGCATTGCTGAAGTCATCGCGGGTCGTCAAAAAGGTTTGTCGTTAGAGTCAATCGTGGAAAAGGCGTTTGCGCCAGAACCTCCACCTCCAGCTCCTGCTATGCCTGAGATGGCAATGGCAGGTATGCCTCCTCAAGTTCCAGCAGCAGGTGCGGCCCCCGCCCCAGCCTCAGCGCAACCTCCACAAGAACAAGGTGGTATGGCCCCTGCTGCTGGTCAACGTCCCGATATAGCACAACTACTAGCCGGTATAACTGGCGCAGCATAAAGGAAAGGAGGCGCACTATGAACAAGGGAACACACGCAAAGGCTCCAGTACAGCCAGTTAAGGTTGATACAAAGGCTGGTTCAGTTAAGGGTGGAGAAGTCAAGTTTGGCTACGCTCCAGCTGCTCGCAAAGGCAAGAAGGCTTAATTTACTGAAGGGTGTACAGGGTGCTGAATCACAACGATAGGGTTCCACGCCCTGTACGCCCAACAGATTTACTTGTTATATTTACAGGTGCTCTTTACAATTTATCGCAAGTATTAGAAACATTCTTTTCAGAATTATTTGAACTTAGTATTTATCATTCAAACCAAAAGACAAAAACAATGCAAGCGTGGGAAGAAATGACCACAGACCTAGAACAGTTACAGGAGGGAACAGATGGCTGAGAATCCTATGGCTGGCGTTTCTGGCCCAAGTGTTTATTCCAAGCGTACAGATATTGGAACGCCAGAGATGAAGATGGGTTCTATTGCATACGGAGAAGGTGTTGAGACGCAGGCTCTAAAGTCAGGTGCTCCACTAGGTAGAACTCCAGATGCAGTAGCAGAACCACAAGATAGATTACGTCCTGCCCCAGCAGGTCCTATTACAGAATTATTCGCAGAGACTCAACGTAAAGATGAGCCTGTAACAGCAGGTATTGATATGGGTGCAGGTCCTGGATCTAGCGCATTAGTAATGCAATCAAGATTTGCAGAACGTAAACTTTCAGACATTCTTGCTGAAATGATTCCTTTTGATAATACAGGTGAGGTCGCTATTCTTTATCAGAACGCACTAGCGCGAGGTAACTAATGGCTGATAACATCACATCAGCAGCCTATGCAGCTAAGTTAGCTGAAGAGGATCGTAAGAAGGTTGAGGCTTACAACAAGTCTCTCAAGGCCCACAAAGAACTTACATCTCTTCCGCCTGAACTAGCGCAGAAGCAACTTGCTAAATACACACCTCAGCAACAGATTTCGCTCAAGCAGCAATATGGCAATGAAGATCCAGTTGAAAAGCCGGATCAAGGTTGGCTTTCTACTGCTTGGAATTACACAGGTGGTGCAGTCCTTAGTGGACTCAAAGAAGCCGGTAAAGATCTTCTTGGTGGACTACAGAATGTATCTGATTTTACTACACGTGCTTACCGTACTGCTGCTATCTCAGCAGATCAGCAAGTAGGTCTTAACGAGGCTTGGGATATTGCCAACGATAAAGGCGATAAAGTCTTTAGCCCAGGACGTATCGAACGTGCAAAAGAACTTTTTGATCCTAACGCAGTAGCAGTTGCTATGCGTCTTGCAGCAGGTGAAGATCAAGGCAAGATTCTTGCCGAGGCAACCCCTGAGCAAATTAAGTATGTCAGACTCCACGATAAGAAGCAAAATACCAAAGAAGAGCAAGATCTCTTCCAAGATACAATGGATGCAGTTAACGCTGCTAAGTATTCTCCTGGTCGTCAATTTGCAAACTTATTTATTCCTGAGAAGTATGAAGGATCTGGATTCTTCTACAAGATGGTATCAGGTGCTGTAGATGCAGCCTACCGTGTATTTTTAGATCCACTTATTGTAGGTGGTAAGGTCAAGAAACTAT
>Ga0315900_10004976_pt1 | contig 18461 bp, 20 predicted proteins | sample LakEriMetagenome_FD_203521 | JGI IMG/M metagenome (GOLD analysis project Ga0315900, IMG submission 203521) | Freshwater fungal communities from buoy surface, Lake Erie, Ohio, United States - Buoy 12 MA114 | ecosystem: Environmental > Aquatic > Freshwater > Lake > Lake biofilm | place: USA: Lake... | reverse complement strand
CGCCGCAGCGGGTGGCTGGCCGGAATCCGCTCCTCAATCGACACGTAGGAGAACAGGGAGCCGCTGCGCTCCCGGTGACCTCGCATCTGGGCTGGGCAGTTGGCCCATGTTCGCGCAGGCTAGGTTTTTCAGCAAACTCTTAGCGGGCCGCCGCTGGCGCGGCCCGGACAGGCTGGGGCGTGGCCGGGCGAGACCGCTGTTGGCTGTGGGCGCCGCCCGCAGAGGCAAATCAGCTTGCTGCCGCAGCAGGCGCGGAGCCAGCGGCAACAAGGCCCGGGCCGGCGGCCCGAGGGCCGGGAAAGGTGGCGCAAGCCACAACTTCACAGAATCTTCCGCTCCGGAAGACGGCCCAGGAGCGCCACGGATGTGCCCCGTTCCATACATTGTGCCGACTTCCACACGCAAGCGATGGCTGATGTTCAGCGGGCGCTCGACCCTGCCAGCCTCCAGTGGCACGACGATGGTGAACTCTCCAGCCAGGACCTGTTCAACCTGGTGTGCCGTCTGAAGGACGTGGAACCCGGCGAGCACAGCAATGAACTCTGGCGTCTCGGGCAGAAGTACCCCAAGCCGCCCCGCTCCTGACTCCCGCTTCCAGCCGGCGTTGCACCGCGCGACCCCCAGCGTTTGGATCGTCCCCGGGTGATCGAGTCATTCGCTCCGAACGGTACCCCTCAGCGGGTGAACGTGCAGGCAGCCACCTTCGGCCATCGCCTCAGCGGCCAGCCTGCCTCGATTCGCGGCTACCGGCGCGACCGGCTTCGGATCACCGATCCCGCCGGGCTGGCAGCCAGCGGCAGCGATCGCCACCCGCTCGTGCGCTCCAGCGACGATGCAGCCGACTGCGTGAGCGGCACTGTCTTCGCCATCACGGCCGAGGAACTGATGAAGGCCGAGGGGTATGAAGTGAGCGACTACGCCCGGGTGCGGGCGCCGTTGGTGGATGGCGGCGAAGCCTGGGTCTACGTGGCCTGCCGCAGCCAGCTCCAGATCGAGGGCCATACCGCCTTGACCCCTGGGTGGTTCAAGAGCGGCAGCCAGGCCAGGATTCACCGGTACCGCCATTGCTGCTGAGGACGGCTCGCCGGGGCGGCTGTGAGCGGATGCGCACAGGCCAGCGCTTGGCGGTGGCGCCCAACCCTGGCTATGGCATGGAGGTTTCTCCCTTGAATCCTGCGCAGCCATGGCTCTCACGGCGGTCGAATGTCCCAATGGCACCTGCCACAGCCACCACGGTGGCCACAGCGTCGAGCGCCAGGAGCTGCGCGCGAACATCGCCTCCCACGGAAGCGAATGGTGCCGGCGTCTGGCCGAACGGGTCTATGAGATCGCGGTCGACAGCTTCTGCCAGACCGTGATGCCCAATCTCCACCAGGACGGCTGGCAGCGCCGCCACCTCACCTGGGAGTTCAAGCTGCAGTCGCAGCAGAACCAGCCGGAGCAGGCTCTGGTGGAGGGGGCGATCAACGCGATGGAGAGTTTCCTGCGCAGCAGCGAGGTGCAGCGCCTGTTCGTACAGGAACTGGTGCAGGGCACCCTCGCCGAAACCGACGCCAGCCACCTGCGCCAGGCGGGCGTGTGCCAGCTGATCGAACGGGAGCTGCTGGCCATGCTCCAGGAACAGCGCGAGCCCCTGCTGGAGCGCGTGGCCGAAGCCGTGCTGGAGGAAGCGAACGGCGATTTCGAGCGGGCCCAGGCGGCGGCCGCCGCCAGCCTCTACGACGTGGAACAGCTGTTGATCAACCACGCCGAAGCGCTGCGCTGAGCGGCCGGCGGGCAGAACAGCGGACCTGACCCAGCCGGCGGGCCCGCTGCGCCACCACCTGCGCCAGCCCCGGCACGACAGTCCAGCAGGCCCACGTCCCATCGGTAGCCATTCGCACAGCAGGTGGTTCGTCGGCCATTCAGAACGGAACCCATTGACCCCGGAGCGCGGTGATGTCCTCTCGCACCATCGACTCGGTTGACCAGGCGCCCCTGGCCCGGCAGATCCGCCGCCATCTCTTCTTCAGCCAGGCGAAGTCCCCCTCCCTGGCCACCACCCACGACCATTACCGCGCCCTGGCCCTGGCCGTGCGCGACCGGCTGCTCCAGAACTGGGTGGACACCGCCGAGACCTACACCGCCCAGGGGGTGCGCACCGCCGCCTATCTCTCGGCGGAGTATCTGCTGGGGCCCCACCTGGAGAACAACCTGGTGAACCTCGGCATGCGCGAGGAGGCCGAGGAGGCCTGCCGCGAACTGGGGCTCGACCTGCAGGAGCTGATCGCCACCGAACCGGAGCCCGGCCTCGGCAACGGCGGCCTGGGGCGCCTCGCCGCCTGTTTCCAGGAATCGCTCGCCAGCCTGGAGCTGCCCGCCATCGGTTACGGCATCCGCTACGAGTTCGGCATCTTCCACCAGCACATCGGCCCCGACGGCCAGCATGAGAGCACCGACCCCTGGCTGGCCAAGGGCAACCCCTGGGAAGTGATCCGGCCGGAGTGGAGCTATCCGGTGCGCATCGGCGATCAGACCGTGATCGGCGTGGCCTACGACACCCCGATCGTGGGCTATGGCGTGCGCACCGCGAACACCCTGCGGCTCTGGTCGGCGATGGCGCCGGAGTCCTTCGACTTCGCCTCCTTCAACGCCGGCGACTACACCCGCGCCGTGCTGGCCAAGGTGCGCAGCGAAACCCTCAGCAAGGTGCTCTACCCCAACGACGAACTCGAGCAGGGGAAGGTGCTGCGGCTGAGCCAGCAGATCTTCTTCGTGAGCTGCTCCCTGCAGGACATGCTGCGCATCCTCAAGGGGCAGGGGCTGGCCGTCACCGACTTCCCACGCAAGTTCGCGGTTCAGCTCAACGACACCCATCCCGCCATCGCCGTGGCCGAGCTGATGCGGCTGCTGGTGGACGAGGAAGGGGTCACCTGGGACACGGCCTGGACGATCACCACCAGCAGCCTCAGTTACACCAACCACACCCTGCTGCCCGAAGCCCTCGAAACCTGGGGTGTGGGCCTCTTCGAGCATCTGCTGCCGCGTCACCTTGAGATCATCTACGAGATCAACGCCCGCTTCCTGCAGATGGTGCGCCTGCGCCATCCCGGCAAGCCGGATCTGCTGCGCCGCATCTCCCTGATCGAGGAGGGGGGGCACCGCCGCGTGCGCATGGCCCACCTGGCGGTGGTGGGCAGCCATCACACCAACGGCGTGGCCGAGCTCCACAGCCAGCTGCTGCGCGAGCACGTGCTGCGCGAATTCGCCGAGCTCTGGCCGGAGCGCTTCACGAACGTCACCAACGGCGTGACGCCCCGCCGCTGGATCGCCGTGGCCAACCCAGGACTGGCCTCCCTGCTGGATGAGGCCCTGGACGAGCGCTGGCGCCGCAACCTGGAAGAACTCGCCGGCCTGGAGCCGCTGCTTCAGGACGCCGCCTTCCTCGAGCGCTGGCAGCAGGTGCGTCACCAGGCCAAGCTGCGTCTGGCCCACCACATCCAGCGCGAAACGGGGGTGCTGGTGGATCCGGCGTCGCTGTTCGACGTGCAGGTGAAGCGCATCCATGAGTACAAGCGCCAGCACCTGGCGGCGATGGAGCTGGTGCAGCGTTATCTGCGACTGCGCAACGGCGAGGACCTGCCGCCCCGCACCGTGATCTTCGGCGGCAAGGCAGCACCGGGCTACGCCATGGCCAAGCTGATCATTCGCATGATCGTGTCGATCGCCAACACGGTGAACATGGATCCGGCGATCGAAGGACGGTTGCGGGTGGTGTTCCTGCCCAACTTCAGCGTGAGCCTGGGCCAGGTTGTGTATCCGGCGGTGGATCTGTCCGAGCAGATCTCCACGGCCGGCAAGGAGGCTTCCGGCACCGGCAACATGAAGATGGCCCTGAACGGTGCGCTCACCATCGGCACCCTCGACGGCGCCAACATCGAGATCCGCGAGCGCGTGGGCGACACCAACTTCTTCCTCTTTGGTCACAACGCCGAGGAGGTGGCGGCGCTGGCGGCAGGGGGCTACCACCCGATGCCCTGGCTGGAGGGAAACCCCTCCCTGCGGGCCGCGATCGAACTGATCGGCACCGGCCACTTCAGCGAGGGCAACCATCAGCTGTTCGACCCGCTGCTGGCCAGCCTCACCCGCCACGACCCCTACCAGGTGGTGGCCGACGCGGCCGACTACAGCCGGGCTCAGAACGCCGTGGACACGGCCTGGCGCGATGCCGCGGGCTGGGCGCGCTCCTCGATGACCAACACGATGCGCTGCGGTTTCTTCAGCAGCGATCGCTCGATCGCGGACTACGCTGAAAGGATCTGGAATCTCACACCGGTGCCGGTAACCGGCTAGCGGCACCAGAAACCATGGGCGACAGCCTGCTGCATCGGGAAGCCTGATCACCAGACAGGATCAGCAGTCTGAGATCACGAAGCCCCATCAACACACCGGTTAGGCGGTCTCCATCCGCAGACTGGTTTGGCGCTGTCCATCGGCAGATCGGTATGGCGGTCTGCATCGGCAGATCAGTGTGGCGGTCTGCATCGGCAGATCGGTTGGGAACTCTTCATCGGCAGACTGCGAAAGAGCCTCAATCAGAATTCTCACCCAGAAACCTGAATCCTGAATCCTGAATCAGAATCTCAATCTGAATCTGAAGTTGAAGTTGAAGTTGAAGTTGAAGAAAGCTCACGATAACGAAGTCTGTCGGCTCCTTCACTCGCTGAGGCTCACGCCACTGTCTGCATGGCGATTGGCGTGATCGCGGCTATCCAGACCTTCCCTATCCCTGAAGGCCAACTCTGAAGGCCAACTCTGAAGACTGAACCGGCAGCGCCGATCAGCGATCGTCACAGCCGGCCCGGCTGGCCATGGGCCGTCCCCGCCGCGACTGGGATCGCAGGACTCGTTCCAGCGGAATCGGGGGAGGGATCACACAGAACGTTGTCGAGACGACGTCCATGTGTGCGGATTCACTGATCAGGGGCCGGCACCTTGTCCGCCTCGGCCCTGCGCGCTGGGGCCAGCGGCTCGCCGGCCCGGAGACGTGCGTTCTGATCTAACCGGTTGCCAACAATCTGTGTGCCGATGTTGCCAAGTTGGGCCGGCTGATCCAGAAAGGATTTCAGACCCTTGAGCAGAGCCCCTTGGCCCAGTACCTCATCCCCAGGGAGATGCACCCGGGCGAAGCCCGGGTGGCCGCCACACCTGAAACCGTGCACCGCCTCACCGGCCGCGGCCTGCGCTTCCTGATCGAACGCGGCGCCGGCGCGGCCTCCGGCTTCCACGACCACGCCTACACCGATGCCGGTGCCGACCTGGTGGATCCCGGCCACGACGCCTGGGCCGACGTGCGCGGTGTGCTCTGCGTGCAGCCGCCGTCGCCGGAGCGGCTGGAGCGCCTCAGCTCCGGTGCCCTGCTCATGGGCCTCCTGGCCCCCCACCGCGCCCACCATCTGGTGGACACCCTGGTGAACCGCGAGGTGTCGGCCCTGGCCCTCGAGCTGTTGCCGCGCATCAGCCGCGCCCAGGCCATGGATGTGCTCTCCTCCCAGGCGAGCATCGCCGGCTACAAGGCCGTGCTGCTGGCCGCCGCGGCCCTCAACCGCTACGTGCCGATGCTGATGACCGCCGCCGGCACGATCCAGCCGGCCCGCGCCCTGATCCTCGGCGCCGGGGTGGCCGGCCTGCAGGCCCTGGCCACCGCCCGCCGCCTCGGCGCGGTGGTGGTGGTGAGCGACGTGCGCCCCGCCGCCCGGGAGCAGGTGGAATCCCTCGGGGGCCGCTTTCTGGCGCCGCCCCAGCAGGAGGAGGCCCCCGCGGAGGTGGGCGGCTACGCCCAGGCCGCCAGCGAAGCCTTCCTGGCCGCCCAGCGCCGCCAGCTGGAGGAGCAGCTCGCCCAGGCCGACATGGTGATCTGCACCGCCCAGGTGCCGGGCCGCCCGGCACCGCGACTGATCAGCGAGGCGATGCTCGACTGCCTGCGGCCCGGGTCGGTGCTGGTCGACCTGGCCGTGGCCCAGGGCGGCAACTGCGCCTGCACCGTGGCCGGCGAAACGGTGATCCGCAACGGCGTCACCCTGATCGGCGCCGACGCCCTGCCCAGCTCGGTGCCGCACCACGCCAGCGCCCTCTACGCGCGCAACCTCGCCGCCCTGCTCGAGCATGTGCTCGACAGCGCCGGCGTGGACGGCAGCCGGGCGATCCCCAGCGAACCCCTTCCCTTCAATCTCGACGACCCGATCGTGGACGGCTGTCTGTTCATCCACGGCGGCACCTGCCGCCGCCCCGACGTGCTCGGCATCAGCGCCGGAGGTGCGGCATGAGCAACCTGCAACAGGCCCTCTGGGTGCTGCTGCTCGGCAGCCTGCTGGGCTTCGAGCTGATCGGCAAGGTGCCGCCCACCCTGCACACGCCGCTGATGAGCGGCGCCAACGCCATCAGCGGCATCACCGTGCTGGCCTCGCTCACCCTGATCGCCCGCGCCGGCGACAACACCGCCCTGCTGGTGCTGGGCGGCGCTTCCCTGGCCTTCGCCCTGTTCAACGTGATCGGAGGCTTCCTGGTCACCGACCGCATGCTCGCCATGTTCTCGCGCAAGTCATGACCCCCCTCTCCTCTCTCGTGGCCGGCGCCATCGACCTCGGCGCCGTGCTGCTGCTCGCCCTCTCGCTCAAGGGCCTCTCGCGGGTGCGCTCGGCCCGCGCCGCCAACGGCATGGCCGCCCTGGCCATGGGCCTGGCGGTGCTCGGCCTGCTCCTCCAGGAGCAGCTCAGCCCCACCGCCTGGCTGTGGATCGGCATCGGCAGCGCCCTCGGCGGCCTGGCCGGTCAGATCACCGCCCAGCGCGTGCCGATGACCGCCATGCCTGAAACCGTGGCCCTGTTCAACGGCTGCGGCGGCATGGCCTCGCTGCTGGTGGCCCTCGGCGTGGCCCTGTTCGACAGCGCCGGCAGCGGGCTCACCGAGCGGATCTCGATCGTGATCTCGGTATTCGTGGGCGCCATCACCTTCAGCGGCTCGCTGGTGGCGATGGGCAAGCTGCAGGGCTGGATCGGCACCCCCGCGTTCACCCAGAGCCGGCTGCGCCACGTGGTGAACCTCAGCCTGGCCGGCGCCTGCCTGGCCGGCGCGCTGCTGGTGCCGGCCCATCCCGGCGGCTGGGCCCTCTGGGCCCTGGTGCTCGCCTCCACGCTCCTGGGGATCGGCGTGACCCTCTCGATCGGCGGCGCCGACATGCCGGTGGTGATCTCGCTGCTCAACAGCTATTCCGGTGTGGCGGCGGCCGCCGCCGGCTTCGTGGTGGCCAGCCCGCTGCTGATCGTGGCCGGCGCCATGGTGGGAGCGGCCGGCCTGATCCTCACCCAGGTGATGTGCACCGCCATGAACCGCTCCCTGGTGAGCGTGCTGTTCGGCGGGGCCCTCGGTGGCGCTGCCGCCAGCTCCGGCGGCGACGGTGATCAGGAATACACCCGCATCACCAGCTGCAGCCCCGAGGAGTGCGCGATGGCCCTGGAGTGCGCCGAGCGGGTGGTGTTCGTGCCCGGCTACGGCCTGGCGGTGGCTCAGGCCCAGCACGCCCTGCGCGAGCTGGCCAAGCTGCTGGAGGCCAACGGCACCCAGGTGAGCTACGCCATCCACCCGGTGGCCGGGCGCATGCCGGGCCACATGAACGTGCTGCTGGCCGAAGCCGATGTTCCCTACGAGCAACTGGTGGAGATGGACACGATCAACCCGGAGTTCCCCCGCACCGATGTGGTGATCGTGCTGGGGGCCAACGACGTGGTGAACCCCGACGCCAAGAACGACCCCAGCAGCCCCCTGTTCGGCATGCCCGTGCTGGAGGTGAACCAGGCCCGTCAGGTGTTCGTGGTGAAGCGCAGCCTCGGCGCCGGCTACGCCGGCATCCGCAACGGCCTGTTCGAACTGCCGCAGACGGCCATGCTGTTCGGTGATGCCAAGGCGGTGCTCAACGGGCTGCTGAGCGAGCTGCGCGATCTGGGGGTGGGCAAGCAGGCAGCCGCGGCCCCGGTGCGCACCCCGGTCGCGGCCTGAACCCACCACGCCGGCGGCCTCAGGCGGCGATCACGTCGGGATAGTCGGGCCGCCAGCACCGCTGCGCCAGCCGTTCCAGGGCCTCGGCCGGGCTGGACACCGTGCCGGCCAGTCCCTCGGCCAGAGCCGCCAGGGCCACCGCCTCCGCCACCCGTTCCGACACCCGCCGCACGTCCGCCAGCGGCGGCATCAGGGCGGCGTCGGGATCGCGGGCGGCCGGGATCGCCGCGGCCAGGGCCTCCAGGGCGGCGTCGATCATGCCGTCGCTCACCTGCCGCGCCCCCACCGCCAGGGCGCCGTAGCCCAGCCCGGGAAACACGAAGCAGTTGTTGCACTGGCCGATCAGCCGCTGCCGGCCCGCCACCGCCACCGGCGCGAACGGGCTGCCGGTGGCCACCAGCGCCCGGCCGCCGCTCCAGGCCAGCAGGTTGGCCGGAGTGATCTCAGCCAGGGCGGTGGGATTGGAGAGGGGCAGCACGATCGGGCGCTCGACGCCGCGGCAGAGGGCCTCCACCACCGACTGGCTGAAGGCGCCGGCCACCGTGGAGGTGCCGATCAGCACGGCGGGGCGCACCGCCTCCACCACCGCCTGCAGACCGACCGGCGCCGCCGGGTCGAGGCCGAGGGCCGCCAGGTGGGCGGGATCGCGGGCGTAGGGCCTGGCCGCCGCGGGCACGCCGGCCAGGCCGGTGTGCAGCAGGCCCGGCCGGTCGATCAGCCAGAGCCGCCGCCGCGCCAGCTCCGGGGTGAGCCCGGCACGGATCAGGAGCCGCTCCAGCCCTGCCGCGATGCCGCAGCCGGCCGTGCCCGCCCCGAAGATCACCACCTGCGCCTCCCGCAGGGGCCGGCCCAGCCCCTGCAGCCCGGCCAGCACGGCCGCGCAGGCCACGGCGCTGGTGCCCTGGATGTCGTCGTTGAAGCTGGGCAGGCGCCGGCGGTAGGCATCGAGCACGCGGCGGGCGTTGGCCACCCCGAAGTCCTCCCATTGCACCAGGGCGCCCGGACAGACGCGCTCCACCGCGCCGACGAACCCCTCGAGGAAGGCGTCATAGGCCGCGCCCCGCAGCCGCGGCCTGCGCAGGCCCGGATAGGTGGGATCGGCGCTGAGCTCGCTGCGGTCGGTGCCCACATCCAGCATCACCGGCAGGGTGGTGGCCGGGTCCACGCCGGCACCGAGCGTGTACACCGCCAGCTTGCCCAGGCAGATGTGAATGCCGCCCGCGCCCTGATCACCGATGCCGAGGATTCCCTCCGCATCCGTGACCAGCAACAGCTCGGGGCGCCAGCCGGGGCCCCGGAGAGAGAACCCGGCCACCGCCTCCGCCAGCACCGCGGCGAGCCGCTCCTGCTGCGGAGCGCACAGATACACCCCGTGGGAGGGGGTGCGGTAGCTGCGGCTGAAGCTCTGGATCGCCAGACCCACCGTGGGCGTGTACACCACAGGCAGCAGAAGCTCCACCTCCTCGGCCAGCAGGCGGTGGAACAGCACCAGGTTGCATTCCCGCAGGCTCTGCAGATAGGCGTAGCGCTCCAGATCGCCGGCCATCGCCGCCAGGGCCGCCCGGCAGCGGGCGATCTGCTGCGCGAGGGTTTCCACCTGCCAGGGCAGCAGCCCCTCCAGCCCGAGCGCCTGGCGCTCCTCCCGCGTGAAGGCGGTGCCCTTGTTGAGCAGGGGATGGCCGAGCAGGGCGGCACCGCGCAGCGGGGTGGGGATCCTCATCGATGCCGGGGATCGGAGGCCCAGCCTCTCTACGCCCCTCGCCGGCCCCCGGGCTGTTCAGGCGGTGCCGCAGGCGAGCCGGCGAGCCTGGCGCAGACCTGGGCAAGCCGCCGCAGGCGCCCCCGGGGGGTGTTCCCCGCGACATCGCGCTGACATGCAGGCTGCAGCGCCGACCTGCGGTGGGTGGCCAGGCTTGGCAGGCCCGGCCTCCAGCCGATGGACGACCGCCGCCGCGACAGTCCCGACCTGCCGGCCTCGGCCGTGCCGTTGCCGCTTCCCGTTGTGGTCACCCTGGAGACGGCTGTCCCCGGCCCCAGCGCCAGCCTGCTTTCGTTCACGATTCCGGCGCAAGCCCCGCCGCCCGCCCCCAGCTGGATCGACCTGCTGGGCCAGCGCTGATCAGGCCGGCAGCACCTGGCGCCAGCCCCCGGCCTCGAGCACGCGCAGGGGGGTGTCGAACAGGCTGCTGAGGGGTTCATCGGCCAGCAGCGCGGCGGCCGGGCCGTCGCCCACCACCGCCCCCTCGCGCAGCAGCACGCAGCGCTGCACCTCCGGGATGATCGCCTCGATCTGGTGGGTCACCAGCAGCAGGGTGGTGCCCGAACGGGCCAGCTGGCGCAGCAGCGCCAGCTGCTCGTGGCGGGCGCGCAGGTCGAGGCCGTTGGTGGGCTCATCGAGCACCAGCAGCTCGGGGCGGTGCACCAGGGCCCGGGCCAGCAGCAGCCGGCGCCGCTGCCCCTCGGAGAGCTGGCCGAAGGGGCGGCCCGCCAGGCGCTCGAGCCCCAGCTCGGCCATCAGCTCCGCCACCCGCCGCCGCTGGGCGGGTGTGGCCACCTGGCTGCGGCCGATGCCCACCGAGCCGAAGAAGCCCGAGAGCACCACCTGCTCCGCCGGCACGCCGCCGCCGTAGGCCGCCTGCAGATCGGCTGACACCAGGCCCATCCGGGCCCGGAGATTCCAGAGGTTCACCGTGCCGGAGCCGAAGATCCGCAGGGCCGAGCCCGGCTTCACCACCGGGTAGAGCTCACGGCTGAGCAGCCGAATCAGCGAACTCTTGCCCGAGCCGTTCGGGCCGAGCACCACGGTGTGCTCGCCGAGGTGCAGAGCGAGGCTGAGGTCGCGGAACACCGGTCGCGGCCCCAGCCAGGCCTCCACGGCCTGCAGCTCGAGGTAAGGGGCCGGGCTCATGCCCCGCCGCGCACCCGCCGGGCGGTGATCACGGCCTCGGCGGCGGTCACGCCGGCCAGCAGCAGGAATCCAGCCAGGCCATACAGCTGGTTGCGCTGGATTGCATCGGCCTGGAGCACGGCGTCGAGATCGCGATCGAGCACCGCTCCGAGAACGAACCAGGTTGTGGCCAGGGCTGAGGTGATCCAGTAAGCGCGCCAGCGGCGCTGGTAGATGTAGCCGGTGCCGAGGCCTGGCAGCACGTTCAGCAGGCCCGCCAGCCAGGGGCTGGCGGCGGCGAGGATCTGCTCGCGGCTGGGTGTCATCGGAGCGTTGCGGCTGCCCCGATCCTGGCGACATCGCCGGGTGGCCGGGTGTGATCCCGCCGCAGGGCTTCGCAACCGCTGACGCGGGGCCCCCACCTCCATACCCTGCAATCGACACTCCCCACTCCCTTCGCCCCGGCATGGAACCCCTGCACCGGCTCCTCCGCCACAGCCTGGCCCTGCTGCGCCGCACCCCCGCCCTGGTGTTCGCCATGGCGGTGCTGGGGGCGGGGCTCACGGTGGCCGGCAGCGTGGCGGTGAAGGGGCTGCGCAGCGCCAACGACACGATCACCGTGACTGGCTCCAGCACCGAGCGCATCACCAGCGACTTCGCGGACTGGACGGTTCTGGTGAGCGTGGGCGGGGCGAGCCAGCAGGCGGCCTACCAGGCCCTGCAGCCGGCCGTGCAGCGCACGGTGACCTTTCTGAAGGGCCAGGGCATCCCGGCCGGCGAGATTCAGCTGGGCAACGTCAACGGCGAGCAGCAGCAGGTGCGCGATCCCCGCACCGGGGAGCTGCGCAGCGTCAGCTGGAGCAGTTCCCAGGCCGTGAAGGTGAGCAGCGCCGACGTGCGCAAGCTGCAGGCCGTGGCGGGCGCCATCGGCGAGCTGATCGGCCAGGGCGTGCCGCTCACGATCAATGAACCGGCCTTCACCTACACGAAGCTGGCCGAGAAGCGGGTGGACATGCTCGCCAAGGCCACCCGGGACGCCCGCCAGCGGGCGGTGGCGATCGCCCGGGAGGCGGGCTCGGCAATCGGGCCGATCGCCCGGGCCGACACTGGCACCTTCCAGATCACGGTGCCGAATTCCACCGAGATGGGCAGCTTCGGCTCCTACGACACCAGCACGATCGAGAAGGACATCACCGCGGTGATGGGCGTCACCTTCCGGGTGCAGTAACGCGACTGAGGGCGGGGGCGAACAGGAAGGCGTTGTCGCCGGCACGGTGGGCCTGGCCGTCCATGGCGGTCACGCCGCCGGCGCAGTAGTCCAGCAGCCGCTGGCCGCTGGCCCGGTCGAGGCGGCGGGTGTCGAGGAGCACGCAGGCGCCGCGGCGCACGGCGCGGATCAGGGTGTGGCCGTCGGCGAGGCCGCGGGCAGCCAGCAGCAGCAGTTCCGGGCCGGGCCGGGCCGTCCGGTGGCACGGCGCAGGGCGGGTGGGGATCTGGAGCAGGAGGGTGGGGCCCATGGGGCGGGCACAACAGAGCTGCCAGTACGCCACAGCGGCGAGCCGGCGTCAAAGCCACGCAGCGGAGCCGGTCTCAACCTGTCCCATGGCAAGAATCCAGCCGCCGCCGCCAGGGGTGCCCCGCAAGCCTGCCTGTACCGCCCCACAGCCGCCAGCTACCGCGATCTGTCAAGGGGAAACTTCCCATTCCCCAGGGGCCGGCAGCCCTGCGGGTTGCTTCTGGCGGGCGGGCCACGCTGGCTGGGGAAAACCCGGCACTCTCCTGGGGGAACGCGCTCGGCTTCGGGGAAAACCTCAGCCGCTCAGCGTTGCTGATCAGTCGCAGCGTTTCACCAGATCGCGCACCCCGGCCACCCCGTCCACGATCTCTCCCACCAGTACCTGGTCGGTGAGGTTCACGAACAGGCCGTTCTCGAGCACCCCGGGCAGGTTGTTGATCTCCCTCTCCAGGCCCACCGGGTCGGCGATGCCGCCCGTGAACGACACGTCGAGCACGAGGTTGCCCTGGTCGGTGACCACCGGGCCCGCCTTGCGCACGGCCATGCGCAGCACGGCCTCACCCCCCATCTCCCCGAGCTGCCCCTGAACCTGCCGCCAGGCCCCGGGCAGCACCTCCACCGGCAGGAGGAAGCCCAGATTGAGCCGCTCCACCAGCTTGGTGGAATCCACCACCACCACGAAGCGCTCGGCGCGGCGGGCCACCAGCTTCTCCTGCACATGGCAGGCGCCGCCGCCCTTGATCAGCTGGAAGGCGGGATCCACCTCATCGGCGCCGTCGATGGCCAGGTCGATGCGTTCGATCGCGTTGAGGCTCCTCAGGGGGATGCCCAGTTCGGCGGCCAGCACCTCCCCCTGGAAGGAGGTGGTCACGCCCACGATGTCGGTGAGGGTGCCGCTGCGCAGCCGGGCGCCGAGGGCCCGGATCATCAGGGCCGCCGTCGAGCCGGACCCCAGCCCCACCACCATGCCGCTGCGGATCTGGCCGGTGGCGGCCTCCGCCACGGCCTGCTTCATCTGATCCTGCAGATCCGCCATGGCCGCATCGGAATGTCTGGCTGGCGAACTTACCCCGGCTGGGGCAGGGCGGCCGGGCGGATCGTGAGGTTGAGCTCCCTCTGGCCCCGCAGCACGCTGAGGGCGAGCGGTTCGCCCACCTCCGCCCTCTCCACCTGCTGCAGCAGCTGGGAGGGATCCCGCACCGTCTGCTCGGCGGCGCCCACCACCAGATCGCCGCGGCGCAGGCCGGCCTTCTGGGCGGGGCTGTCATCGAGCACCCGCTGCACCAGGGCGCCGTCACGTTCCGGCAGCTGCAGCAGGGCCTCGGGGTCGCGGTTGTTCTCGCGGGCCTGACGGGCGGTGAGCGGCACCAGCTGGAGGCCCAGGTAGGGATGCACCACCCGGCCGCCCTCGGAGAGCTGGGCCGCCACCCGCCGGGCCAGGTTGATCGGGATCGCGAAGCCCAGACCCGCCCCCGGCCCGGAGCGCACCAGGGTGTTGATGCCGATCACCTGGCCTGCGGCGTTGATCAGCGGCCCGCCGGAGTTGCCGGGGTTGATGGCGGCGTCGGTCTGGATCAGGTCGAGGCGCTTGTCGGCGAAGCCGAGGCTGTTGATGTCGCGGTGGAGGCTGCTCACGATGCCGAGGGTCACCGTGCGTTCAAGGCCGTAGGGGCTGCCCAGGGCGATGGCCCAGTCACCCACCTCGAGCGCCTCCGAATCGCCGAGTGCGGCGGCCTGCAGATCGCGCGGCGGCTGCACCTGCACCACCGCCAGGTCGGTCACCGGATCGGTTCCCACCACGGAGCCGTCGATCTGGCGGCCGTCGGCCAGCGTCACCGCCACCGCATCCACCGCGTCCACCACGTGCGCATTGGTGAGCACCAGGCCCCGGCCAGCGTCGATCACCACCCCCGATCCCTGGCCCCTCTCCCGCAGGGTGCCGGAGGGGTCGCCGAAGAGATCTCGCAGGAAGGGATCGAGCAGGGCCGGATCAAAGGCCGGGCGGGCCACGTCACGCTCCGTGTCAATGCGCACCACCGCCGGCGCCACGGCCCGTGCCGCCTCGGCCACGAAGCTGTGGGGCGCCTCGGCGGCGGCCGGCGCCACGGCCAGTGCCAGGGGCAGGGCCAGGGCGAGCAGGCCAGGCCACACCGCGCTGAACAGCAGGGTGGCGAGGATGGCTCCCAGGCGCTGGTGGAAGGGCGGCAGCGGGGCCCGCATCGGAGAGGGCAACGAGGGGATTTCGGGCTCGCGCCAGGCTAGGAGTCGCGCCAGCGCAACAGGTGCTGGTCGAGCCGCCCGGCCGGATCGAGGCCAACCCAGCGGCCGCCCGGATCCGCTGCCCGTCCCAGCGGGCAGGGCTGCACCGGTCCGAAGCCGCACAGGGTGGAGGGACAGCCGAGCAGCGGCACCGGCTCGAGCGTGGCGGACCGGCCCGGCAGCCAGCCCTGCCAGTGCTGATGCACATGGCCGAAGAGCACCGCCCGCAGCCCCGCCACCGGGGCGAGCAGGGCGAGCAGGGCCGCACCGTCGTGCAGGGCGATGGCATCCAGCACGGCATCACCGATCGGCACGGGCGGATGGTGCACCGCCACCAGGGTGGGGGCCCCGCGGCAGACCTCGAGCTGCCGCGCCAGCCAGGCCAGCTGGCGCTCGCCCAGCCAGCCGCCGGTGCAGCCGGCGCGGTGGCTGTCGAGCAGCAGCAGGCGGCAGCCGCCCAGCTCCAGCAGGGCCGGAGCGATTACCGCCCGGCGGCCGAGGGCGGCCCGCAGCAGGGCGGGGTGGTCGTGGTTGCCGGCGAGCAGGGCCACCGGCGCCGCGGCCCGGCCCGGGGCCGGGCGCCGCTCCAGCAGCTCCCGCAGCCTCACATAGCCCTGCCAGCTCTCGTCCTGGCAGAGGTCGCCGCTGATCAGCAGCAGGTCGTGGGGCACGCGCGCGGCCTCCCCCAGGGCCAGCTCCAGGCGCCGCAGCGGCGGCCTGCCGCGGTAGTGGCCGCACGGGTCGGCCAACAGGTGGGGATCGCTGAGCTGCAGCAGACGCATCACGGTTCCAGGGGAGCTCCAACGCACCCGATTTAGGTTGCTGTCACTGCGCATCTCCTGCCATGGCAGCCATCCCCCCCGGCGAACGGCGCCGCTGCTCCCTCTGCCAGGTGGAGATCCAGGGCATGGCCGGCGGGGTCGACCGGGTGCACTTCAGCCAGGGGGAACCCGGCACCCGCGCCAAGCTCTGGGCCCGTGTCTGCCAGTACCTGCGCAGCGACGAGCAGAAGGCGCAGTGCCTCAACCTCGACCCCTCTCTGCGCGGCACGGTGGTGCAGAGCGACTATTACGCCGAAGCCCCGGTGATGGATCTCTCGGCCATGGCCGGATCCGGCGGCGGCGCCGCCGGCGGGGCCGGCCCGGAGCCCGGGGGCTGATGGCGCCATGGCCCATCCCCTGATCCCGGCACTTGATGCCCTGGCCCGGAGCGTGCTCGGGCCTGCCGGTTTCCAGCTGCGGGGCGTGCAGCTGCTCGCCCATCGCATCCCGCTCACGGTGCAGGTGCTGGTGCAGCGGGCCGACGGCGGCGACATCAGCCTCGACGAGTGCGCCGGCCTCAGCGCCCCCCTCGGGGATGCGATCGAGGCGGCGGGCCTGCTGCCCGAGGCCTATGTTCTGGAGATCAGCAGCCCCGGCATCGGCGAGGTGCTGCACGACGACCGTGATTTCCGCAGTTTCCGCGGATTCCCGGTGGAAGTGCTCCACCGCGACGCCAAGGGAGCTGAGGTGCGGCGCGAGGGCCTGCTGCTCGAGCGCGATGCTGAAGCCGTGCATCTGAACCTGCGCGGCCGCACCCGGCGGATCCCCCGCGGCGACGTGATCGCCGTGCGGCTGGTCACTCCGGCCGCCGAGGGCTGAGCTCCCGCAGACAACCGAATCCCCCAAAACTGAATCACCGCAAAACCGAAAAGTCATGGCCCTGGTTCTGCTGCCCGGTCTCAACAACCTGATCGAGGACATCTGCGAAGAGAAGAAGCTGCCGGCGGCGGTGGTGGAGGCCGCCCTGCGGGAGGCCCTGCTCAAGGGCTACGAGCGCTATCGCCGCACCCTTTACATCGGCATCAGCGAGGATCCCTTCGAGGAGGATTACTTCTCCAACTTCGATGTGCAGCTCGACCTCGATGAGGAGGGCTATCGGGTGCTGGCTTCGAAGATCATCGTGGAGGAGGTGGAGAGCGAAGACCACCAGATCGCCCTGGACGAAGTGCAGCAGGTGGCCGACGACGCCCAGATCGGCGACACGGTTGTGCTCGACGTGACGCCCGAGAAGGACGACTTCGGGCGCATGGCCGCCGCCACCACCAAGCAGGTGCTGGCCCAGAAGCTGCGGGATCAGCAGCGCCGCATGATCCAGGAGGAATTCGCCGATCTCGAGGATCCGGTGCTCACCGCCCGGGTGATCCGCTTCGAACGCCAGAGCGTGATCATGGCGGTGAGCAGCGGCCTGGGCCGCCCCGAGGTGGAGGCCGAGCTGCCCCGCCGCGACCAGCTGCCCAACGACAACTACCGCGCCAACGCCACCTTCAAGGTGTTTCTCAAGGAGGTGAGCGAGGTGCCCCGCCGCGGACCCCAGCTGTTCGTGAGCCGCGCCAACGCCGGGCTTGTGGTGTACCTGTTCGAGAATGAGGTGCCTGAGATCCAGGAGGGCTCGGTGCGGATCGTGGCCGTCGCCAGGGAGGCCAATCCCCCCAGCCGCTCGGTGGGTCCGCGCACCAAGGTGGCGGTGGATTCGGTGGAGCGCGAGGTGGATCCGGTGGGGGCCTGCATCGGCGCGCGCGGCTCACGCATCCAGCAGGTGGTGAACGAACTGCGCGGCGAGAAGATCGACGTGATCCGCTGGTCGCACGATCCGGGCCAGTACATCGCCAACTCCCTCAGCCCGGCGCGGGTGGAGATGGTGAGGCTCGTTGATCCGGAGGGCCATCACGCCCACGTGCTGGTACCGCCCGACCAGCTCAGCCTGGCGATCGGCCGGGAGGGCCAGAACGTGCGACTGGCCGCTCGGCTCACCGGCTGGAAGATCGACATCAAGAACGCCCACGAGTACGACCAGGGCTCTGAGGACGCGGTGGTGGCGGGGCTGATCGCCCAGCGGCAGGAAGAGGAGCGCCTGCAGGCCGAGGCCGAGGCCCGGCTGGCAGCCGAGCAGGCCGCCCGCGCCGAGGAGGACGCCCGCCTGCGGGAGCTCTATCCGCTGCCTGAGGATGAGGAGGACTACGACCAGCAGGCCTATGCCGAGGCCGCCGCTGACGAGAGCGGCGACACGGAAGCTGGCGACGAGGCCCGTGGTGAGGCGACGCCGCACGACGGCGAAGGGGTCCGGTGACCCGCCGGCCTGTGCTGCGGCGGTGCGTGACCTGCCGCAGGCTCTGCGACCGGATCCTGCTCTGGAGGGTGATCCGCCTGGCGGGCGGGGGCGTCGCCCTCGACCAGGGCATGGGCCGCTCCGCCTATCTCTGCCCCACCCGCAGCTGCCTGGATGAGGCGCGGCGGAAGCGGAAGCTGCAGCGGGCCCTGCGCTGCCAGATTGCGGATTCCATCGTTGAGACGCTCGAGCAACGGCTGCTGAACAGCGGCGCCGCTGGCTCTGAGGCAAGATGACCATTGGCCGCAGCGCGCCTGCGGCCTGGTGCCCACCGGCCCTCATGCGGCCGCGGGCTCCGACCACTGGAGACCTGAATGACCAGCAGCGGCAAAGTCAGAATCTATGAGCTGTCCCGGGACATGGGCCTGGACAACAAGGACGTGCTCGATGCTGCCGAGAAGCTGGCGATTGCGGCCAAGAGCCACAGCAGTTCGATCAGTGACGACGAAGCCGCTCGCATCCGCAACCTTCTGAAAGCACCGAATGGCGCCACGCCGGCCCCGGCCTCCGGCACCTCAGCTGCTCCGGCCGGCGGCCGGGCCATCCTCTCGGTGAAGAAGGCCCCCGCCAGCGCCGGGCCGCCGGCGCCTCCCGCCGCCTCGCCCAGCACCTCGCCCG
>Ga0315900_10004974_pt1 | contig 18466 bp, 8 predicted proteins | sample LakEriMetagenome_FD_203521 | JGI IMG/M metagenome (GOLD analysis project Ga0315900, IMG submission 203521) | Freshwater fungal communities from buoy surface, Lake Erie, Ohio, United States - Buoy 12 MA114 | ecosystem: Environmental > Aquatic > Freshwater > Lake > Lake biofilm | place: USA: Lake... | reverse complement strand
AGAAGATCCGGCCGATGGGTGCGGGGGCGTTGTTGGGGGGTATGGGCATGTCGTCATTTGGGGCGGCAGCCACGGTGGGACTGGGTTACGGCTTAATCGAGGGGGATCTCAAGAAGGGCCTGATGGCGGGGTTGAGTGCCTATAGCGGCTCTTCTATTGGGGCTGGGTTGAAGGCAGCGGCGGGGGCGGGACAAGTTAGCACCGAACCCCCTGCAACTCTAGCAGCCCAACTTGGGCTGAAAGAAAGCGAACTTATTTCTCCGTTTGCAGATAGTTCCAAAGACCTGCTAGGAGTTAGCATACCGGATACTTCCGCACCTATTCCCGCTGTTTCTCCGGTTGGAGCCTCCGCAGCCCAAGCAGGCACTACGGTCAAGCCTCCGCAAGGACTTTTTGGCACAATGGGCCGAGGAGCCAGCAACATCTTTACCGGACAAGAAGGCGCTTCGGATGCCTTTATGAAGGCGTTGGGCGGCCCGATGGGTAAGTACGCCACGCTGATGGGTGCGATGGGCACCTTTGCTGAAGAACCCAAACCGTTGAATGTGCCCGGTATGGGCGAAGATATTGTCTACATTCCGGGCGGGTTTAACCCGCAATATGGCACGGGTGCGAATCAGCCTTATCAGTTGCCGGGCAAGTACTACAAGCGTACCAAGCAGGGTCTTGTGCCTTATAACCCCTATCAACCTGCACCGGGTGGCAGAGGGTTTGCTGAAGGTGGCGTAGTTACTAACCCGCTTGATTTAGACCCCAACGTTATCGCCAATCGTGCATACGTTGAAGAGTTGAACCGCAGGGCATTAAACCCTGAATTCAATCCGTACGGTGCTTTGTTTGGCACAGGCACGGGTGGTGGAGGTTTGGGCGGGGTCAATACTCCGTGGACGGGCAAAAATCCGTATGGCGGATCGCTTGATACTCGTCCCCCTGCAGGAGGCGGAGAAGCCGGAGGAAGTTCTGCAGCAGATTTGGCTGCCTTCCTAGCCACGCAAGTTGGTATCAATTGGATGACGCAGCCCGGTAACGCGGCGGCCTTGCAGAAGTGGATTGCAGAAGGCATGCCGTGGGATAAGCGTCCGTTCTTTAATGCTGGGCAAAATGCGCCGGGGGCGGGTACTGGAACTGGAACTGGAACGGGCGGTACAGGTGGCGAATCGGGCGGCAAGACCGGTGGCGAAGGTCAAGGTCAGACCGGTGGCGAAGGTCAAGGTCAGACCGGTGGTGAGGGTCAGGGACAAACCGGAACCGAAGGTCAGGGCCAAACCGGAACTGAAGGTCAAGGGCAGACCGGAACTGAAGGGCAGGGACAAACCCAACCCAGTGGGCAGGCGGCTGGAGTAGAAGGCACACCTATTTATGACGCTGCCAGAAATGTTGTAATTGCAGCAGGTAGTGGTGCGGCGGCTATTGCAGCGGCTAAGGCTTTGGCTGCTCAAAAGTTTGCTACGGCTATTATAGTTGATGGCGTAACTATTCCTCTCTATGTCTCTACAGGCGTGGGCGCGGCTGCTGGCGCTGGTGCTGGTGCCGCTGCAGGTACGGGTGCCGCTGCAGGAACTGGTGCGACGGGCGCAGGGGCCGGAACGACGGGCGCTACCACGGGTGCTGGAGCAGGGACTGGAGCCGGTGCGGGTATTGGTGGCGCAGGGTTCCCCGGTGGTGCAGCAGGCGCAGGATTGGCTACGTTGGTCGGCGCTCAACAAGCCTATGAAGGTATTAGCAAAGGTAGAGAAGGTCAGGCTGCACTAGGCGGCGCTTTGGCAGGTGCAGGTGGTGCGGCGCTTATTGGAGGTACGGCTCCCGCACTGTTAGGCGGTGCGAACTTGGCCACGCTTGCTGGGTTTGGTCCGGTTGGTCTTGCTGCCGCCGCACTTGCCGCGATTGGCGCGTCCATGGTCAACACCAAAGAATTTGGTGACGTAGCCCTGCGTAACTATTGGAACGCAGTCGATCAAGGTCGTGGAATTGGCGAAACCCCTGCAGATGAACTGGCTCAAGGCTTCATCAATTTCTACCGAACCAACAAGAACGAGTTTGCGGGGCAAGCCAAGTACGGTCGCACGGGCAACGAAGAGTTCGTGTATGACATGACGCAAGTCATCAATCAAGCCATTAAAGACGGCAAAATCCCCAAAAACGTTGATGCGGCGACCATGTACAAGCAGGTCGTGCAACCGTGGCTAGATAGCATGGGGTCTGGTCCGAAGAACGAGGAAGCGCGGGCTATCCAAGACTTCATGATGACCGACCTGATCAACAGTTTCATGCAAGGGAAACCGATCAGTAACGCGCAAGTTAAGGGCGACAAGAAATTCAAAATTGTTAGCCAGAAGCCCGTGTATGGTGGGGAGCCGGAAGTTGCTGTGCGGGCGCAGCCTGAGACTACGGAAGATCAGATCAAAAAAGCCAATTTGTTTGAGGCGAAGAACCCGTTTGCTGAACCGGCAGGAAAGCCTCCGGCTGGTGCCAAACCCAAGCCAAAACCGCAGCAAGAACCGGTTGCGGTTACAACTCCTGTAACAACGGCTCCGCCCGTCACGACGACGGCTCCGCCTGTAACAACGGCTCCGCCCGTCACGACGACGGCTCCGCCTGCAGCCAATCCGTTTGCTGAACCCGAGCGTGAGACAACCATGCCGGTGGGTGAAGCGGTGCCGATCAAAGCCGTAAATCCGTTTGCGGAGCAGGAAGAACTTACTCGTGCAGAACGGGCAAGACTCGCTCGTGAAGAAGCCTTGGCACGTGAGGCGGAAGCCGCTCGTATTGCGGAAGAGGAAGCCAGAACGCGCAGGCAGGCAGCGGCTGCAAAGGCTGAACAAGAACGTATTGCCGCTGAGCAGGCACGTATCGCTCAAGAACGTGAAGCCGAAGCAGCACGTGACCAAGAACGGAAGCGTCCGCGTGGGGAACCAGAAGTCAATCCGTTTGCGGAAGAAGAACCACCTGTTCGTAAGGGGCGCGGAAAAAACCAAGGTGGGGCGATAGGCGAGGACTACAACTTTGGATTCAATAGCGGGGGCATGCCCGGTGAGTATCAGGCGGGTGGTAAACTGCTGAACGGCCCCGGCGATGGTATGTCAGACGATATCCCGGCTGTAATTCGCGGCAAGGGGGTACAACGTGCTGCACTGGCGGATGGTGAGTTTGTCATCCCTGCCGATGTGGTATCGCATCTCGGTAACGGCTCGACCAATGCGGGAGCCAAGAAACTCTACAAAATGATGTCGCAGATACGTCAAGCGCGGACGGGCAAAACTAACCAAGCCCCTGCCGTGAAAGTTGACAAATATTTGCCGGTTTAATCGGGAGCGATCATGGCTACAGATCCTACTTATATAGAACAAGTCCAGTCCAACATTCCGGCGTGGATGCAGCCGTATGCCCAGCAGTTGCTAGGCAGTATTTTTGGTGGGCAAGACCCTACGACTGGGCAGTTCATGCCGGGGTTGATCGGTCAGGGCTATCAGCCCTACATGGTCCCGCAACGGGATGCGCAGGGAAACATTGTCCGTGACGAGAAAGGCAACCCGGTCATGCGTCCGGGGCAGCGCGTTGCAGAATTTAGCCCATTGCAGCGGCAAGCCTTTGAAGCCTATGCGGGGATGAGGCCCAGTGCGGATATGACGGAAGCCAGCCGCTTGGCTAGAGAAGCCGGGGCTCGCGCAGAAAAAGTAGGTACTTATGATCCTGCTGCGGAGAGAGATTTTTATACGTCTCCTGAATTTCGTAGCATGGAGACGGGCTACGACAAAGTAACTGCGCCCGCGCTTGGCGAAGCCCAGATGACGGGTCCGCAAGATGTCACTGCACGGGAGTATGGCCCGATTAACATGGCGGCTCCAGAGCGTGTCGGCATTGGCGCGTTGCAGCAGTATCGTGTCGGGGCTCCTGAGCGTGTTGCGGGCCCTGCTGGCCCAGAGCGGGTTACGGGAACCCAACTGCGCGACTATCAGATGTCGCCTGCTCAACAAGTGCGTGCTGCAGAACTTGAGCGTATTGGCATGGTGGGCCCGCGAGATGTTGCGGCTCCTGAACTCCAGCAGTTCCGCATGGAAGCCCCAGAGCGTGTCGGTGCCGAGAAATTTGGTCTTGGGGCGATGCAGGAGTACATGTCGCCCTACATGCAGGGCGTTGTCGGGGCACAGAAGCGTGCCGCTACCCAAGATTACCTTCGACAATTGCCGGGGATGGGGGCTGCCGCAGCCCGTGCAGGGGCTAAGGGCGGTACTCGTGAGGCGTTGCTTCAGGCCGAGGCGCGTCGTGGGCTTTCTGAAAAATTAAGTGACATTGAGGCCACGGGGCTTCAGTCAGCGTACCAGCAAGCGGCTCAACAGTTTGGTGCAGATCGTGCGGCCCAGATGCAGGCTGCGCTTGCTAATCAGCAAGTCGGAATGACGGCAGGCCAACAGAACCTTGCTGCCCAACTGCAGACTCAAGGGCTTTCTGCCGAACAAGCGATGCGTGCTGCGCTGGCTAACCAGCAGATGGGCTATAACGTCGGCGCGTTTAACGTGGGTGCTGAGCAGCAAAGACAGCAGTTGCGGGCGCAACAAGAAATGGAAGCGCAGCGGCTCAATCAGGCTGCAGGGCTCACGGTGGGCCAGCAAAACCTCGCGGCGCAGTTGCAGACGCAGGGCTTGTCTTCGCAGCAGGCGCTTGAGATTGCGCGTCTTAACCAGCAGGGTCAACTCTCGACGGAACAACTGCGAGCAGAAATTGCCAAGGCGAATCAAGCCGCTGGCATGACGGCGGAACAGGCCAATCAGCAGGCTGCGCTTCAGGTGCAGCAGTTGGGAACGCAGTCAGGGCTTCAAGCAGGTCTTGCTAATCAGGCTGCGATGCAGCGGTTTGGTGAGCAGGGCGCTTCGATGGAGCAGACTCGTCAGCAGTTCTTGAGCGATCAGGCAATGCGGGCGCAGTTGGCTAACCAGCAGATGGGCTACAACGTCGGCCAGTCGAACTTGCAGGCTCTTATCAATCAGCGCCAGTTTGGTGCGGGTCAGGGCATGCAGGCGCAGCAACTTAACCAAGCGGCGATGCTACAAAGACAGCAGCAACAACTTGCTCAATTGGCCGCACAGAACCAGTTCAACCAACAAAACGCAGCGATGCGGGCGCAGTATGGCCTCTCGGGGGCGAATCTGGCGGAGCAGTCTCGGCAGTTTGGTGCGGGGCTTGGTATGCAGGGGCTGCAACAGCAGTTGGCTGCGGCTCAAGGATTGGGCGGTCTTGGCATGCAGAACTACCAGCAGATGATGGGTATCGCCCAAGGCCAGATGGGTGCAGGCGGTCAGCAGCAGGCGCTTAACCAGCAGTTGCTCAACCAGCAGTATCAGGACTTCATCAATCAGCAGCAGTTCCCGTACAAGCAGGCAGAGTTTGCAATGGGTATCCTGCGTGGGCTCCCGGCAACGGGCCAGACCTCGACCATGTATCAGCAACCGGGTAGTCTCTTTGGACAGATTGCTGGCGCTACGGCGGGTATCGGCGGGCTGTTTGGTGCGTTGGGCGGTGGCGGTTAATAATTAACGAGGTGGTGCAATGATCGGTCCCGTAAGCGGCACTGGCCGCGCAATGATGGCATCGCTCCAGCAGGCTATGTCTAAAGGCATGCCGCCTGATCAGGCTATTCAGTATGTGAAGTCCATGGCTACGCAGGGCATTGCGCCGCTTGCGGATTTGTACGCCATGATGAACCAGTTTCAGCGGCTGAAGCAGCAGCCTGTCAAGCCTCCTCAGACGCCGCCGACCATCCGCGACGAACTGAACATGGCCGAGCAGATGCAGGCACAGGGCGGGATGCCGCCGCAGATGATGGGGGGTGCGCCTCAGATGCCGGGTGGTGGAGGTGGTGGGCCCCAGATGCCCCCGCCGATGACTCAAGGGTTGGGCAGTATGAATGCAGGTGCCATGGAGAATCCGTCTTTTGCGGGCGGCGGAATCGTGGCATTCCAAGAAGGTGGTACGGCTGAAATTGATTTTTCAAAGATGGCTTCCGAGCAGTTGCAAATGCTCATGCAAGATGAAGATAAGGAAGTCGCCAAAGCGGCGTATCGAGAGTATTTGCGGCGTTCAGGATACCGCTCACCCGGCGAACTCGCGTCTGACATTGGTACTGGAGTATCTGAATTCTTTGCTAATACCCGACTTGTTGGTGGCGCACCGGAGTATATGAAGGATGCGCAGGGCAGGATCCGCACCCCTGCAACCGAAGCCGGAGCCCCCGGCGTTACCGCATCTTTCACGGAAGGAATGGTTCCTCGTGGAGCGCCTCCGGCGGCTACCCCTGAAGTAGCGACAACACAAAGCGCGATGCCCGGTATGAGCGCAGATAACCCGTATGCAAATCCGGCTGCGGCAGGTAGCGCGTTTGATCTCATGGCTGCCAATGCCAGAACAGGAGTGCGCCAAGAAAATGCAGCGCCTCCAAGACGTGAGGCACCGATGCCCAGCATGAGCGGCTTCCAGCGTATGGAACTGCCTGTGGCTAAGTCACGAGAGCAGTTCTACGAAGAACTTAAAGCCGCGCAGCAGAAGGAAGGGATTGGCGAAGCAGCCAGAAAGCGCGAGGAGTACCTCACAAGCGAAGAGGCTCGGCTCAAGAAAGAATACGGTTCTGACAAGATGTTGGCGTTTGCTGAAGCCGGGTTTAAGATGGCTGGGGCTGCAAGTCGCCCCGGTGCTACGTTCTTGGGAGCGTTGTCTGAAGGCGCTATGTCCGGCACGCAAGCCCTTCGCGCTTTGAACAAGGAACAGAGAGCCAGTAGGCGTGCTATGGACGAGGCGCGTTTCCAACTTGCTGAAGCCGCTGAACAGCGCAAACTGGGCAATATGCGGGACGCGACTATCCTGTCTGAAAAGGCCAAGGAACAGTACGAGCAGGCCCAGAAGTACAATATGGAATTGAATAAAGATATCACCATGCTCAACATGCAGTTAGAGGCTAGTAGGGAAAACGCTTTGATTGCGGCAGGAGATCGTGCAGAGAGTCGTGCTCTTGCGGGCAAAGGCTTTCAACTGCAAAGTTTGCAAGCGCAGATTGACAATGCCAAGAGTCGTCTTGCGCAGGCGGCTAAATCGCTTGAACCTGATGCAGCAGCCAAAGTGGCTGAGATCGAACGAGAGATCGCTTTCTACAACAAGCAGATTGCGGAACTTGGGGGAACAACCTCTTACGCGGGAGCGGGAGCGGGTAATATTATCGACTTCAACAGCCTGCCGTAAACGCACAAATGGACGTAAGACTGCCTGATGGCACCATAATCAGGAACGTTCCTGAAGGCACTACCCGTGCTCAATTGATGAGCAAACTTCGGGCTGGTGGGTATGACGTTAGTGGGTTTGAAGAACCTGAAGAACGTACCTTCGGTGGCTACGCCAAGGAAGCCCTGAAAGGGCTTGTCCCCGGTGCCGTAGGACTGGGCGAAACCGCTATTACGGGTGCCGCTGCACTTCTGCCAGATGAGGCTGAAGAAGCCATACGCCGCCCAGTTAGTGAGTTTGCTGAAAGCGTACGTGAGCGGTTTGCTCCAGCACCGGGTTATGAAGACACTACGGTACGTAAATTGAGTGAAGCCGTAGGCTCAACCCTGCCGTTTCTTCCACTAGGTGCATTGGGCGCGGCTGGACGGATCGCTGCTACAGGGCTAGGCGTAAGCGCAGGTGCTGGTGAAGCCCGTCAAAGAGCCGAAGAAGAGGAGGCCACCGAAGGCGAACGGGCTGCGGCCACAGCATTGGGAGCGCCGGTAGGCGCGTTAGAAGCACTGCCCCCCATACGTATTCTCCGTCGCCTTGGATTTGGTGATGAGGCTATTGAAGAAGTCGCTGGATTTGCTCCGGCGCTGCGTCGTGCAGCCCAAGCGGGTGGTGAAGAAGCACTCCAAGAAGCCAGCAGTCAAGTCCTGCAGAACCTTATTGCCAAGGGCGTATATGCGCCTGATGAGGAAGTGTTTGGTGGTGTGGGCGAAGCCGCTGCAACAGGTGGCGGAGCCGGTGCAATAGTTAGCGCGATTGCCGACCTTGCATTGGGCCGCCGTTTACGCGGCGTTGAGTCGGCACCTGAAAGGCGTGAAGAAGAACCTGCACCTCCTGCCGAGACTCCCGTTGCTGAGGCTCCTGCAGTTACTGAGGAAGAGCCGGTCTCTGCGATTGACCGCCGTGAGGAAATAGAACGACGTGCCCGTGAACTACGTTTCCTTGCCACTCAAGATGACCGTTTGCGTGCGGCTATTGAAAAGCAAGAGCAAGATGAAGCCAGCAAGGATGATTTAGATTATCTAGCCCAATACGATGCTGCACTTCGCGCACGTGATGAAGCACGTCGTCGTCCTCTTGGCGAAGAAGACCAGATGGGCCTACCACTCGTTGGGGGTGCTGCTCAGTTAGACTTGTTGGCTCCGACTGAACCCGGCGAGGCTATACCGGGCGTTTATCGTCCCGCAGAAGAAGCACTTGCTGATTTGCGCCCGCGCTCACGTGCGTACAAAGAAGAAGCCAAAGACCTTGGGCTAAAACTGGACCGCAAGGGCAATCTCAAACCCAATCAGTTTGTGCCGGATATAACTGCACAGGTATCGCCTGATCAGGAACGCTTTGAGTTTGAGTCGCAACAGCAGTTGCCACTTACGCTGCCCTCGACATTTGAAGGGCAAGGAGACCTGTTTGCTCAAGAGCCGATACCAGCGGGGTCCACTGTACCGTTTACACGGCAAGAGCCTACGGTTGAAGTGCCAACAATAGAAGTACCCAAAGAGCAAATGGCGCTCAATCTTCCCGGCATGCCCATGGAGAGGCTTGCTCCTCGTGACCGTGTGTTGCGGGCCATGGCGATTACGGAAGACAAGAAGAACATTCCGAACCTCAAGTTTGCGACTCAGTTGCGCCCGATGGAGTTGCAAAAAGCAATAGGCGACCTCAAAAAGGAAGGTGCGATAGCGTTCAATAATCGAGTAAATGAATGGGAGTTGACTCCCGTAGGAGCGGAACGTGTACGAAGTGGCCCAGAAGTTAAGCCTGCCCGCCCTCGAAGAGGGGCTGGAGTGTCTGTACAGCAGCCAAGAACCAAAGCACCCCCAACTGCTGGAGTTGGAGAACAGGGAATGGCTGATGCTGGCGAGACTGTTACACGAACTGATGTTGGAGCGGGGACGGTCGAACCTACACTGACAGAAAAAACGTCAGATCAAATTTTTGATGAAGCCGAAGCGGTTAAAAATCAAGCGCTGTCTTTGTTGAGCAAAGACGGAAAATTACCTGCTATTGGCAGTCCTAAACGTGAGCAGTTTGATGCGCTAAAACAGCAACTTGATTCTCTCAAACGAGCGTGGGACGACAAGCGTAGGCAAGAAATTCGACAGGAAACGCTAAGGGCTGCGGGCCTGCCTGTAAATCAAGAACGTCGTGATATTCAACAACAAGTTTCTCAACAGGCCATTAATCAAGTCACGGATCGTAGAAGCGCGTTACGTACGCAAGCCATTGATGCGTTTGATAACGACCAGATTGATGAAAGAACGTACACCCAGATCACGGAGCAGTTGAAGCGCCCGGTGCCTAACTTTGGCGTGGTGGAGAAAGTTCTTTCTGGCGAGGTTAAGCCGGGGCGTAAAGGGATTAAGTTCCAGCGTACGTACAACCCGCAAGTGGGCACGCCGCAGTTTAAAAACTGGTTTGGGGACAGCAAGGCTGTTGATCAAGAAGGTAAGCCACTGGTGCTTTATCGAGGAGCCGTTGGCGCAAAAAATATTCCGGAAGGAGCCTTAGAAGGAAAAGCAAGAGAGGGTTACGCCACATTTGCAAGCACATCCCCACAACTTGCTGCTACGTACGGGCAACCTGAGTTTGAAGGAGAGGCTGGGGCTGTTACTCCGCTTTATGTAAAGGCAAACAAATTAATCGAATTTCCTGTTCAAATAAACAAAGAAGGGTATCGTCGTTTTGACAAATTTGAATTTGACAGACAGGCACAAAGGCTTCGTCCCGGCGAAGTTTTAGTTGCTAGACAAGTTATTGATTACGGACCAAGAGCAAATGTAGAAACAGATCCAGAACGACTTTATTCCTATCCATCTGATATCTACGCTTGGGGAAAAGGAACTTCGGTAAAATCTGCCGTTGGTAACGTAGGTGCGTTTGATACAACCAAAGAAAGCATTCTTGCCCAACGTGGCAAAATTGGTGCTGGCCTTCCAATTGATCGTGCTCGTGCCGTAGCCGACGATGCCGTCCGTACTTGGACTAACGCCCCCAAAGTAGTTGTTGCAAGCAGTGTGAACGATCCGGTTATTCCGGAGAACATCCGCAAACAAATTCCTGAAGACGCGCCGGGCTTTTACGTAAACGAAACTACTTACGTTCTAGCCGACCGGGCCAAGGACGAGGCCACCGTGCGCGGCACTGTGTTCCATGAAAGCCTTGGGCACTACGGCCTTGAGCAAGAGTTCCAAGGTGGGCTGCAGGATGTCATGCAGGGTATCTACGATACCAACCCCAAGATGCAGGCTGCGGCTAAAACGCGCATGGAGAAGTTTGGCCTTGACGCAGCGACTGCAGTTGAGGAAGTTCTTGCAGAGCGTTCTGAAACAGGGCCAATTAAAGAGTCTTGGCTGCGCGCTGCGTACGGTCGGGTGGCTGCATATATCCGCAACTTCATGCGGCAGCGCGGGTTGGTCTCGACTTATTCCGATAACGACGTTAATCAGATCTTGAAGCAGGCGCATCGCCGCGTAATCAAAGGCAAGAAAGCCCCCTACGATCCGTTCAATCCAGCGGTTCGTTACCAGCGTAGCCCGGAAGCGCAGCGCAAGGGAGATCGTGCCTTCGTCAATGCCGTCGGTAAAATCTCGCAAAGTCTGCCTGCGGCGACCAAGGAAACGTATGAAGCGGCGCGAAATGCGGCATCTAACCTACCGACTGGCATGCGCCGTGTGCTGTATACCCTGTATGACCCGCACGAAATGGGACGCATTTACAGCAAGGATCTCAAATCCGACGTGTTAGAAAAATTGTGGAAGAACGCCAATCAAGAAGGCACTGAACTCCGCAAGATGCAAGACACGCTCATGGATAACATGACCAAATGGGGAAAGGTCATGGAGAAGTATTCCGAGGCCGAACAAAACAAAATTCGTGACCTGTTCATGGCTACGACTACTACCAAGACAAAGGTGCAGGTAGTTACTGCCAAAGGCAAGGTTAAAGAGAAAGAAGTATTTGGCGTCGAGGTGCTAGATCTTGTAGACCCGGCTCGTAACATCAATTGGAAGGCAGATGTAGACCATCCGCTCTACAAACAACTTTCTGCAATCTTTAACCGTGACCCCGCATTAAAAGGTGTGTACAAGGGATTGCGCCTTGGGTACGTCGATAACGCTTTGGCTGTTGAAAAACAGTTGCAGCAGTACCTGACTCCCGCCCAGTGGCAAAAGATTTTAAGCAAACTCAACGAGCAGCGCGTGCGTGTGTACCTGCCGTTGTTCCGTCAAGGTAACTTCAAACTCTCTTACACAGACAGAGCGGGCAACCCCGTGGCGTTGCAGTTTGAATCATCTGCAGAGCGAAGCGCCGCACGACAAGAAATACTCCGTGAAGGGGTAGACCCCAATTCAATCATCGAGTCCCGCGTAGAAGAACGTAGGATTCAAGATATCCCGCCGTCCAGTTTCCTTGCCGATATCGTTGGAGATATGAAGGAAGCGGGGGTAAATGACGACATCGTAGCGGATGTGATTGAGCATTACTTGGATTACCTGCCCACCGATTCCGTATTGCAGCGTGGGCGTCGAAGGCAGGAAGTGACTCCCGCTGGGTACTCAAATGACGTGCTGAAAGCGTACGCAAACGTATCGGACAGTTACGCACGTCGTATAGTGAAGATGGAGTTCCAGCCCAAGTACTTTGAACTTCAGGAAGAACTGAAAGTGGCTACCGCCAATGCGCGGGACAGAGGAGTCATAAGTTCTGATGTCGCTGAAGATTTGAATTACTACGCAACCCGATACATAGATTTCGTGCAGAATCCCAACCTCAGTGGTATAGGGGCGCAACTTGGCTACGCGAGTTTCCAATTATATTTGGGAGCCAACATCTCGACTGCTGTTACCAACGTGATTGATACGCCCACGGTGCTGTTGAGTCGCCTGCTGGGTAAGGGCCACAAGATTGGCAGCATAGGCAACTCGTTAGTAAAAGCGGGCAGCATATTTTTCAGCAAGCAAAAGTCTCCTGAGATGCAGGAGTTGATCCAGCGTGGGTTGGACAGTGGCATCATCCGTGAGCAACGCCTGCAAGACATCGCGGAGTTCAAGAATCTCAGTTCCAGATGGGAAAAACTAAAAGCCAACGTTGACCGTATTACTTCTTGGGCGTTTGCGAAGTCCGATATGTTCAACCGTGAAGTGGGGTTGATTGCTGCATACGACCTGCAGAAAGCCAAAAACAAAACTCCGCCAGATGTCTTTGACCAAGCCGCTTTTGATGTAGCCCAAAGCGTTGTAGCGGATGTTTATGGATCGTCTTTCCCCAAGGCTACCGCACCCATCATGGGAAGCGATATCGCCAAGACGGCATTGACGTTCAAGCGGTTTGGTATCAAGCGCATCAACCTCTTGCAGGCTGCATACAAAGAGGCTACGAGAGACCTTGACCCCAACGATCCGGACTCAAAAGTCATTCGGGATGCTGCGCGCAAGGAGATTATTGGGTATTTCGCCACCGCGTTTGTATCGGCGGGCGTGCAGGGCATGCCCCTAGTCGGTGCGGGTGCCGCGCTTGTCACGGTATTGAACGGTATATTGGGCGACGATGACGAGCCGTACGATGCAGACTTTGCGCTACGAGAAGCCGTCGGGTTGTTTGCATACAAGGGCCCGATCAACTACTTGTTTGGAATCGACATCGCTAGCCGCACGGGTTGGACGGGTATGTTCTGGCGCGAAGATCCTAAGCGCATGGCTGAAGTTGGGCCCATAACTTACGCAGTGGAGCAGGCTCTTGGCCCTGCGTACTCTTACGCGGTTGGTTTGCCGCGAGTGGCTGAATACATAGAAGATGGGAACTATCAGCGGGCGTTTGAGCAGTTGATGCCCCGCGCTGTCTCCAATGTTTCCAAAGGATTCCGATACGCTACCGAAGGTGCGTTGACCGCGAAGGGCGTTCCGCTGGTAGAAGATGTCAATGCCTACAATGCTTTCATGCAGATATTCGGATTCCGTCCGAGCGATGTAGCCGAAGCAGGAGATATTGCCGGTGCAACTAAGCGTATGGAGAGCAAGATCTTCCAGCGCCGCAATGCAATTATCGCCCGTGCTGCCGTAGCGCGAATGAGTGGGGATGTGGATGGGTTCCGAGAATCCGTTGAGGAGGCGGTGCAGTTCAGCCGTAAGTATCCAAGTCTTGGAATTACATACGATACGCTTTACGAAGCCGTCCAGCGACGCACCAAGAAGTTGGCGACATCCGTCAACGGCGTAACGGTAAACCCCAAAGTGGCTCGTGGTATCTACGAAGAACTCGGCGTAACAGACGAAGTTGAGTAAAAAAGACCCCCGACAGAACGTCGGGGGTCAAGTCTCCGAGAGAGGAGAACTAGAGTGCAGGGGCATTCTAGGCACAACCCGCCATACACGCAAACCGTATACCCCGTCTTCCACAACTTGTTTGCACAAGACTTCTAACCGCATCCGCCGGGCTTCTGACAACACCCATTTCTCGACTGGTTTGCGGTCGATGCAAGGGATAAAAAAAGATGTGCCGGGTTGGAACTTATTCCACTCCACCACTATCGGCAGATTGAATATCTTCATCTCCGCTTAGCAAAAACTCTTCATTGAAGAATCCCAGTTTGGTTGTGTCGAACCACAGACACCGAGCCCCAGCCGTGTTGCTAGCCGCCGTGCCGACAAACATGCGCTTGATTTTTATAGGCGTATTGCCGGGGTGCATGATGAGGGCTTTGGCCTTGATGTACGGCTTCAGCGTCTCATCGAAGTTCATGTTGAGCCGGTTGCACTCGTTACGATAAGCAGCCACAGATACGTACAACATCTTGGTGTCTGGCTCATACCGCATGCTCAGCGCGTTGCGGGGTTCTCGTATCGGCCCCTGCTCAAGTCCAGTGCGCTTGTCGTTCTTGCCGTTGATGATCAGCACCTCGTGGTACTTGTTTCGCATGAATAGGCTCAAGAACTCATCGGCATCGAACATGTACTCCTTGCCCTTGTCACGGCTGGTCTTGATCAACTGAATGCCAAAATCAAACACCGGCTGGATGGGGATATCGTGCAGTCCCATCTTCTTGGCGATCATGCCCCCCGCTACTGACAGAGATACGATCAGGCTCCAGTACCGCTCGGCTGGACGAATATGCGCATGCTTGTCTACCTTGTCGCGGGTCTTGTTAACAAGTTCTCTGACTGCAGGAAGTTGCGCAATAATTCCTTGAGCATAGGGCTGGATCGCATGCCCGTAGTGATTGACTAGCCGCTCAAAGTGAGTACGCGACCAGATAGCATCTGCATCCGGCTCAGGCTCTATCGGAATCTCAAGAACGCGCTTTAACTCACCATCTGGGAACCCCTTTATGGATAGCAGTGCGTCCATAACAGATCTATTAGACGACGAGATAACGCCGGTCTGAAACTTCGTGTCGTTTTTGCGCTCGCTATTCTCATGCTGCTTCATCCTGTTTTTGCCGCGACCGGACGTAACGTCATAGATCTGCTGCGACATCTGCTCAGGATCCATGTTCGTGATCTCGTCCATCGTCACGGCAAGGCTCTGCATGACGCCAAACCGGTTCATACGTGAGTTGTATGTATCCTTCGGAGAAAGAGTCAGTTCCTTGGGCTTGCCGTAAATGCTATTGACGGCGTGGAGAATAGTGGTCTTACCCGTGCCTGAATCGCGGCTGAACAGGTTTACGAGGAAACCATCCAATGCGGTGAAGCGCATGAGAGGCACGCCAAACCCCAAGAAGAAAGCAAAGGCACGGTACTCCAGACCGGGTTTGGCATAGTGATTGATGATCTCCTTCCACGTATGGAAGTCGCCCTTGGGTTGGAAGAACGGTACGTTCGGTAACGTCGGACTAGACGGAGGGCTGTAGACCACTTCCGTGGCCTTGATCTCCCGATCACCAATAATGATGGACGATTCGTCGTCCGTCCAACCAAACTGCCGGTGCGCCTTTTCCGCCTTTTCGTGCATCAATTGGTTGTTCCAAACCTCTATGTAATTCATCAGCGTTTCCTGCTTCTTGCCAAGCACCATGATTCCGTTGAACGACACAATCGTCATGAACCGTTCCCTAGACACCGTAGCCGTGTTCGGAAGGATGATGTCGCGCACGCCATCTCTGGGGGTGTGGAACCGCAGTAGCAAGGCGTCCCCCAAGTCAGGGTCTATGATGCGTTTGACTACATACAGATCGTACGGATAGACCAGTTCGTCAATTTCCGTGTCGTCTTCCTTGCTCTTGACCTTGCGGTAGATGCCGCCGTTGCGCCCACGGAAGTACGGGAATGGGTACTTGGGGATGACGTACTCCCGCTCCTCTTTGGTAACTTCTTCGACTTCAACAACCTTGTTGTCTTCCTCGGTCGCTTCAACGATCTCTTTGCTAAGTTGGACTGGGGATGTGAACTTGTGCGGGCACCCCTCGCACAATGCGGGCTTCAGTTTCTTGAACGTCTCGCAGGTATACGGCCCCTTGGTCTCATTGGCTTTCTTCTCGGTAGCCTCCGGCGAGTACTCTGGGTGCTGGTTAGACAGTACGTGGATGGCCTTGTCCCGATCCACACAGACCTGTGCAATGCTGAGCCCCGCTCGCCACATGGGTTCTTCCAACGTGGTTTGGTTGTTGAAGATATAGGCGAGTTGCGCACACCCCGTGCCTTCCAACGACTTGACCAGTATGGTCTTGAACCGCGACTGGCTGTTGCCCATCAGGGCTAGGGTCGTGGCATCCAGTTGCCGTTTGACTGGCGTGTTGGAGTTCAGTACATCAATACTTGGCTCAAGAAGTTTATGGATCTCTTCAGGAGTTAAAGTAGAACCTGAACTTAAAACCTCAACCAACAACGGATTGGTAGGATCTTTTACGTGGTAGGTCTCAGGGATACGCAGGATGCGTGCCGCCTCACCAGTCACCACCGGGTCTACTTCAAACTTGTGCTGGGCGCATAGCGCCTTCAACTGTTCCGCATACAACGACCACCGCTCACGGGGAAGCGCCTCGGTGCATATCCAGTAGACATGGGCACCCATACCCGACTTGACGATGGTCGGACGCGGCAAGTTTGTGACTTTGCAGAACGCCTTGAGGGCTACGAGCCCCTCGTTCAGATCCGCAAAAGGCTTACCGGGGCCGCAGTCAAGATCTATATAAAACGACTTGAGAGCAATGGCATTCTTGGTGGTACGACGCCCTTCCGGCCCGTACTTAGCCACGCCGTAGAAAGCGTTATACTGACTAGTTACGAACTCATCCGCGTGTTGAGAAATCTCGTCGATGCTACTGACAAAGCGTTGGCGGACATCCTTGTCCTCCCCATCTTCCTTGATGCCAACAGTGCAGTAGGACTCCCCCTCTTCCAAAGGTGGAAGTACGAGGGCAAGAAAGTCCTTACGTGAAAGCATAGCCGTCCTCAAAAGCCGTCAAATAGAATGGGCAGGGGCAGACGGCGATGCCCTCTTCGGTAGCGAACCTAGCCCATCTATTGTTACGCCAATTTGTTAATTAACTTCTGTACCTGTTCCGCGTACTTCGGAGCGACATCCCGCTTGCCCATAAACCATGAGTAAACGGTAGGACGGCTCACACCAAGGTACTCCGCAACATCGACAACAGGTATGTCTAATTTGATGCAGATCTTGGCGAGTTTGACGCCAAGATAAAAAGGAGGTGCATCGTTGACGGCCTGTACAAACAACGTTGTGTAGCCCTTGACGGTCGCCATCAGTCGTCCCAATCCGCAAGAATCTTGGACAGATCCGGCTTCGCTGCGTCGGCTTCTTCAACCTTCTTGGAAACGCGCTTGACTGGTTCAGGTGTAGGTTCCGGCTTCGCCTCTGCTTTCGGGGCTTCGGGTTTCGGAGCAGCAATCGCTTTCGGCTTGGCCCCGTCAGCCTCGGCTACCGTCATGGTAATCGCACGCTTGGCAGAGTCCGTCTCGCCCTGTCGGATAGCGAGTTCGTGCTGCGCGTTCTCCAAGAAACCAATCGCCTTGAAGTTGATCTTCGGCGTTGCGCTATTCGTGTCGAACCGCATCTCGGTAATGACGGCAGTAACTGGAATGCCCTTGCTGCCAAGCATCTTGGCATACGCCTGCAGGGGCCACTTGCCCGCACTACCCTCACCAAAGATTGACGTAGCCGGAAGAGTCAACTGGAACACGTCGCCACCGATATCATTCGCCAACACGACGGCGAGTCGCTGGCTGTATCGGCAAGCACGGCTGTTACCCTGACCCGAACCCTGTACGTTCTGTGGGCAGTCCACACATCGCTTCGACTGCGGGGATGCAGCCTTGGCATCAGGCACCTCACCATCGGCAGACCAGCAATCAGGTGCAGATACGTCGCCACCTTCCTGATACTGCTGAGCGTAGTAAGTGCGGGAGACTTTCGGAGAAGCGGCAACGATAACCACGTTCATGTGGCGATCTTCGTTCTGTGCAACTTCCTTTCCGTTGATCATCAATCTCCACACGCCGCCCTTGATAGAGATGCGCTTGGATTGCGAAGCGCCGCTGCCGCCCATGAGGGCTTTGGTTGTGGCGTCTACGTTCAGGGACTTTAAGTAGTCTGGCAACCCTGAATCCAGAATAGCAAGATCATTGCTCATGATGCGCTCCTTAGCGTTTTACAATAACGATTGTTTGGTTGATGTCTGCCTGTAACCCCGGCGGGTGAAGGTTTGGGTTCTCTTCAAGGAACTGCTCCATATTCGCGTTGTTGATGCGATGCTGCATGAGCGAGAAGGCGTCGTTTTCTTTGATGAACTTGAAGAACGAATCCCAATCACTCGTCCAGTAATGTTTACCTAGTCTGCGCGAAATGGTGCCGTGCGGAGTACGTATGGTTTGCGCACCCTGCTCTTTACATATCTCCAACAATTGCTCAGACACAACGTCGATTTGCGCCTTGAGTTTTTCGTCTTTCTTGGCGAGTTCCCTACGTGCTTCACGGATCTTCACGTAGACCGCCGCAAGTTTTTCTGCGTTCATTGCACTCATAGTTTTCTCCTCGTGGGTCTAATACCTTATTCCTCTAACTTTACTCTGTCAAGCAACCTCCGCTACTAAATTGTTGTACAACTCGATCAACTTGGTATGCACATCCAACTTTTGCGATAGCATCTTGTAGATACGTTTTTCAACAGGGCTGCCCTGCAAGTGTACTACTGTGCAAGGGTGATGTTGGCCCGCACGATGGACACGGGCGTTGGCCTGTAAATAAGTCTCAA
>Ga0315900_10004966_pt1 | contig 18479 bp, 15 predicted proteins | sample LakEriMetagenome_FD_203521 | JGI IMG/M metagenome (GOLD analysis project Ga0315900, IMG submission 203521) | Freshwater fungal communities from buoy surface, Lake Erie, Ohio, United States - Buoy 12 MA114 | ecosystem: Environmental > Aquatic > Freshwater > Lake > Lake biofilm | place: USA: Lake... | reverse complement strand
GATTCCTAGGCATTTTCTCAAATAATTTAGATGAGTTTTTCAGGGTTCGCGTTGCAACTTTAAAAAGGATGGTGGAGTTTATAGATAAAAAAAAGCGCGTTAATATTGACATCATCGATTCACCACAAGTCATTTTAGATGAGATCCAAAGAGTCGTTTTGAGACAACAAAATGAATTCAACCGAATTTGGCAAAATATTTTAAAAGAGTTGAAGGCGAATAAAGTCCTTATTGTTGATAACAAGCAGCTCAATGCAGAACAAAAGGAATTTGTAAAAACTTATTTTGACAATGAAGTAAGACATGATATCATCCCATTGATGATTGAAAACCTGCCGCAATTGCCTTATTTAAGAGACAAGAGCTTGTATTTAGCAATTGTTATGGGAAATAAAACGGACGCCTATCAACAAAAATTTGCTTTAATCGAAGTGCCTTCAAGGTCTGTGGGCCGATTCATCATTTTGCCATCTAAAGCCGGATTTACAACCATTATGCTATTAGAAGATTTGATTGAATTTAATTTACCAATCATCTTCTCTCATTTTAAATTCAATCAGTTTGATGCACATGTATTTAAAATTACAAAAGATGCTGAGATTGATTTAGACCAGGAAGTAGGTTTGAATTTTATTGATAAAATTTCAAAGGGGATTAAAAACAGAAGAAAAGGGAAGCCAGTAAGGTTTGTATATGAAAAAGATATGAATCCAGAAATGCTTGAATTTCTAATTAAGAAACTTGGTTTGAACCGAAAAAGTAGCATTATCCCAGGAGGCCATATTCATAATTTCAGACATTTTATGGATTTCCCAAATGTCATAAAAGAGCCAAATTACAACAGACCAAGGCCGTTCATTCATCCTGCGTTTAAGAAAAAAATGATGGTTTTTGATTTAATCATGCAAAAGGATATCATGTTGCATTTTCCCTACCACGCCTACGATCCGGTGATAGATATGCTACGTGAAGCCGCAATGGATGATGCAGTAATCTCTATAAAAATCACCGCCTACCGTTTAGCATCAAATTCAAAAGTGATTAATGCATTGATCAATGCTGCTAGAAATGGCAAGAAGGTGACGGTGTTTTTGGAATTAAAAGCAAGATTCGATGAAGAGGCAAATTTAGAGTGGAAAACCATTATGGAAGAAGAAGGTATTACCGTGCTTGTAGGTATACCAAATATGAAAGTGCATGCAAAGCTTTGTGTGATTCAGAAAAAGGTGAAAAATAAGCTAGTACAATATGGATTCATTAGCACAGGTAATTTAAACGAGAAAACTGCCAAAATTTATGCTGACCATTGTTTGATGACCAAGAATGTGACTTTAATGAACGAAGCAAACAGAATCTTTAACTATTTAGGAAATTGGGAGCAAGGTGATAAGCCAATTGTTAAAATGAGAAATTTATTGATATCTCCAATCAATATGCGTTCTGCATTTATGGACTTGATTGAAAAAGAAATTCAAATTGCAAAAAAAGGTTATGTCGCTTCCATTACCGTTAAATTAAATTCATTGACGGATACTATTTTATTAGATGCTTTATATAAAGCAGTGAAAGCTGGTGTAAAAGTGAATTTAATCATTAGAGGGATTCTAACACTCAAGCGTACAAATGAAAAAAATGATGGTAAAATTAATTCAATCAGTATTGTAGACCAGTATTTAGAACATGCCAGGGTAATTATTTTTAATAATAAAGGCAACCAAAAAGTATTTATCTCTAGCGCCGACTGGATGGTCAGAAATTTGGACCATAGAATCGAAGTTGCTGTTCCAATTGTTGATCCAGTCATTAAAAAAGAATTGATTGACATCATTCATATTCAATTAAAAGACAATCAAAAAGCAAGGATCTTGGATGGCGAATTAAGCAATAAATATGTACCTTCGGCCAAAGCAACTTCTTTTAAATCTCAGGAGGAGACTTACAAATTTTTAAAAGGTAAAAGATAAAATAAATTGATTTTAGCAGCAATAGATATTGGCAGTAACGCTGCAAGGTTACTAATATGTGAAGTCGTTAAGCATGATAAAGAAATAGAGTTTAATAAATTAAATCTAATTCGCATTCCACTTAGACTAGGCTTTGATGTATTTGAAAAAGGCTCTATTGGATTTAAGAAAAAAAAGATGCTTATAAATACCATTAATGCATTTAGCGCATTAATGAAAGTATATGAAGTAGACCATTATATTGCTTGCGCAACTAGTGCAATGAGGGACGCTAGCAATTCAAAGGAAATTGTCAAAGAAATTAAAGCGGAAACTGGTATAAAAGTAGAAGTCATATCAGGTGATTTAGAAGCTGAAATTATTTATGAAAACCATATCGCCGAACTATTAGACGCTAATAAGAGCTATTTATACATTGACGTTGGTGGTGGAAGTACAGAAGTAACCCTATTTCATAAGTCAGCAGTCGCTTTTCAGAAATCTTTCAATATTGGTACTGTTCGTATTTTGACCAATAAAGTGGAAGATGCAACTTGGGAAGATCTAAAGCAAACATTAAAAGAGATTGGAAGAAACTATCCTAAATTGGTAGCCATCGGATCTGGAGGCAATATTAATAAAATATACTCCATGATTAATTCAAAAAATCTAAAGAGTATTCCTATAGAAGTGATTAGAGAATTTCATAGAGTTTTAGAACCAATGACTGTGGAGGAAAGAATGCACACTTATCTTTTAAAGAGAGACAGGGCAGATGTAATTGTTCCTGCATTGAACATATATGCATATACAATGAAATGGGCCAATATTGATGAAATTCATGTACCAAAAATTGGCTTGGCCGACGGTTTAATCAATCACTTGTACGAACAAGTCAAGTAATCTGACCTACAAAGATTTAAAAGATTGAATCATCTCAATCGCAGTTACTGCAAACTCTTGACCTTTATTCATCTTATCAATGGCAGCACGCTCATAAGCCAAAGCTTCGTTCTGCGTTGTTAAAATACCAAAGATAACAGGTGTTGTCTTTGTTGCTGCAATGGTTGCAAAGCCTTGGGTCACGTATTGACAAACATATTCGTAATGATCTGTATCGCCTTTAATAATCGCACCAATCACCACCACGCAATCGTATTGCTTGGTCTCAATAATTCGATTTGCAAACACCACCGTCTCAATTGCACCAGCACATTCAAAAACTTTATAAGCTTCATTCTTAGCATCTAATTCGTCTGTGCATCCAGCTAATAATAAATCTGTGATATGGGCATTGAAATTTGCTTTGATAATGGCGATCATACTATAAGGTAATTTTATGATGGGCAATGGTTGCCTTGTCTTGTAAATATTTTTTATTCTGTTCTGTCACAAACGGAGGCACTACAATTTGTTTAAATTGAAATCCTGCATTTTGAATGGCAGCAATTTTATCTGGGTTATTGGTGATGAAAGAAAATTCATTTACACCTAAGTGCTTTAGTATTGCAATCGCGTCTTGATAGTTTCTATCATCCGCTGGAAGTCCTAAACTTATATTTGCTTGAAATGTATCTTCTCCTTTATCCTGTAAGGCATAAGCTGCTATCTTTTGACCAATGCCAATGCCTCTCCCTTCCTGTCCTTTTAAGTAAATTAAATACCCGTGTTTATTTTTAGCAATCTGTTCTAATGCATTTGTTAGCTGTGCTTTACAATCGCAACGTACACTTCCAAAAACATCTCCTGTTAAGCATTCACTATGAAAACGAACGATTGGCTTATTGGGAGTTTCAGCATCCATTAACAATACCACATGTGATTCATTCGTGTGATTATTTTGAAAAACCAACGATTTAAATAATCCGAATTCTGTTGGGAGTTGTGCTTCTGCAATAAGCTCCATTGATGCATCAGTAATTTCAGTTGATTGATTTTGACCAACACTATGTTCAAACGCATTAAATTTTAAATCCTTTGCAAATGTTTTTCTGTATTCAATCAGCTGTTCAATGCTAATCATTTTTAGTTGATGCGTTTTTGCAAATTCAACTAAGCCATTTCTCCTTAGCATGTCTCCATCCTCGTCCATTATTTCACAGATAATTGCTGCAGGTGCTAGATCAGTGAGCAAACATAAATCAACAGCTGCCTCGGTATGCCCTTTTCTTACCAACAATCCACCCTCTTTTGCGACCACTGGAAATAAGTGTCCAGGTTTGATAAAATCAGCAGGTTTAGCAGTTGGATCAACCACTTGACGTGCAGTAATGGCTCTTTCTTTTGCAGAAATGCCTGTAGTGATTCCTAGTACAGGGATTGCATCTATAGAATCAAAAAATGCAGTGTGAAAAGGATCAGCGTGATTTGAATAAACTGGCGCAATACCAATTTGCTTTGCAATTGTTTGATGCATTGCAATACATACCAAGCCCCTTGCATATTTTGCGCAAAAATTAATTTTTTCTTGCGTTGCAAAGCTTGCAGGGAAAATAATATCCCCTTCGTTTTCTCTGTCTTCGTCATCAACCAATATAATTGGTTCCCCTAATTTAAAAGCATTTAAAGCTTCCTGCACACGATCAAACATTACACATTTCTTTTTAGAAGTAATTGTTCAGTATATTTTGCTAAAATATCAAATTCAATATTGACAATACTTTCAACCGAAAGTTGATTGATATTGGTCTTGTCTAGTGTGGTTGGAATAATACAAAGATCAATTAGCTGATCACGCACCTCATTGATTGTTAGGCTTACTCCATTGATCGCAATAGACCCTTTATAAACAATATATTTTACAAATTGTTCAGGCACTTGGATGGTTAAAAACCAAGCAGTAGGCGTGATCTTGATTTCAGTGACTTTAGCGGTCGCATCCACATGACCTAATACATAATGACCCCCTAGGTAACCATTTGGCTGCATTGGTAATTCTGTATTCACAGTGTCCCCTATCTTATAATTTTTAATGGTTGTTTTAGCAATCGATTCTGTAGAAACAAAAAAGTACATACTATCATGCTCTACTTTCGTCACAGTTAAACAAGCGCCATCTATCGCCACACTATCACCTAATTGAACAATGGCAGCAAAATTTGGCATACTTATAGCTAGTTCCCACCCATCTTCGGCTGGACTAATTGACTGTATATTCCCTTTCTGAACAATACCTGTAAACATATGCGATGGTTTGAGTAATTTTGAACCGCAAAGATAAACCAATGAACAAGAAAGAGGCTATAGATTACTGTATTAATTTAGCTAAAAATGCCATTGAAAACGAAATTAGGCCCAATCCATTTGTAGGTGCTGTTATTTTAGATCAATCAGATCGGGTAATTGGTGAAGGATACCATCAAAAATTAGGAGGACCACACGCCGAAGTCTTTGCAATTGAGCAAGCACTGCAAAAAACAACAGACCTTAGTCAATGCTGCTTGTACGTTAGCTTAGAGCCCTGTTCGCATTTTGGGAAAACACCACCTTGTGTAGACTTAATTATTCAACATAAAATTAAAAAAGTAGTGATAGGCAGTTTGGACCCTAATCCAAAAGTGGCAAGCCTTGAAAAATTAATGGCAGCTGGTATTGAAGTTGAAGTAATCAATGAGCCATTAGCAATAACATTAAACAGAAAATTTTTTACACAGCAAATCAAAAATAGACCATACTTTATTCTAAAAACTGCAACCACAATAGACGGTAAAATTGCAGATCGAAATGGCAGTAGCAAATGGATTAGCAATGAACATTCGAGGCAATTTGTACATACTCATTTGCGATCAAATACAGACGCCATTTTGACAAGCTATAAAACAGTTTTGCAAGATGAGGCAAGTTTTACAATCAGAGTTGATGGCAATCCAACAAAAGAAACCAATGTAGTTATCATTGACCAATCACTTAGTTTATTAAAAAAAGAATTTGAGGAGCTACCTATTTTTTATAATAGAACAAACACAAAAATTTATTTTATTACAGATAAAAAGGTTGCACAAAGCGATTCAAATTCCATTGAGTTTATTCACGGCGTATTTAATGAAGCTGGTCTAGTTTTTAATTCTATAGTAGCCCAATTATTGGATAAGGGACTCTACTCAATACTGATTGAAGGTGGTCAAAAATTAAACGCTAGCTTAATTGATCAAAACATGGCAGATGAATTGTACTGGTTTATTGCGCCTTTATTATTGAATGATCAGAATTCAATTTCGATGTTAGGAATAGACAAACCATATCATCTGGATAATGCTTATCATCTTGAATTAGTTGATGTTCAAAAATTCAAAGAAGATATACTTTTACACTATTTTATAAAACAGCCCTTAGATTAGTCTAGACATTAAAGCTGCATTGGTATTTCCATTAACAATATTTCTGCATGATCGGTTAATGCTTTAACCTCAATTGAATCATTGATAGCGTCTATTTCAGTGATGCCTAAGGCGTCTCTTTCTTCTAATTTTTGACCAGCAACTTCAAATGCGCCATATAAAACAAACGCATAAATTCCATTACCCGCTTTTTTTAAAGTATAGGTTGTGGTAAAGTCAAGATCAAATTTACCAATATGAAACCAGGCGTCTTGATGAATCCACACACCAGCATCATCTGGATCTGGAGAAAGTATTTGTTGTAAAGTATTGATTCGACTTGTAGGATCTAAAGTAATTTGATCATAACGAGGTGTTACATTCTTTTTATTAGGCATCACCCAAATTTGTAAAAATTTAACAGGCTTGTCTTTATTGTGATTGAACTCACTATGCTTAACACCGGTGCCTGCACTCATCACTTGGATGTCTCCGTGTTTGATGACTGTTTGATTGCCCATGCTATCCTCGTGTGCTAAATCACCTTCCAACGGAATAGAAATGATTTCCATATTGTCATGCGGATGTAATCCAAAGCCCATACCAGCAGCTACAAAGTCATCATTCAATACACGTAGCACCCCAAAATGTATTTTTTCAGGATTGTAATAATTGGCAAAACTAAAACTGTGCTTGCTATGTAACCAACCATGGTTGGCATCTCCTCTTGAACCTGCGGTATGTAATACTGTTTGCATATAAAACTTTCAATGTTTGAACATCAAAATTAAGCATTTTGTAGGATAAAAACCAAGGCGCCAGATAAAAATCCTATTAATGCAATCCAGCTGATGTTTTTGAGGTACCAAAAGAAGTCAACTTTTTCGATACCCATCACAGCTACTCCAGCTGCTGAGCCAATAATTAAAACCGAACCTCCTGTTCCTGCAGTATAGGCCAAGAATTCCCAAAAATAATGGTCTGTCGGGTAGATATCCAAACTGTACATACTTTGTAAAGCAGCTACCATTGGCACATTATCAACTACTGAGGAAAGAAGTCCTATGACAATGGCAATTATTCTTATATCACTAAATTGATCATCGAAAAAGGTTGCAAGACTTGCAAGCAATCCAACTTGCTCCAATGCTGCTATACTCATTAAAATTCCTAGAAAAAATAAAATACTTGGGGTATCTATTTTCCTAAGCGCGTGGCTTACTGATAAACTACCTTTTTCATTCGAAACTTTTTTAGAATGCATTAGTTCTGTCAATACCCACATCATACCTAAGCTGAACAACATGCCCATATAGGGAGGAAGTTCCGTGATGGATTTAAAAAATGGAACGAATAGCAAACAGAATACTCCAATTAAGAAAACTAAATTTCTATCAAAAGTATTCAAAATTACATTTTGATTGATTGGAGTCTTTTCTTCTAATAGGATACTTCCTTTAATCCTGGAATTGATGATCAAAGTTGGTACAACCATACAAGTTAAACTTGCTAAAAATGTTTCTTTAATGATATTCAATGGCGTCATTTGATGTCCTATCCAAAGCATGGTTGTAGTTACATCGCCAATGGGACTCCAAGCTCCACCTGCATTGGAGGAGATAATCACTAAACCTAGTAGCTGCCACTTTACCTGTTTTTCTTTCACTAATTTATTGACAATGGATATCATCACTATGGTACTTGTAAGATTATCAAGGATTGCAGAAAGAAAAAAGGTAATGATTGAAATGATCCAGATAAACTTTGTCTTATTGGTTGTTTTTATTTTTTCAGTGATATTTTGAAACCCATCATGTGCATCTATCAGTTCGACAATCGTCATTGCACCTAAAAGGAAAAAAACAATTTCAGCAATACTACTTAGGTGATGTCCAAGCGATTCCAACGATGCATCTTTAGACGCAGGATTTAAAACTAAAATCGTCCAACAAAGTACAGCCGTGATCAATGCTATAGCTGATTTGTTTATATGAATAGCGTTTTCTAAAGTAATTAAAAGATACCCTATAAAAAAAACAGCTAACAAAAAGAAGATCATAATATATTGATTTAATCCTATTTATAATTTTATAAAAAATATAAATAATGAACATAAACAAAACCATATTAAGGTTACTTAGGATGGTCATGTAAATTAACCAAATATGGTTAATTTTGCAGGTATTAAAGCTTAATATTAGAAAAGGTCCCATTTTTCGGGATGAACTGAAACAAATGGAAAAAATAAACATATCAAGATCACTTTATAAACTTTTCCGTCTATTAAGACTAGATGGAAAAGAAATTACCGCCTTGTATTTACTGTCAATTCTTTCGGGGTTGATCCAGCTCTCCCTGCCATTGGGTATTCAGGCCATCATCAATTTTGCGATTGTTGCAACAGGACGAAACCAACTTCCTGCCTCTATGTGGGTACTCATTCTTTTAGTTGTTTTAGGGGTGCTATTTACTGGAATGTTGAAAATCAACCAAATGAAGATTGTGGAGAAAATTCAACAAAAGATTTTCACCAGATTCTCTTTTGAGTTTTCTTATAGAATTCCAAAGCTGAATGTAATATCCATTGACCAATACCATTTACCTGAATTGGTAAACCGTTTTTTTGATATTCCTACTTTACAAAAAAGTTTGGCTAAATTATTACTCGATATTCCAACCGCAGTCATTCAGTTATGTTTTGGATTAATCTTATTGGCATTTTATAATTCAGTATTCATTGTATTTGGTATTATTCTTCTTATTGTATTGTACTTGATATTGTATGTCTCTTCTCCAAAAGGATTTGAAGCGTCATTAGAAGAAAGTAATTATAAATATGATCTTGGAGGGTGGGTACAAGAAATAGCAAGAGGCATAAAAACTTTTAAGTTTTTCAATTCATTCAATCTGCATTTAGAAAAGACAAACAATTTATTAGAAGGCTATTTACATGCTAGAAATAGACATTTCCAAATTTTAAAATTACAGTATTGGTCATTGGTTGTATTTAAAATCCTTATCACTGCTTCTATGTTGATTGTGGGAGGTATTTTATTAATTCGTCAAGAAATTAATATTGGACAATTTATTGCAGCCGAAATTATTATTTTAACCATCATGAATGCGGTTGAAAAATTAATTGTAAGCTTAGAAACTGTTTATGATTTATTGACGAGTGTAGAAAAAATAAATAAAATAACAGAAAAGCCAATAGACGAAGAGGGCAGCTATGAATTCATTAAAAAACAAGGTATTCAAATTGAGGCGAAAAATTTAAGTTTCGGTTTTGAAAAAACGTCTATCCTAAAAAATATCAGTTTCAATATTCAACCAGGTCAAAAAGTAGCCATCACTGGAGATGGGGATTCTGGTAAAACAGTCTTATTGAGACTCCTAACGGGTGTATTCCAAGATTTTGAAGGTGATTTAAGTTATGACCAAATTCCAATCAATAACTACAACTTAAATACCTTAAGAAATCATATTGGCATTTATATGCAAAAGCAAGATATCTTCTCTGCAAGTTTATGGGAGAACATCACATTAGGTAATAAAGAAGTTAAAGAACAAGATGTGTTGGATATTTTCAAAATCGTTGGTTTAGAAGGATTTTATAGAAGTTTAAACAAAGGCTTTGACACACATTTGGAGCCAACAGGCAAACAGCTTAGCTCATCAAATGTTCAAAAACTTTTGATTGCTAGGTCTTTACTCAATCAACCCTCATTATTGTTACTAGATGAGCCAATGAAGCTTTTAGCAGCTGATGATAAACAATATCTGAAGAATTATTTGTTTGGCCTCAAGGATGTCACCGTCATTTTTACAACAAATGATCCAGCGCTAATTACTAAATGTGATATGGTCATTCACCTTGACAATGGTCAGATTCAATCGATTCAAAACACAAATGTTTCAAATTAGAATTGCATGAAAAAAGAACTTGATACTATTGACGAAGAAACTGGCAAAAAATACTCTGCATATAATTCAATTTATAGTGTAGATATTGAGACTAGAATTAAAAATATTTTCTGGGGATTATTTTTTGTACTGGTATTTATTTTATTTGTACCCTGGACACAGAATATCAATACCTCAGGAATTGTAACAACGCAGTTTCAAGAACAAAGACCTCAACAAATTAATAGCATCATACCTGGTAAGATTATTAAATGGTGGGTGAAAGAGGGTGACTTTGTTCAAAAAGGAGATACCATTGTTGAATTAGCAGATACCAAGGATGATTATTTGGATCCAAGATTGATTGAAAGAACAAATGATCAGTTAATAGCTAAAAAACAAAAGGTAGATTTTTATGATAGTAAAATCACCAATATTAACGGACAGTTGATTGCAATTGAGGCTGGCTTTAAACTACAGGAAGCTGCTATAAGAAATAAAATACAACAATTAGAAAGAAAGATTTTAATTGATAGTGCTGAATTATCAGCTGCTAAAATTGATTTAGAAGTGGGTACTAACCAATACAATCGTGCAGGAAAAATGTTGAACGACGGTATTATTTCATTGGTGGATTATGAAAGGAGAACGCAAAGCTTTAATAAGGCAAAAGCAGGCTTTCAAGAAAAGCAACAAAAATTCTTAAATACAAAACAAGACGTTTTAATTGCAAGAATCGATTTAAATTCCCTTAAACAAGAGGTGAATGACAAACTATTTAAGTTAAAGGGAGATATTGCAAACGCCAACACCGAAAAAAGTACTGTAATTGCTGAAGTGGCAAAAAATGAAAATGAATTAAGTAATTACCGTATTCGTGGTGGTCAAAAATGGTTACTTGCACCACAGACCGGACAAATTATAAAAGCAAAGAAGGCAGGTATCAATGAGATTGTGAAAGAAGGAGAGATGATTGTAGAGATTGTACCTAATAGTTTCAAATATGCCGTAGAATTATTTGTAAAGCCAATGGACTTGGCACTAATCAATAAAGGCCAAGATGTTCGTTTGCAATTTGATGGTTACCCAGCTATTGTATTCTCAGGATGGCCAAATTCTAGTTATGGTACATTTGCAGGAAAAATTAGCGCGATAGAAACCAATAGAAATGAAAATGGTCAATTTAGAGTATTGATTATACCAGATATGACAGAAAAAAATTGGCCATCCAATTTAAAAATTGGAACTGGAGCTCAAGGATTCGCTTTACTTAATGATGTACCAATTTGGTATGAATTATGGCGTCAATTGAATGGATTCCCTCCTGATTTTTATACCCTTGAAGTAAAAGGAAAAGACATAAAGAAAAATGAAAAGAAGTAAACTGTTCTTATTTCAAATCCTTTTATTTATATCCAGTGTATCGTTTAGCCAAAATACATTGAGTATTAGCAATACATTTGAGTTAATAAATCAATTTCATCCTATTGCCAAGCAGGCAGGGCTTAAAATTGATCTTTCAAAAGCAAGTCTTTTAAGTACTAGGGGCGCTTTTGATCCGGCTTTTTATGTTGCAAATGATCAGAAAACTTTTGATGGGAAAAATTATTTTTTTTATTCTAACCCTGAATTAAAAATCCCAACCTGGTATGGTATTGAAATCAAAGGAGGATTAGAAAATAATTATGGAGATAAATTAAGTGGCGAAAACACCTTTGGGAAAAGTAGTTATGTAGGTATATCTATCCCACTATTAAAGGACTTAATCATTGATAAAAGAAGATCGGATTTAGCTCAAAGTAAAATTTTAGTGAGTCTAACCCAAGAGGAAAGACAATTAGTTGTGAATGATTTGTATTTAGATGGTGCAAGTTCGTTTTGGTCTTGGACTTATGCTTATCAAAAACAAAAATTGTTTACTGAAGTTTTAGATAAAACAAAAAACAGGCTTGAATTTATAAAACAATCCTATCAAGCAGGAGACCGCGCTGCAATTGATACTGTAGAAGGAGTAGTTCAATATCAAAATATTCTCAACCTTCAGACACAAGCTTGGGCAGACCTTATTGAAGAACAAAGTAAACTAAGTAACTTTTTATGGGATCAGAATGAATTGCCATATGAGTTAAACGAAAGTATACAACCAGATAGTAGTTGGATGAAAGCAGATATTGACGCATTTGCTGTCCCTGCATTACTTAGCGTGATTGAAGAAGCCAATCAAATACATCCTAAACTTAAAATGTTAGCCTTCAAGTCGGACATATTACAAATTGACAAGCTTTACAAAACTCAAAATTTATTACCAACCCTTAGGGTCAATTATAATTTCTTAAATAAGGGATATGAATTTTCAAATCCATTGAATACTGCATTATATAATAATAATTATAAAGCAGGCTTACAATTTGGATTACCCTTGTTTTTAAGACAAGCGAGAGGTGACTTAAAGCAAGCTAAAATAAAAATTGAACAGCAAGATTTAGAAATTGGACAAACCAGACTTGAAATTGAAAATAAAATTAAAACCTATTATGCTGCTTTAAGTGCATTTAGGAATCAGTATAAGATCAATTTAAAGAGTATTGAAAATACAAAGCGTTTATTAGACGTTGAATTAGAAAGATTCGAAATTGGAGAGAGTAGCCTCTTTTTAGTCAACAATAGAGAAATAAGGTATATTGAAGTTGTATTAAAGGGCTATGAACTCAAAACTAAATTCTTTAAAACACTGATCGCATTGAATTGGGCTAAAGGAAGCATTTTGTAATTAGCTAAACAAATCCATTTGATATTCAACTGCATCTTGTCGTCCTATCATTACATTGATACACTTAGGTATTAACTTAAAATTTTAAAAAGCAACATTAGTTTAATAATTCATAATTTTAAGCTACAAATCTTACCATTATGAAATATTTATTGAATTGCTTATCTATTTGTTGCATTTTAAGCATTAGTCATATAAGCCAAGCTCAAACTTTAAATAATTTTAGTTTGAAAGACATTGGTCAATCTGTTATTCTGACAATGGATGGCAATGGCAAAATGGTGAATCTTGGAGTTGACATGGAAAATTATGGATCTCCCTATTTTGATCCTGAATTTTTACCAGCCAATATTGTTTTGGCTAATGGACAACGTTATGAAAATGTACTTATTAAAATTAATTTATTAAGCAATGAGGTGATTTATAAAACACCCGAGGGAAAAGAACTTGCTGTATTGCCAGCTATCAAACAAGTTGAATTAAATAAAAATGGTGAATTACTTTTTTTTGAATATGGATTTCCTGTTTATGAAAAACAAAATCATAAAACAATTTACCAAGTACTTGCAAAAGGAAAAGTGAATTTACTTAAATATTTTTTTATTCAAGTAACCGAAGCAAAACCATATAGCAGTGCAACCATGTTAAGAACCATTGAGCAGTTTCCTAGATTATTTTTATATGATCAATCAATGAGTTTGAAAAAAGCACCAAAGTCAAATGAGGATTTAATAAGTCTCTATAAAGTTGATGCAATAAGGCTTAAAGACATTTTAGAAAAAAATAATTTGAAAATTAAGAAGGAAGAGGACTTTATCAAATGTATTTCTAAATTGAACGAAAACTAATCCAACACTACTTTAGAATATCTCTAATTATTTTTAAATGGTGCTCGGTATGAATTTCTAAAAATTTAATCGTTTGCTTTTTGTTGAGCTGTCCAAAGAATGGATGCATAAAATATTGGTTAGCCTCGCAATCTTTTAAGTATGTGACCGCCTGGTAGGTATTTTTTAAACTTTCCTGTAATGAGTCTGCTGTTATATTATCAGATGGAATCACCGCTTTGGGTGCTTTAGCTTTACCTCTTGGAATAGTCTTTGATAAAAAGACAAAAAAACGAGCCGTATTAAACTTACTTTTATACAGCTTAGGCTCTGACTGTGCTACGGTCGCAGTAATTTGCTTAATCACTAATAAGCTATGCTCTAAGTGCCAACCTACAGCAACCTCTGATATGGCTTGATTGGATTGGTTATAATCAGCAATATAATTTGCTAATTCAGGCAGGATGGCATCTAGATTTTTCATAACAGATTTGATATACGATTTATTTAAAGTGGGTCAAAGTTAATCCAAACCACCTAAAATTCAATAATAAACCCAATGGTTGGGATTAAAGTCCCTTCGGCATTTTCTAACAAAAAAGGGATTGCATTACTGCCATTTGTTTGCACAGGCTTGCCATTGGTACTTACGAAGCGAGTATTATCTTCTGTTCTTTTAAATGTATACTGTGGTGATCCAGTATTTTTAGATGCATAAAAATTTTGGATATCGATGTAAAAATCAAAAGTCGTTTTTTTATAGTTCCATTTTTTATCCAAACGAATGTCTCCCGAATGAAACGCTTTTAATCTTAAAGTATTCACTTGGTCGTAATCAAATACCCCAGATCCTAATGTTAAAAAATTCAATCTACTTTGCTCTAAATTATAAGGGGTGTAAGGCGCTGCACCTTGGTACCTAAATTTAACACCAAGCTCCCAATTCTTTGGAAGCTTATAGCCTACAGTTGTACTGATTAAATGTCTGTTATCCCAGCTTGCAGGTTTTAATTTTTTATCAAGCCCAGAAAATTCGCTCCAGTATAAAGTATAACTCAATACACCAAAGAATTTTTCTGTCAATTTTTGTTGTGCAAAAAACTCAAAACCATAGGCCCTTCCTGTACCATCCTGTTGAATTGGCTCATTACCGATTGCGCCAAATTCTATCCCCTTGTTTGCAAGACTAATTTCATCAAGTATGCTCACTGGATAGTTTTTATACCCTTTATAAAATCCTTCAAATGTGAATCTTGTTGTACTAGAAGGTAAATATTCAAGGCCAGCAACATAGTGATTAGACTGAATGTACTTTCCAGGATTCGTGAATCCATTATTGGAATAAGCTAATTGCGTATAACTAGGCAGTCGATAATAAGTACCATAACTTGCACTAAAATTCCATGCATTGCTTAATGCATAACTTAAACTAATTCTTGGGCTTAATTGATCCAAAGGATTTTGACTACTTGCCTCAAAACTATTTGCGTCTGCTCTTATCCCTGTGCTAACAGCCAAGCGGTCGTCGAATAATCTTGTACCTAATTGTACAAACCCACCATACCTTAAAAAATTAACGCCAGTATTGGTATTGAAAGTGATTGCGTTTTGTATTGTTTTGCCAGTACTATCTTTTAAAGCAGGTCTGAATAATTGATAAAACGCATTGTCAAATTGAACATACTGCCCCACTAAACCATAACTCAAGCTAATATTATTAATATTTTTTGTGACATCAAATCTTAATTTATTTTCGGTTTCGTTACTTCTAATTTGATAAGTGCGCGTTGCATCCGAAGGCTTTTCGTTGTCCTCGTATCTATCTGCTTGATTGTCTAAAGTGTTTCTGCTAATGGATAGATTCCAATAACCATCTTGAATTAATTTTCTCAAAGAAACCCCAAGTGTATAGTTCCACTGGTTCACCAAAGGATTATTATTAATGGCAAATAATTTTTCTGGCGTTGCTTCCCTAGGTGCTGCTAATCTAAATTCATCAATGGCGGCAAGTCCAAGTGTAGTCAACGTCGTTTTATCATTAATTTTTGTAGTTGTCTTAAATTGATAATCCCAATAATTAGGACGTATTGGTAAATCCAGTGCTTGAAATAATAATTCTAAATAACTTCGTCTGACTGAAGCTAAGAAAGTTGTTTTTTTAGAAATAGGACCATCTAAAGTTGCGGCAACTTCGGTACCACTCATTCTAAAATTACCTTGCAATTTATTGGCGTTACCGTTTTTTTGTTTGAACTGAAAAACGCTACTTAATGCATTGTCATACCTAGCATCAAATGCAGAAGTGCTCAATTTTACATCCTGAATAAAACTTACATTCAATATTCCTTGAGGACCACCGCCACTTCCTTGCGTACTAAAGTGGTTGATGATTGGAACTTCAATACCATCTAGATAAAAAACGTTTTCACTTGGCGCACCACCTCTAATAATAATATCATTTCTAAAAGTACCGCCTGCTGCACCACCTCCCACACCGGGTAAAGACTGAATCACTTTGCTGATATCAAAATTACCCCCTGGATTGGCTTTAATTTCCTCGGCTGTCAATCTTTGAATACTTAATGGACTCTCTAAAGTAGTTGCCTTTGCTGTATTACGTCTTCCCGAAACAGTCACTGCATTCAATTGATTGACCGTAGGTTCAAGCTCTATGGTGAATGTATTTTCATTACCCGATGTCACTATGACGTTGGTCAGTAACTTATCTTGTATGCCAAGTCCAGAAATTTTAATGGCATAAGTGCCAGGTAAAAGACTTGTAAATCTAAATGCACCATTGCTATCTGAAATCATTTTTTGAGCACCTGGTGTTAATGACACTAAAAGACCTGGTACATTTTGTTGAGTCTTTCGATTCACCAAAATACCGCTCAATTTACCGGTATTTTGAACCGTACCTTGCGCTTTTGCAAGATGGATACTGAAAACGACCAATAAACCTGCAAAAACCATTTTAAACCATTGCATATACTTCATTATTTGAATTCATATATAAAACAATGAAAGCAAGGGTTTTGTTTACTGTTTAGTGAAAATATTAGATCTTTTTTGCAACATGGTCTAAAACCATAAAAGCAGTCTCGGCCATCAGGTTCCCCTTATTATCGAGTAACGGATTCACTTCGGTCAATTCAATACAAACCAATTTGTTGGATAAAAACAATTGATCAAAAATGCCTACAATTTCTTCGGCAAAAAAGCCAATTGGCACTGGAGTACCAGTACCGGTAGAAACATGATCGCAGTCCATAGAATCCACGTCAAAGGAAATATAAATGCTATCGCAATCTTGTAATTGTTCTACTGCCTCTTTCACACAAACTTCTAGTCCACGGAATCTTAATTCTTCTACCTTATAACATGATACTTCCTGTTTTTCAATGATATGTGCTTCGGCTGATTCAAAATCTCTTAATCCAAAATAAATTAAATCGGAGGAGTTTAATTTTTTATCCGGTGTGCCTACATTTTTTAAATTATTCCAATGCAATAATGTGGCAACATTTGGTTCGTTTACCTTACATTCAAGATTATCCTCATGCAGTGCAGCAGCTAAAGGCATACCGTGAATATTTCCGGAGGGAGATGTAAATGGTGAATGCAAGTCCGCATGCGCATCTATCCAAATAACGCCCAATCTTTTTTCTGGATTAGCCGCCTTAATACCACTGATAGTACCTAATGCAGAAGAATGATCTCCAGATAAAACAATTGGGAAAAATCCAGTATTGATTGTAGTTCGAACAACATCCGAAACCCTTTGACATTGCTCCACTACATGCTCAATTCTTTTTGCAAAATTATTATTGTTTTTATTATAGATTGTTTCGTTATGTGTTTCAACGTCTACAAATAAATGGCGGTGAAAGAAATCATTGTTTTGATTGATGGCCGCAATTTCAATAGCATCTATACCTAAATCCGAACCCCTAGTTCCAGCGCCAATATCAGATCTATTTTTTATAATTTTTATCGTCATATAAATAAATTAGCAACAATGAGTAATCGTAAAATTCAATAAGCAAAGCTACTTAAATTCAAGTAGTCTAATTACAAAAAGCATTCAAAATTATCGAATATAAATGGTTCTAGAAATACTAATTAATTTAATGTCATTCCCAATGGCTATTCTGCCTAAACGATAGGGGTAATTAGTGCCGTCAGAAAACTCAAAAATAAAATTAAACACCCCTATAAAATCATCCACAGAGCGGGACTTAAAAGTAAAATTGATTAAGCTACTTGTAATGGCTGTTTTATCTATCTTTTTGTCAATTAAGTCCATCTGCACTGTCCTTACATCTCCAAGCTCCATGCTACCTAATAGGGTATGTGTGGCATACTTTTCGTTTTGCTTAGTTGGTTTCAAACTTATATCAATAGAAGAAGCAAAAAGTAATGCATCTTGAATATCATTGATATCCATTGTGATTCTAGTTAAAACAACTTGTTTTTTAGTTGAATCTGACTGGGCTAATGCAAAAATGGATAAAAAAAGGAAGAATAAAGTACTATACAATTTCATAAAGAGGCGTTATACCTTAAAGTTACCCGAAAAATGCATTTAACCTACAATTAGAAGCATTAAATTAGTGGTATGAAAAAACTGTTTACAGCCAATTGCATCTTCATTTTAGTTCTACTAGGCATGCAAGCCTATGCAGGCAATGTGGACACAATACAAATTCAAAGTAACTAT
>Ga0315900_10004965_pt1 | contig 18480 bp, 14 predicted proteins | sample LakEriMetagenome_FD_203521 | JGI IMG/M metagenome (GOLD analysis project Ga0315900, IMG submission 203521) | Freshwater fungal communities from buoy surface, Lake Erie, Ohio, United States - Buoy 12 MA114 | ecosystem: Environmental > Aquatic > Freshwater > Lake > Lake biofilm | place: USA: Lake... | reverse complement strand
CGCGAAACGCCCAAGGGCACGAAGCGCGGGCTTTGGTGCGGCATGGGCGCCTGTTTTGATTGTGTGGTGACGGTGGATGGCAAGGCCGGCCAGCGCGCCTGCATGGTGAAAGTGGCCGATGGCATGGCGGTGGAAAGCGCCTTCCCAGCTGAGCCCGCCCCGCTTGGCAGCGCCCCCACCGAGATTGCAGAACAGCCCTGCGATGTCCTGGTTGTTGGCGCAGGCCCCGCCGGGCTTTCCGCCGCCATCGCCGCGGCCGAAGCTGGCGCGCAGGTGGTGGTGCTGGATGAACGCGAAGCACCCGGCGGGCAATATCTGAAGCCGCTTGCCAGCAGCCACAGCCATGCCGCGCCGGATGCGCAATTTCGCCAGGGCAGCGCGCTTTTTGCCCGCGCGCGGGAAGCAGGGATTCGCTTCCATTATGGTACCACGGTTTGGGGCGGCTTCGCGCCAGATGAAATCGCGGCACTTGTCGAAGGTGCCGCCATTACTTTCCGCCCGCGTCGGCTGATCCTGGCCCCCGGCGCGCATGAACGCCCGGTGCCGGTGCCGGGGTGGACTCTGCCGGGTGTGATGACGACCGGCGCGCTGCAAACGCTTGCACGCGCGCAACGCGTGAGCCCGGCCGAGAGCGCAGTGATTGCAGGCAGCGGGCCGCTCAATCTGCAACTTGCCTGTGAATTGCTGGCCGGCGGCGTGCGTGTTGCCGCTGTGGTTGAAGCGGCCCCCGTGCCGGGGCTTGGCGCCTGGCGCGATGTGCTGCGCCTTGCGCGCACCGCACCTGATCTTGCCTGGGATGGGCTGCTTTACCTCGCGATTCTGAAACGCGCCGGCGTGCCGCTTTACTGGGGCAGCGAGATCATTGCCTGTGAAGGTAGCACGCGTTTCGAGGCGCTGCGCATCAGCGCACCGCAGGGCGAAAAGCGGATCGCTGCCGGGATTGCCGCGCTCAATCTTGGCTTTCAATCGGAAACCGGGCTGGCGCGCGCCTTGGGTTGCACGCAGCGTTTCGCGACCGATGGTCCAGGCGCTGGCTTGGGGCGCTTGGAAACCGTGACTGACGCAGTCGGGCGCAGCAATATCGCCGAGGTTTTCGCGATTGGCGATGGCGCGGCGATTGGCGGGGCGCGGGTTGCCTTGGCGCGCGGGCGATTGGCCGGTTTGGCGGCAGCGCGTGAACTTGGCTTCGGCGCGGGCGATGATGCGACAGCGCGCGATGCGCTGGCGCAAGCCGAGGCATTTCAGCGCGCTTTATGGCGCATTTACGCCGCGCCAGCTTTCGACCCGGCACGTATCCCGGATGAAACCATCCTCTGCCGGTGTGAGGAAGTATGCGCCGGAGAAATCCGCGCGGCCATCAGCGGTGGCGCGGCTTCGCTGCCTGCCATCAAGAAGGAAACGCGCGCCGGCATGGGGCGCTGCCAGGGGCGCATGTGTGGCGCGACTCTGGCGCGCATGGCAGGCGTTGCTGCGCAGGAAGCGGATTTCGCGGCGCCGCGTGCGCCGATCAAACCCATTCCTGCCGCGTTGCTGAGGCTTGAAGTGCCGGAATGGGGCAAAACGCCAGTGATCGAAAGCCCTGCACCTATCAACTGGAAAACTAGCGCGGCCACCGCGCCGCAAATCGCGCGCCAATGTGATGTATTGGTGATTGGTGGCGGCGTTGTAGGGCTTTCCACCGCACTCTATCTGGCGCGCGAAGGCGTGGATGTGTTGGTGGCGGAACGTGGCGAGCCTGGCCTTGCCGCCAGCACCGCCAATGCCGGCAGCCTGCATGTGCAGTTGCTATCCTATGATTTCGGTGACAAGGCGGAAGCGCTTGGCACCGCCGGCCCTGCCGTGGCGACGCTACCGCTTGGGCCGCGCTCCATCGCGCTTTGGCGAGAGATTGCGCGCGACGCCGGTGAGGCTTGCGGCATTCGCACCGAAGGCGGGCTGATGCTGGCGGAAACGCCCGAGGAATTGGCTTGGTTGCGCGGCAAGGTTGCGGTGGAACGCAGTGCTGGCATTGAAAATCATGTGATTGGCGCGAATGAATTGCGCGATATCGCACCTTATTTGGCGCATCGTTTTGCGGGTGCGGCCTTCTGCCCCGCTGAAGGCCAGATTGATCCTTTGCGCGGCACGGCAGCGCTATTGCACCTGGCCAAGCGCGCCGGAGCACGCATGGAAAGCGGCCTGGAAGTGCAGGCGATTGCGCGTGAAGGCAGTGGCTATCTGGTGAGCACGGCGCAGGGACCCATTCTTGCTGGGCGCGTAGTGGTCGCGGCAGGGCCATGGTCTGGCTATATCGCAGCGCTGGCGGGTGTGAAGCTGCCAGTGGGTGGCCTGGTGCAACAGGTAATCGCGACCGAGGCCATGGCGCCCATCATCCCGCATCTGGTGGCCCATGCCGGGCGGCACCTTTCGCTGAAGCAGGGCCCGCATGGGCATTTGCTGATCGGCGGCGGCTGGCCCGGCGCGCATGATCCCGCCACTGGGGCCACACGCAATCTTCGGAGAAATATTCAAGGGAATCTTTGGATCGCTGGGCATGTCGTTCCGGCGGTAGAGGGCTTGCATGTGCTGCGCAGTTGGACCGGCATGAATGTGCATATTGATCGCGCGCCAATCCTGGGTGAGGTGCCGGGCTTGCCGGGCTTCTTCGCCGCGGTCACCTCCAATGGTTATACGCTTGGGCCGATTGCCGGGCGCATGACAGCTGATGCGGTGCTGGGCTTGCAGCAACCAGATTTGGCCTTTTCAGCAGCGCGATTCAACGCCTGATTCATCCCGGCAGATAAAGACAAGGTTGCTTTCGTTAGCCTCACCAGCTTAGCGGCATGCGTTTATGGCGGGCCGGCCGTTCAAGCCACCCCACTGTATTTAAACACTGAAAAGAAAATCCCCTGCATCCATCACGCATTCCCACCATCCACCGGCAGCACCTGCCCGGTCACCCATCCGGCATAGGGGCTGGCAAAAAACAGCACGGCATTTGCGATATCCTCAACCGACCCAAGACGGCGCATGGCAAGCCGTCCGATCAGCGCCTTCTGCCCTTCATCGCCATAGCTTTCGAATTGCTTGATGCTGGATGGGTTGGAAAGCACAAAGCCTGGCGCCACAGAATTCACCGTAATGCCATAGGGTCCGAATTCGCGCGCCAATTGGCGTGTTAGCCCGACCAGCCCATGCTTGGCTGAGCCATAGGCCTGAATGCCGGTCAGGCTTGCCTTCAATCCCGCGCCGGAGCTGATGGTGACGATGCGCCCCTTCTTCGCTTTCTTCATGCCGGGTGCCGAGGCACGCGCCAGCGCAAAGGCAGCATGCAGATTGATGTCAATGATGGCGTGCCAATCCTCATCGCTCACTTCCTCGATTGGGCGCATCACTTGGCCGCGCACGCCGCCGGCATTGGAAATCAGGATTTCGATGGGACCGCCAGTGGCATCTTCAATGCGCTTGATCCAGCCGGCGGCTGCGCCCTTCGCAGTCAAGTCAAACGCATCGGTGGTGATGGTGCCTGGCGCCTTGGCCGTTTCAGCCAATTCAGCGGCTGAAATATCGCAGGCGAAGACCCGCGCGCCAAGGGCTGCAAAGGCCCGCGCAATGGCCTGGCCAAAACCATGCCCGGCACCCGTGACAGCGACGGTGACATTGTCAAAGCGGATATCCATGGGAGGGCTCCTTAGCTGGCAGGGGAAAAAGCGTCGCGCGTCACACCATTCAATTCACGCATCAGCGCAACCCAGGCGGCAAAGCCTTCAGCGATGGAGGATTCGCGCCAGTTTTCATTGGGGGCGTGAAAATCCTCATCGGCGGTCGCGAAGGAGAACATCACGGTATCAATGCCCGCGATATTGCGCGCAATGTCAGCAAGCGGCAGCGTGGCCCCCATGCGAACGCGCAGCGGCTTTTGGCTAGTGGTGCGTTCCAGCGCGGCCTCTGCCGCCTGCAACAAGGGATGCGACGCTGGCAGTGAATAGGCATAAGTGCCATCGCGCGTATTGGTGATGGAAAGCTCAGCGCCCTTGGGACAATGGGTGCGCAGATGTTGCGCCACGGCTTCACGCGCAAGCGCCGGGTCTTGGCCGGGCACAAGACGCATGGAAAGCTTGGCATGGGCCAGGGCGGGAATGACGGTCTTGCCGCCGGCACCGGTATAGCCGCCCCACATGCCATTCACATCAAGCGTCGGGCGCAGCCAAAGCCGTTCCAGGAAATCCGCCGTTGTATGATTGCTTGGTGCGATTCCTATGGACGCATCATGCGCCGCCACATCGAAAGGAATGCGCGCCAATTCTGCGCGTTGTTCGGGCGAAGCTGCTGTGGCGCCGGCCCAGAAGTTTTCCACGGCAACATTGCCATCCTGATCATGCAGCGTGGCGATCAGCCTTGCCATGGCATGCAGCGCATTCGGTGCGACACCGCCATAACGCCCGGAATGCAAATCCTTGGCCGTACTTCGCAGCGTGATTTCCATGCCGGTATTGCCGCGCGTGCCCACCGTCATTGTCGGCAAATCCGCCCGCCAGCGCGCACCATCGGCAGAAAGCACCGCATCGGCGGCAAGCAAGTCGCGATACTGCGTGAGCAAGGCGCCGAGCGTCGCTGAGCCGCATTCCTCCTCACCTTCCAACAGTAGCGTCACGTTGACGGGCAGCCTGCCTTCAACGGCAAGAAAGGCGCCAAGGGTTTCAACCGCCAAAAGGAACGGCCCTTTGTCGTCAGAGACACCGCGCGCATAAAGCCGACCATCGCGGGCCGTAAGCTGAAAAGGCGGAGAGGCCCAGTCATCCACGGGATCGGGCGGCTGCACATCGTAATGGCCGTACACCAGCAGAACCGGCGCATCAGGCCCCGCGCCATGCCAGCGCGCGGTGACAGCCGGATGCCCGCCCGCCGCAATTTCCTGCGCATCCTGAAAGCCAAGCGCGGTGAGTCGTGTGATCAGCCAGCGCCGCGCTGCCGCCATGCCATCCGCATAGGCCGGATCGGTTGAAACCGAGGGGCAAGCGACAAGTTCCGCAAGCCGCGCAATGAATTGCGCCCGTTCAGCGCGCAGCTTTTCCAGGACAGCGTCAGTCAAGCAATGGCATCCAACAGGGCGTTGAAACTTTCCGGCGACTGTTCCCTGCGGCCTTCTTCAATATCCTTGATCAGGCGACCCAAAGCAGTCAGGGCCGGTGTCGCGATGCCCTGTTGCGCGGCTAGTTTCGGCATGATCATCAACTGCGCCTCAGCTTCGGTCTTGCGCTTGCGCACGGCCAGGTCACGCCATATGCCGGAATGCGTCTTGGCGCCAACGGCGGTGTAATCGCGCAGCCATTCCACTACCCTAATCCCATCCGCATCGGCGCGCCCGGGTGCGAAAGCCATGGGGTCAAAAGACCCGAAGCCGCGCGGGGTCACGCCGTGGGCAAGCGCGGTTGCCGCAACTTCTCGCCCCAAGGCGAGCCAGACAGGCATGCGGCGTGTATCGGCGAAATTCTCGCTCATGGAATCATGATTGAGCGCTGTGGCAAAAAGCATGGCGCCATAGGCGAGCTTGCCCCAAAGATAGGACCAGATATCGCTGGTCAGAATCGCATCCGGTTCGAAGGCTTGGCAGAGCGTATGCATCGCGCGGGTGCGATCACGGATGGTGCCATCAATCTCACCCACCACGAAGGCGCCGCGATTGCCAAAGAGAATCTCACCCGGCGCATGCCAATCCGCGCCGAAATTGACAAAGCAGCCCATGGTGCGCTCGGCACCGACAGCTTCGGCGATTTCCAATTCGTTCAAGCCGTTTTGGGCGGAAAAGACAAATCCATCCGGCGCTAGATGCGGTGCGAAAACGGGCAAGGCCGCCTTGGTGGCCTGTGCCTTGACCGCGAGCACAATGCGCGAATAGCGGCCCGTCAGTTCGGCCGGCGTGACGGCAGGGATGATTTGCGTGAATTCAGTAACGGGGCCGAAAATCTTCAACCCCTTGGTGCGACAGGCCTCAACATGCTCGGCCACGGTGTCCACCAGCAGCACCTCATGGCCCGCACGCGCCAGATGCGCGCCAAGCGTACCGCCAATGGCGCCAGCGCCCCAAATGACTAACGGGTCGGCCATGGTCCCTCCAACGCGGCGCGGGTTTCCGCGACACCTGCTTGCCAAAGCCGCAGCATATCCTCATCGGGCTTCCGCCATTCACCACCGAAGGAACCATCACCCAACATGTCGCGCACTTTGCTCGGTGGGCTTGCCTTCATCAGCGCCATATCCACCGATGGCTTTGCACCGGAAGGCGATGGCGCGTTAGCGAGCCGCGTCCAAGGAAAGTTTTCCATCCAATTGCCGTGGCTGCCGGAATGGTCAATCGCCATGGCGGTTTCCCAGGTATGTGGTTGGTTGTACCAATTGTGGAACTTGATCGAAAGCGCAGGATTCTCGGTCATCATCTGCAAGGCCAGCGCGCCTACGGGCGCATTACCGCCATGGCCATTGACAATCAGAATGCGGCGAAAGCCTGCGCGCGCCACGCTTTCAATCAAGTCACGCGCCACCGCCAGAAGGGTTTCCACCTTGAGCGAAATGCTACCCGGAAAGGCAGCGAAATAAGGCGCCAACCCAAAAGGCATGGCGGGATAGACCGGAATGCCGAGAGGCTCGGCCGCCTCTACCGCAACCTTTTCCGCCAAGATCGCGTCCACACAAAGCGAAAGCTGCGCATGCTGCTCCGTGCTGCCAAAGGGCAGGACGCAGCGATCATCGTGGCGGAGGTACGCCTCCACCTGCATCCAATTCATATCCGCGATGCGCATGAAACAGGGCTTCGCGCTTAGCGGCTGACTGGGCTTACATCCCAGGCATAGGTTTCTTCATCGCTCCGGCCAACACGCAGCGTCACGCGATCACGCCGCATCGCCCAGGCGGAAGCCACCGCAGCGAGGGGGATGACAACGCGCTTTTCATTCCAAAGCGCGCCAACCTGTTGCAGCAATTCTTCGCGCTTCTTGTCGTCCAACTCCACATTGGCGGCTTGAATCAGCCGATCAATTTCCGGATCGGAAAAACCGTTCCAATTGAAGGCGCCAAGGCGAAGCTGCGCATTATTGGTATGCGCATTGGCGGCGTAATAGTAATTCGCCTCCCCGGTCAGGGTGCCCCAGCCGGCCATGATATTGGAAAGCTCACCCCGCGCACGGGCCGGGAAGATCACCGCCGCCGGCTGGCCGGCCGCCTGCACTTCAAGGCCGATGCGCGCCAGCATCTGGGTCATGGCCGCGCCAACACCGGCATCGCCAGGCAGGCGATTATTGGTGAAGTTCAGTACCATGCGAAAGCCATTGGGATAGCCCGCTTCGGTCAAAAGCTGGCGTGCGCGATTGATATTGGGCGTCGGGATCGTCAGCGCCGGATTGAAGCCAAAGATACCCGGCGTGACCATCTGGCTGACCGGAGAGCCGAGCCCTTCCATGGCCACTTCCGCCAATGCGCGGCGGTCAATGGCAAGGTCAATCGCTTCCCGCACACGCGCATCACGATAAGGGTTAGCCGCCAGACGAGAGCCATCGCGCGCCGTCACTTGCGGCGTTGGTTCGCGTTGGTCCAGGGCCAGGTTGAAAACATAGACTGTTTCTGCCTTCAGCACGCTGATATTGCGGTCGCGTTCCAGGGTCGCCACATCGGCGGCCGGCACGCGCACAATCATATCCACCTGGCCGGTGCGAAGCTGCGCCACGCGCGCGGCGGGGTTGGAGATTTCACGCCGCACCACGCGGCCCCAGGCGGGACGACTGCCCCAGTAATTCTCGTTGCGCTCCACCGCGAATTGCTCGCGCGGCGTCCAGGATGAAAACCGATAGGGCCCGGTGCCGATGGCGGCGCGGCCGCTATTGAAGGCCTCATTGGCGTTTTCCGGCGTCAGACCTGACGTGGCGCGGGCCGAGGTGATGAAAAGTCGGATGAAATCATTGGGCAGCGTGGGCGCGGGGCCATCGGTGACGATCTGGATGGTGTGCGGATCAATGATGCGGATTTCTTGCACGCGGCGCACATAAATGCGCGTTGGATTCGGACCGGACAATTGCTGCATACGCCTGATGGAGGCAGCAACATCTTCCGCGGTCATGTCAGACCCATCATGGAATTTTACGCCGCGGCGCAGGCGGAATTCCCAAGTGGTGGGATCCACAATGCGCCAGGATTCCGCAAGACCTGGTTCGATTTGCAGATTATCGCCTGAATGCGTCAGCGTATCAAAAACATGCTTCAGCGCTTCCGAATGGGTGCCTGTTGCGGTGAAATGCGGGTCAATGCTCTCCGGCCCTGCAATCACGCCCATGGTGAGGGTCTGAGCAGAAGCCACACCGGCCATGCAGGCCATGCCGACTGTCGCCAAAGCAAAGCGGCGGTAATTCCAACGCATGTCCAATTCTCCCATCAGCCATCTGTCATCAGGATGCTAGGAAGAGCTTGCGCTTGCTGTCAAATGCCAGATAATCGCTTCTAATGCTCGGGTATATCATTCAACGCCTCATTCAGTCTGGCTTCGTCATGCTTGCCATGTCGGCGCTTGTCTTTCTTGGCGTCTATGCCATCGGCAATCCGATTGACGTGCTGATTTCCCCCGATGCAACGCAGGATATTCGGGAAGCCGCCATTCGCCATTACGGCCTGGATCAGCCACTTTGGCAGCAATACCTCGCGTTTCTTGGAAGGCTGTTGCAAGGCGATCTGGGGCGGAGCTTTGTGCTAAATATCCCAGTGCTGCAACTGGTCCTCAGCCGCTTGCCGGCGACGCTGGAATTGGCGCTGGCTTCGGTGCTCATCGGCGCTTTAGTTGGCATACCGCTTGGCATTTATGCTGGCTATCGGCCGGAAAGCCCCGTTTCCAAGACGATCATGGCGGCATCGGTTTTGGGGTTTTCCGTGCCGACCTTTTGGGTAGGGCTGATCCTGATCCTGACCTTTGCCGTCAATCTCGATTGGCTGCCGGCCGGTGACCGAGGCGAAACGGTTGAGGTGTTCGGTGTTGGGTGGTCCTTCCTCACCTGGGATGGCTTGCGGTTTCTGGCGCTGCCGGCGCTGAACCTGAGCCTGTTCAAGCTTGCCATGCTGATCCGCCTGTCGCGTGCTGGCACGCGTGAGATCATGCTGTCCGATACGGTGAAATTCGCCCGCGCGGCGGGGCTTTCGGATTTCACCATCCTGCGCCGACATGTGCTGCGTTTGATTTCCATTCCTCTGGTGACGGTCTTTGGTCTGGAATTCGGCTCCACCTTGGCCTTCGCTGTGGTGACGGAGACGATCTTTTCCTGGCCGGGCGTTGGCAAGCTGATCATTGATTCTATTACCTCGCTCGATCGGCCGGTGATGGTCGGTTATCTGATCCTGGTGGCGTTTCTGTTTGTCACCATCAATCTGGTAGTGGATTTGACCTACGCCGTTCTTGATCCGCGCCTCAGGCGTGGAAGGCGGGTGTGATGGCAGGTTTTTGGCGCGACTATCGCGAAAACTGGGTTGCCACCTTGGCGCTTGCGGTGGTGGTGCTGATTGTTGCAGCGGCGCTTGCCGCACCGCTGATTACGCCGCAGGACCCGTATGATCTTGCCAATTTGAACTTGCGGGATGCGCGCCGTCCGCCAGGCTTTGTCGGGTCTGGCGGTTATGTGCACTGGCTAGGCACGGACGCGCAGGGGCGCGATTTATTCTCGGCCATTCTCTATGGCTTGCGCATATCCTTGCAGATGGGGATTGCGGCCGGGGCGGTAGCCTTTGGTATCGGTACCGCGCTTGGCATCATGGCAGCCAATATCGGTGGCAAGATCGAACAAGCGATCATGCGGCTGGTGGATTTGCAGCTTTCTTTCCCTGCCATTCTGCTGGCGCTTGTGTTGGTTGCGGTGCTGGGCCAGGGGCGGGTGCCGCTGATCATTGCCTTAGTCACCGCGCAATACGCCTATTTCGCCCGCACTGCCTATGGCGCCGCAACAGCGGAACGGCAGAAGGATTACATTGAAGCCGCGCGCGCGACGCCGCTGCCGGGGCGCAGCATTGTATTACGCCACCTTTTACCGAATTGCCTGCCGCCGCTGATTGTTGTTGGCACGGTCCAAATCGCCAATGCGATCTCGCTGGAAGCGACATTATCCTTCCTCGGGCTTGGGCTGCCGCCCACCGAGCCCTCCCTTGGCATGCTGATTGCCAATGGCTTCCAATACATGATGAGCGGGCGGACCTGGATTTCGGTCTATCCTGGGATTGCGCTAATTGTGCTGATTGTCGCGATCAATATTGTCGGCGATCAATTGCGTGACCAGTTCAATCCAAGGCTGCGCCGATGAACCCTGCGCTGCTTCAGGTGCGCGATCTGCGCACCCATTTCGAAACCCGCGCCGGCACGATCAAGGCCGTGGATGGCATTTCCTTCACGCTTGAACGGGGAGAGATCCTTGGCCTGGTTGGTGAATCTGGTTCCGGTAAATCCGTTACCGGCTTTTCGCTGATTGGTCTTCTCGATCCACCTGGGCGCATCGCGGCCGGTTCTGTGATGTTCCAGGGCAAGGAATTGGTCGGGCTGCCGCAGGCTGAAATGCGCAAGCTCCGCGGCAAGCGGATCGCGATGATTTTTCAAGACCCGGCTGCGACCTTGAATCCTGTGCTAACCATTGGTCAGCAGATGGCCATGGCCGTCCAGGCGCATGGTGGTGGCGGTGACGGCGCGGCATTGGCCCTGGCGGCACGTAGCCTGGCGCGGGTTGGTATTCCGGATGCAGCCGCGCGCTTGAATGCCTATCCGCATGAATTTTCGGGCGGCATGCGCCAGCGTGTGGCGATTGCCATAGCGCTGCTGCATGAACCGGAATTGATCATCGCGGATGAACCAACCACGGCGCTGGATGTTTCCATTCAAGCGCAAATCCTGGCTGAGATGAAAACACTCGCGCAGGAAAGCGGCACGGCGCTGATTTGGATCAGCCATGATCTGGCCATCGTGTCTTCCCTGGCGGATCGCGTGATCGTGCTTTATCTGGGCCGCATTATGGAATTCGGGCCGGTTGCGGATGTCTTGCGCGCGCCCTTGCATCCTTACACGCGCGGGCTTTTGGATAGCCTGCCCGCCATGGCTGATCCGGGACAGACACTCCGACAAATTCCGGGCAGCACTCCTTCACCGCTCAATGTGACGCCTGGCTGTCCCTTCGCCCCGCGTTGTTCGCAGGCGGATGATCTTTGCCGATCAGAACCGCCACCCGTAGGCGACCAGCGCCATGGGGCCTTTTGCCATCATCCGCTGCCGGGTGCGGCATGAGCAAGATTTTGACAGCGGAAAATATCTCACGCCGCTTCAGCCCGCATGTGACGCTGGGTGATCGCATCGCCGGCCTGTTCGGCGCGAAGCTGGACCGCCGGCCAGTGATGGCGGTGACTGATGTGACGCTTGCCGTACAACGTGGTGAGACACTTGGACTGGTTGGGGAATCCGGCTGCGGCAAATCAACCCTTGGCCGTATGCTGGCGGGTATTCTTGAACCAAGCGAAGGGGCGATCCGCCTGAATGGCGCCCCCCCGATGCAGGCCGGGCGGAAGACCACAACGCACATTCAGACCGTTTTTCAGGACCCCTTCGCCTCCCTCAATCCACGGCGGCGCGTGGGCGAAACCATCACGGAAGGCCCTATCGCCCATGGCCTGATCACCCGCAGTGAGGCCGCTGGCTTCGCCGGAGAATGGCTCGCGAAAGTTGGGCTGGACCCTAATTATGTCTCGCGTTTTCCGCATCAGTTTTCCGGTGGGCAGCGCCAACGTATCGCCATAGCGCGCGCCCTGGCCATGCGGCCTGAAGTGCTGATTTGCGATGAACCTGTGGCATCGCTCGATGTTTCAATTCAGGCACAAATACTCAATCTATTTCTGGATTTGCGCCAGGAATTTGGACTGACGACAATCTTTATCAGTCATGATCTTTCTGTCGTCCGGCATGTCAGTGATCGGGTGGCGGTGATGTATCTGGGGCGTATCGTGGAACTTGAAGCCGCAGCAAAGCTTTATGCGGCGCCACGGCATCCCTATACCCAGGCGCTTCTGGATAGCGTGCCAAAGCTTTCACTTGAAGGGAATATCGGCGTCAGCTTCAAGCCAATCAGCGGGGAATTGCCTTCCCCGCTTTCGCCCCCATCGGGCTGCGCCTTCCATCCGCGCTGCCTGAAGGCGACGGATCTATGCATGACGGAAAGACCAAAATTAGAACTTGACGATGAATATGGTGCTGTTGCCTGTCATCACAAATGACGTGTTTCAAGGCGTCGAAGGATTAAAAAAGGAAATCCATCAAACCAAATTATTGTCTGCGTGAATTTGGGGGAATAGAAGTTTCAGGCGCAGCAAACCCCAAGCAACGACTGTTCATCGGCGTTCTGTAATCGTTGCGATATCCTCAGGCGCCAAGGTTACACGAAAACCACTGCGAACCAGCTCCGCAAAATCCTCATTCGGCAGCATGACGGTCAGGCAATAAAGCTTGTCCTTGCCGACATTGATCACCTCATGCTCATGGCCCGGCCGCACAATGAAGCTTTCGCCGGCTTTCACCTGCACTTCCATGCCGTCACAGACGGATTTCGCCTCACCGCTCAAGACAAAGAACATCTCATGCGCATTGCCATGGCGATGCCAGGGCGTCTTGCCGCCAGGTTCGAAGATTTCCAGGAAAATGCTGAAAGGCACCTGATCCCGGATTGGGTCCGCGATCATGGCGAAGTAATTCGTGTCCTTGTCGGAAATCTTAAAGGTTTCAAGATCGGCAATGCGGCGGGTGATGATGGGGGGCAGCTTTTTCGGGTTTGTCGCTTCATTGCTCATCACGGGTTTCCTCTGTCTGTCATCCGCGCATATTCAGCGCGCGTAAAGCCGATCAAGGCGCACAAGGCGATTGAGGATCATCAGCAACAGAACCGTGCCCACAATCAGAATCGCCGAAACCGCATGCACGGTGGGTTCCAGGCTGAAACTGGCTTCAGCATAAATCCGCACGGGCAAGGTTGTCATGCGCGCGGTGGTCAGAAAGCTGGTGACCGTCACCTCGCCGAAGGAAATCAGAAAGCTCATGATGCTGGCCGCCAGAAGCCCAGGTGCAAGCCCCGGCATTACTATCAGAAAGAACCGCCACGGCGCCGAAGCGCCAAGGCTTGCCGCCGCATCTTCCTGCGCCTTGTCGAGTTGTTCGACGGAAGCCTGAAGCAAGGTGATCGAAAAGGGCAGCACCAGCACCACATGCACGGCGAGCATGCCAAGAAAGGATGGGATGGCCGTGAAGACCTGCAAAAGCTTGAGCATGCCAACACCAATCGCGACATGCGGCAGGGAAAGCGGCAGGGTCCAGAAGGCCGAAAGCCCTGTCAGGCCGGGAAAGCGATGGCGCGAAAGGGCGAAAGCCGCAGGGAGTGCGAGCGCAATCGCAACCACTGCCGTTGCTGCCGCAAGCTGCACGGAAATCCAGAAACTGGCCGCATAGGCGCCGCCAAACAGCACCCTTTCATACCATTTCAGCGTAAAGGCACGAAAACCCGCAACGGTTGCCTGCGGTACGTCATTGAAACTTTGGATCAGCACCAGCACCAAGGGCAGAAGCAGCAGCATAAGGCTGCATGCCAAAAGCAGCTTGCCAATGCTTGGGCCGAAAAGATCAATTACCCTGATCACCCAACCCGGCAGCGTGCTAAAGCCGGAAGGCGCACCATGCCGCCAGGGTGTGAGCCGACGAGTGATCCAAATGACCAGGAGCGCGAAAAGGGTGCTCGCCAAAGTCATCACCAAGGCCAAGGCAGCCGCCAGGGGCGCATTCAGATTCTGCAGGGCTTCCTGCCAAACCAGCATGCCTGTTGTCCAAACCTTCTTGCCGCCCAGAAGTGTCGCGGAAACATAGGCGGTAGAGGCCATCAGAAACACTATGATGATGCCGGCGCGCAGCCCCGGCAGCGAGAGCGGCAAATCCACCAAAAACACCCGCACAGTGCGCGAAGCACCAAGGCTCTCTGCCGCTTCATGCACACGCGGGCTGGTGCCCTGCAAGACATCATAAAGCGCCAGCACCATGAAGGGCATGAAGACCTGCGCGAGTGCCAGCGCCACGGCGCCATGGGTATAGAGCATCTGCCGAAAGGCGGGGATGCCGAATAGGCCAAGCACCTGGTTGATCAGCCCATCCGGCGCCAGCAGCAGCACGATCCCAAGTGAACGCACCACAACATTGGTAAGCAGCGGGATCAAAATGACCGCGAAAGCCAAGGGGCGCCACTTCACGGGCAGCCGCACCAGCCATAGCGCCAAGGGATACCCAAGCAGAACAGTAAGTGCCGTCACACCCGCGCCAAGCAGCAAGGTTTCGACGATGATACGAACAAGAAACGCATCGCCAAAAATGCTGGCGAATTGCGCGACCGATGGGGGTTGCAGCACCGGCCCGAAAGGATCGGGGTATTCATGCAGCGAAAGCAGCGTCAGCACCGCAAAGGGTGCGGCGAAGGTCAGCAAAAGCCAAAAGGTGACCGGAAACGCGAGTATAGGCCCAAGCAAAGGCCGCGCTGTTGGCGTTCCGGTCACGGTCTGGATCAACCCGCGATTTCGCGGTTGAAGCGGCTGGTCCAGGCGGGCTGATTACGAATGACCACATCCCAATCGAAATCGACCAGCTTTGCCACATCCGGCCCCAGCACGAGTTTGGGCTGCAAATCCGCGGGAATGGCAAGGTTCTTCACCGTCGGCGAATAATAGATCTGCTGCGCATAGGCCAGCATGCAAGGTGCCGACAGGTGCAGATTGACCCATTCTTCCGCAAGCTTCTGGTTGCGCGTGCCAACCGTGATGCAGGCAACATTCATGGCAATCGCCTGCCCTTCCGCCGGATTGGCGATTTCGATATTCGGGTTGCGTGTTTCGGCATAGCTCCGCGTAAAGCTGCCAAACTCAACCGAGATATCCGCAACACCCTGATCGAACATGCCATAAAGCTGGTCCTGGCTGCCTTGGATCGCGGCGAAGGGTTTTAGCTCCCTGATCTTGCGGAAGCCGACATCAATCGCGTTTTCACTGCCACCGAAAACCTTGGCGGCCATCAGCAAGCCAGCCGTGCCCTGCGCCCCGGGATAGGATGGCCAGGCGATGCGGCCGCGCCATTCAGGGTTCCATAAATCCTGCCAACTTGTGACCGGCTTGGCGGCCTTGCGCTTGTCATAAACAATCGTGACTGGATTGAAGGCAACGCCATAACCGCCGAGCTTTGCCACATCATAGAGATTGGCGAATTGCGGCACGGCATCGGTCGGCGCTTGTGTCACACCATCCCGCATGGCCTGACGGCTTTCGAAGATATTGAGATAAATCACATCGAAGCTCGGGCGACCACGTTCGGCATAGGCGCGCGCGCGACGTTCTGGTGTGCCGCCCAGAACATAGCTGACCTTCACGCCCGGATACTTCGCCAATAGCGCCTTTTCCACGTGCTCACGCACTATGCGTTCCTGCGCACCGCCCCAAATGCCGACCACAAGTTCATCGCCGGCCTTGGGTTGGGCGACAGCACTACGGGTGAAATGCAAAGGCGCGGCAAGACCCGCACCAAGAACCAAGCGACCAATCTGTCTGCGCGTTGTTGTCATGGGTTTGTCCTTCCAGGGATGGGTTTCAGTCACGACAGAAAGCTGCAACCGCCAGCAAGCGCGGTGATGTGGCAGGCACTGCCTATGGCAGGCGGCGGCGTATCTGAAGGTGAGAGAACGCGCACCGAACCGGCTGGCGTATCCACCTCCACCTCGTAATCATCACCAAGGTAAATGGCTGAAGTCACCACGCCGCCAAGCCGCAAGGGGCCCTGTGGCATTGCTGAAATCCGCAAGCGCGCTGCGCGAAGGATGATTGCCCTTGCGTCAGCCGGCGCCTCAGCACAGCTCAGCCCCTCTGCTTCAAAAACACTATCGCGGCTACGGCCCGCAATGACAGTGCGTGCACCCAGGAAGGAAGCAGTGAAGGCTTCCCGCGGATGATCACACAGCGCCTGAGGTGACCCCAATTCGATCAGCTTGCCCTGCTGCATCACCGCGATACGATCCGACATCGCGAGTGCTTCTTCCTGATCATGCGTCACGAACAGCGTCGTGATGGCCAGGCGCTGTTGCAGGCGCCGGATTTCGCCACGCATTTCAACGCGCAGATTCGCATCCAGATTGGATAAGGGCTCATCCAACAACAAGACATCCGGTTCAATCACCAGCGCGCGTGCAAGTGCCACACGCTGCTGTTGCCCGCCCGAAAGCTGCGATGGATAGCGATTGGCAAGGTGTGACAGCGCCACCATTTCAAGCGCCGCCCCGGCCTTGCGCTGGCATTCCGCCTGGCTAATGCCGCGCATACGCAGCCCAAAGGCGACGTTGCGCAGAATATCCATATGCGGAAACAGCGCATAGGATTGAAAGACGACGCCCATATTGCGCCGATGCGCGGCAAGCCGTGTGATATCCTTGCCATTCACTTGCACGCGACCCGCTGAGGGGGCGATGAAGCCCGCCACCATGCGCAGTGTCGTTGTCTTGCCGCAGCCTGATGGGCCGAGCAGCGCGACAAGCTCTCCCTTGGCGACTTCAAGCGTCACGGCATCCACCGCGAGCGTCGTCCCGAATTGGGCGGAAATGCCGTCAAGAATAAGATAGGGCGGTGGTTTCATGGTGACTGCGTGAACCCCATTGCATGCAATCCAAGGACCATACCGCTAAACATGCGCGATGACCGCAACAGGTCCGCCGCCATCCGGCCCCTGATGCTCAGCCCCGCCCGAGACAAAAAGGCGCGTATCGCCGATCACCCCGGCCAGGACACCACCCACCAGCGCGCGCGCATGGCGCGTTGCATTGATATCGCTGTCATCACGCATGATATGGCGCGCGCCGCGAATGGTGCTGCCATGCGGTGGCTCGGCTTTTGCCAATACGGCGGCGATGCGTCCGCGTGCCGCATCATCAAGCTGACCATGGCCCTTGAGCCCAAGCTCATCCAGGGTGGCCCAAAGGGCAAGTGAATCAATGCCGTCCTTCATGACACGATGGGCGATAGCAAGATCACCATTCCAGGCGCTGGAATTACCGAGCACCATGATTTCATTGCGCATCAGTTCAATACCGGCGGAGGTGCTCGCCACACCGGAATGCAGTGACCAATCGGCGCAAACGACGCTATCGGTCGCTTGGGCAGCATCCAATTCACCAAGAGCAACCGCAACACCAAGCGCCGAGGCGCCGCGCGAAAATCCCATGGATTCATAGGTATCAACGCAAACCACATCCTGCCCTTCGGCGCGTTCCGCTGTCAGCAGCGGGCATTTCACCTGGACATAATGCACATCCCTGGGATCGGTGATGCCGGCCTGTGCCATGGCAGCGCGCACGGCACGGGCGGTTTCCTGTATTTGTGCAGCGCGGCCTATTTCGGAAGCGCTGAAATCCCGCGTGAAGCCGGTGCCAATCGCCAGCCGCTTGCCGGTTGGCTTTGGCCCAGCATCCTCGGCAACCGCGAAGACAATCATATGCGGGCTGAGGCCACCTTCCGTCCCGCCCGACATCACCAGCGCAATGCGCGACCCAACCTCAGCAGGTGTCATCTGCATCGCCTCAGCAAGGGCCAATTTCATCGCAAGTGTGGCGTAACCGCGCGTGAAGTCATTCACGCAGCCATTGCCTTCAGTCTTGCCCAGAATGGCGACGATGTTTGACGGATCAAGCCGCCCTGCCGCGAAGGCAGCCTTCAGCGCCGACATATCCGCGGGATCGCGCATGGGCAGACGTTCAACAATAGCGCGCATCTATGGAAAACTCCTTCAAACTCACGAAAGAAAAAGCGAAGCCTTGACCTAAGGCGCATTGTAAAGGGTTTTGCGCGTCAGCCGTTCCAGCGGATAGGCATGCACTTCGCGGCAAAGCTGCACCAGCGCCTTCGCGGCGCGTTGCACCACCAAGCCGCCGCGATCCGCATCGGCCGAAGCGGCATCACCGCAGGCGCCTGATGGCTCCAGATCCTGTGTTTGCCAGCCAAAGCCAACGGCACCTTCCGGTGTCAGCATACCGCCGGCTTCTTCGATCTTAACTGATATTGGGGCGAAATTCGCAGCATGCTCCATAGCGATCAAATCGCGATGCAAATGCAGCATGACGCTGGTTTCAACTTCGCCGCCATGGATGCCGTGCTTCAATTCCATGGCACTGAAAAGATCATCCTGCTTGGTGATATTCCACCAGGTGGCGGTCACGACGAACATCTCATGCCGCACGCGCAATTCCCGGGCTACAATATCCGCTACTTGTGGCTGCCCACCATGGGAATTGAACAGAATCAGCTTGCGGCAGCCGGCGCGCAGTACGCTTTCCCCAATATCAAACCACAGCCGAAATAGCGTTTCATGCGAAAGGCTGAGCGTTCCGGGGAAGGCGTGATGTTCATTGGATTTGCCAATCGGCATCATTGGCAGCACCAGCA
>Ga0315900_10004964_pt1 | contig 18481 bp, 18 predicted proteins | sample LakEriMetagenome_FD_203521 | JGI IMG/M metagenome (GOLD analysis project Ga0315900, IMG submission 203521) | Freshwater fungal communities from buoy surface, Lake Erie, Ohio, United States - Buoy 12 MA114 | ecosystem: Environmental > Aquatic > Freshwater > Lake > Lake biofilm | place: USA: Lake... | reverse complement strand
CTTTTTAATTATTAAAATGGTATGCTATAATACTTTCAATAAATTACATAAAAAGTGATCATGGCGACTATTCGGAAAAAATATTTTGGACCAGGTATAATACTGTAAAATTATATAAAACTTACCAAATCTAAGATAAAAATAGTATGGAAGATTATATTCCAATCGAAAATATAAAAAGTACCAAGATCAATAGTGGATACGATGAAGAATATTCAGGCGAAAAAGTTTATCAGATTCAACCTGTCGTTAATAGAGATATTGCATACTTGATACATGTTGGTTATATGGATGAGACCCATGATATTTTAATTAAAAAATTTAAGATATCGGCAAAATATCACTGCCATATTATATCAAAAATCTATAATCAAAAAAAACTTGTTGAAATTGAGAATGGATGTGTATTTCCTTTAATTAAATTTATTATTGGGCTTCATGATAATGAAATTAAACCACTAGGTATTATCAGCTTAAATTTTCGTATACTGGAACCAAAAAAAATAATGAACCATCTAACGCAAGAGTTGCAAGGCTATTACACTTTAAAATTTAATTTTATTGAAAATAATAGTCCTAAAATAGTGGATTTGGAAATATTTGATGAATTTCCAGGACAAGATACGATATTTAGAATTATGACAGAGTGGGCTTTTGATGAAAATATTTTAAATATCCTCAACAAAATGACATAAAAACAAAATTATATATATATAAAATGTACAGAAAGTTAGATGAAGTGATTATGTTTACGGATGGAGCATGTTCAGGAAATGGGAAAAAAAGTGCCCAGGCAGGTATTGGAGTCTATTTTCCCAATCAAGAATTTAATAACATTTCAAAAAAATTTGTTTTATCTCCAATTACCAATCAAAGGGCTGAACTATACGCTATTTATGAAGGATTACAATTGATAGTCAATAGTTCCACATTTAATAAAATCACTATTTATTCGGACTCTTTATACTCCATTAAAAGTTTAACCGAATGGATTAAAAACTGGGAAAAGTGTAACTGGAAAACAGCATCAAAATCCCCTGTAAAAAATTTAGATATTATGAAGCCTATTAACGATATTTTAGTTAAACATGAAGGCAAAATATTTTTTAAACATGTTAATTCACATACCAAGAATACCGATTATGGTTCACTTGGAAATGCCCAAGCTGATATCCTTGCAGTCGGTGGTAAAAATATAAGTGACAAAATAAAGATATCCATCTAATTTTAATTAGCAGATTATATTTTCAATAATTATATAATCGTTATTATAATTATACATATTATAAAAATATTTTTTTCCGATTAGCTATCTTTATTACTTTTTATGGGTTAATATAAAAGAGAAGAATAACCCAAATAGATAAATAAAAGAGATAATGTGAAAAATAATATTTTTAATGATATTTTTTATAAAAATAATTGAAAAGTAATTGACTGACAATAACCATATTATGGATCCACGCAGGAGTTTCCACAATAAAATAATCATAAAATAGATCCTTATTGACCATTTATGGTTATTTTATTGCGGAAACTCCTGCGTGAATCCATAATATGGTTATCAATGCCAGGGAAATAAGGAATTATTTACAGCATATACACTTTTTAATCTATATAAATAAAAAGTCATAAACTAAATATTTCATTGAATTGTTTATCTCATTCCCTTGAATCATTTAATAATATGGATAAAAAGTCATAAGCTAAATATTTCATTGAATTGTTTAGCTCATTCCCTTGAATCATTTAATAACATGGATAAAAAGTCATAAACTAAATATTTCATTAAAATGTTTAGCTCATCCCCTTAAATCATTTAATAACATGGATAAAAAGTCATAAGCTAAATATTTCATTGAATTGCTTAGCTCATCACCTTGAATCATTTAATAACATGGATAAAAAGTCATAAGCTAGATATTACATTGAATTGCTTAGCTCATTTAATAACATGGATAAAAAGTCATAAGCTAGATATTTCATTGAATTGCTTAACTCATTCCCTTGAATCATTTAATAACATGGATAAAAAATCATAAGCTAGATATTTCATTGAATTGCTTAACTCATTCCCTTGAATCATTTAATAATATGGATAAAAAGTCATAAGCTAACTATTTCATTTATTTATTTAGCTCATTCCCTTGAATCATTTAATAATATGGATAAAAAGTCATAAGCTAACTATTTCATTTATTTGTTTAGCTCATTGCCTTGAATCATTTAATAACATGGATAAAAAGGCATATTGTTATTATTAAAAGTATTTTTCAATTTGGAGAAAACTCTTATTTCCCTGACATTGATATGGTTATTGTTGTCAATGATTTTTATATAAAATATCATTAAAAATATAATTATCTAGCTCATAAATTTTTGCTAAATATAATAAAAAATAATATAAATAAATAACTGGGATTTGGTGAAGTATATACTTTGTCAAGTCCCAAGTATAGTTCTTAAAAAAGTTTAGATATTAAGATATTTCAAAATGGAAAAATGGGCCTAATTTAATTTGTTTTGTATGAGGCTGTATAATTTTATTCAATTCACCAATCCCATTAGAATGTCCACTATGATACCAATAATCAAGTCCAATAACTATTTTTTTATTCATAAATCTCCAATAGGCTAGATCAAACTCCATATTTTTTAAATCTCTAAAATCGTATTGTGTGCAATTAAATTTTTTTCCAAAATAATATGATTTGATCATTTCGGAATCGAGAAAATGATTGCTGAAATATCGATGGGTCAAAATAAATATGAGAAACTGTGGATTAATCCAAGGTGAAATTTCAATCATTTTTTTCAATCTTAAAATTCCAAAAATATCGCCTTTGACAATAGTTTTTTTTAAGAACCAAAATTTAGCGAGTAACTGATTCCATTCCATCTTTCGATTAAAATCAGCAAATACATACTCATTAGAACGCCTATTATATTTTTTTTTAATATAGACAATTGAAGGTAATAGATCGAATATATCATTGGCATCAACACAATTCCTAAATATTTTTTCATGGAATCCATGTTGATTATAATATATAATTGTTAGTTTGTGTGTTTTCCAATAGCCTGTAGATAAAACAATTTGCGCAAAATGCTTGATCCATTTATTTGTATATACTGGACTAATATTTAAGATTAAATAATTCCAATGCCGATTTACCAAACGACAAGTATCCAACAAATCGATAGGATTAAGATATTGAAAGATATGTTCAATAATTTCGTTAGGTATATATTCCATGGGCTTTTTCAATATACTATTATAGCGACTATATGGTATAAATTTCATTTATTTGAATAATATAGGCCGAACGACTATCATATTGCGAAGTTTTCATCCGATTATCCATTCAATACTGTCAACCAAGAATCCGCAATATGTAAACCAGATTAGATTATTGTATTGTTGATTCATTAGCCCGGATAGGAAATCTGTACCATCTTTAGATATATTGCTTGAAATGATTATAACATATAAATTATACCAATATAAGCTATGAATATTACTATTTTTTTATTAGCCATAGTATTATGAACAGTTCTTTTATGGAAAAATTAGCATACTTCGAAAGTTTGCAAAATAAAAATTTAACAATATCTAAAACGCCCATAAATTCAACAAATATATGCTATGATGAAAATTGTATCGACACTATTAATCAAACTGACATATCGATACCCATGAATCTAGTTGATGAAACCGATACGCCAATATCTATTGGTATAGTAAATCAAAATGACATATCAATGCCTATGGATATAGTTGATGAAACCGATATACCAATATCTACTGGCATAACAAATCGAACTGATATATCAATACCTATGGATATGGTTGACGAACCCGATATGCCGATACTTGTTGATAAAAGGAATCAAGGCGATATAATTATTCAATCAAAAGATGATTTATATTGTTTTACAGAAGATGAACCTTATATTGTTTCACCACCTTTCAAAAGAAAAACTAAATTGCAAATGAGAAAAAGACCATTACCACCTATAAGGAAAAAAAAATTGAATCATTACTATTGTTCTAGATGCAAAATAGTATTTAGTCATGAAGATAGTTATAATGAACATTTGTTAACACATAAAAATCAAGAAAACGATATGTGTATTTGTAATAAATGTAAAAGAGTGTTTAGTGATGATATTGATTACTCTACCCATTTATCGGGATGTACTGAGAGTGATGCTGCCGATATTCCTTCTGACCCTTTGGGAAAATATAATTGTCCATTATGCGAGAATAAATATTCTAATTCATTTTTATTGGGTGAACATTTTGTCATTAGTCATACTGAATACGAGGTATTAACAACATTGGATGAAAAACAATGGAATGGATTTCCAGGTTTTGATATACTAGAAAAGATAAATATGATTGAATATACAGAAATATTAGAAGACAAATGTGAAATATGTTTTTATAATTTTGATGATAAAAATACAGAAAATAAGGAGGTAGATAATCGATTACCATTAAGTTTGAAATGTTGTAGCAAATTAATTTGTTGTGATTGTTTAAGAAATCATCTTTCGATCACAAATTCTGTCATTTGTCCATATTGTACAAAAGATCATACACAAAACGATATAGAATATATAATTTTTATTGAAGAGGATAATAATATAGATAAAACTAGGTGGGATAGTTGGTGGATAGATCATATTGATATTTTCACTCCAAAAATCTTTTAAACAATTTTAATTCTTCTTGGGTAGGTATATGTGAATCGTACATATGATCTATCTCTTTATCCGAATCTTCTATTTCGATATTATCGATAAACATTGTCGTAATATCTACATAATTACTGATTACAAAATTGATTTCCATTCGTTGACTTGCGAAGAGTTTATAATTTTCTAGTTCTTTTGGATACGTATCACAGTTATTGGTAATGGCAATAAATTCCAGTAGAGATATTGGAACTATTTTAATATTTGGGTCTATTTGTTCTGGTAACGGTATGGAGGTATTTTTAATAATAAAGTCAACAGTTTTTTTTATAATTTGTATCTGATCCATTTCCGAGTAAAATAGTTTAATTTCTCTAAATAGTCCATAATTTAAATGAGTTAAAATATGACAGAATCTGCAGCACATATCTAAAGAATTATCAATCTTAAGACTAATTAAATATTTTTGATAGACACCGCCACAATATCGGCATGTATACTCTATTTTTTTGAGTAAAGATATTCTTTCTGTAGGTGATATTTTATGATAACCAAAATGTTCAAAGCAAGATCCATGTGGTATAAGTGTATCTCTGGCTTTAGACCAATTCATATAGTTTATTAAGTAGTATGATTTTAAAATATTTTAACTTCAATATTTTAAACCTTTACCAATCATGATTTGTGATTATCTTATGATATGGTCACGATTGAATGATATAACAACAACACAAATTATATGTCAATAATTAATAAAATCGGATTGTTCTTTTAGCATTATTGATTAATAAAAAATTGATATATAACTTATTTTTTGGCATTAGTATTTATAATATATCAAAATATTGAAATAAAAAATATTTTTGTTGTATAAAATCAGTATACACAAGAATGGAAAATTATGAATTTACTAAAGATAAACAAAGTGAACTTGGCAAAGGGTCCTTTTCAACCGTTTATTTGGGTACTTATAAAGGCTATAATAATACCCTGATCACATATGGTACAAAGGTGGCTATAAAAATAATAAAAACACAAAATATTCCAACGAAAGCGAAAGAAATTCTTCAGGAAGAATTAAATATTATGGAATTAATTAAATACGATCCTCATCCCAATATAGTGAGATGTTACGATGTGATTATGGGGGATACTGAATCTTATATCGTAATGGAATATTGTGATTCGGGTGATTTGAGGGGAATCTTAAAAAAACCAATCAAGGAAAAATATGCACAATTTTATTTTTGCCAATTAGCCAACGGGTTAAAGTATCTGGATAAACATTCTATTATTCACAGAGACATAAAGCCAAAAAATATCTTGTTAACAAATAGTAGAAGGGTTCTCAAGATAGCTGATTTTGGTTTTGCAAAAAAAGTTATAAATCAATCATTACACGAAACATTTTGTGGTTCACCACTATATATGGCTCCGGAAATTATGAACAACAATTTATATAATAATCAAATTGATTTATGGTCTGTTGGATTAATATTGTACGAAATGTTGTATGGATTTCATCCTTTTGGAACATGTAAAACAATACCGGAATTAAGATCAACCGTTGGTAAAAATGCGATAGAAATACCGCCTCCTGGTACAAAAAACGATAATGTTAGTGAAAATTGTATCCAATTATTAAAAAAATTATTACAAAAACAAGCGACTCAAAGGATTAATTGGGATGAATTTTTTAATAATCCGTGGATAAAAACTTTTCAGTATAACTCTTCTAACGATAATAAGAAGAGTGAATATGAGAATAAATTATATTCAACATCAATTGGGTCGTTATCAAAAGATAGTGGTTTTTTAATGGTTACTGAATCGTTTGCGCCTATAGTTAGATGTTCCCATCTGGGTAAAATAGTTATAGTTGATGATTTTTGTGATAGTGTTGATAATAAGGTTGAAAACGATTGGATATTCGAAATGGAATTTGATGTTGTGGATAATAAATGTCACTTATGAATAATGAAAATGATTATAATATTATTGATTAAGCCATTGGTTGACTAATCCACTCCATAACCATCGAAATGAGAGCAATAATAGTACAAATGATGAAAATAATTGTAAATGCCATAGATAGTTGTGGTGCGAAAGTGCAAATACCCATTAAAACGAGAGTACAAAGTATAATACTACTTAATTGACTGCAAGTGGCAGTAAGATTAAAAGAGTCTATTCTAATAATGATACCAACACATAACATGATGAGAGCGATGACTAAGTAAATTAAAGCAGGTTTGCATATTTTTGAATCCATTATTTATATACTATATTATATATTTTTTTTGTTCAGATTTTTTAAAAAATTATTAATAAAATCGATATTTATTTCATCATGAGACAACTTTTTATGATTTTTATATTTTTGCATTATTTTATTGTCACTTTTTTTTTCCGAATCGGAATTTATTAATCCTAGATTTTTTTTATATTTATTACAAATGGAACATTCGATATCTTTTAGTATTGTGTGATCAAAATTATTTTTGTGTTCAGTAGAAATTAAATAGTATCCTTGTTGTGGGAGTATGAGAAGAGAATAATATTCAACTGGGATACTTTGGGTATCTGATTTGGGTACACAAATAGTTTCTATGTTCAAAAAATATAATATTTCATGTAAATTTGGAGTAGTTTTATAGTTATAGATATAGTCGTATTTAGGACATATTCCTGTTTTATACATTTGTAAACACCATAAAATGCCTTCCAAATATAATTTGATTTTTTTAAAATTAATATTTTTGAGACTAATATTTTTTTGTGATTTAGGAACTAATTGACATAACATATTAAAAAATTGCAGACAATTTATTTTATTAAAAGAGTTATTGGAAATTAAAGTTTGTCCACAATCTTTATTTTTCATGAAATTATAATACGTGTCCCATAATTTATTATGGTTTACATAGAATATTTTGGGGAGATAATCGTTGCCCATCATAACCGATAAAACAACAAAATCATCTCTAATATTATTTTTCAACAATGCTTCAAAATTGTTACCGATAGATAATTTCTCTACATGTGATTTAATTAATTTTTCAAGAGATATTAGATAGTTACCATATTTATTTTTAATCAATATATTAATATTGTGGATAGGTTTAAGACCCATTGATAAAACTATTAGGTCGGCATCGTTACCAATAATTAAATTTTTATAACTGTTATCGGGGTTATCTTTGACGATATTTCTGCATATTTTTATTTCTCCTTCATCACATTCGCTGGAACTAGAAAATTCGATTGTTGGTTTGATATATTTATATTTTTTTTTTAATTTTTGAATATATTTTTCGAGACAATTTTCTATTTTTTTCATCATATCGACTCCGGGAGTAATCCAAAGAGAGTTAATTTTAGAAGGATCTATCTCATTGGCTCCTATTTTTCTCCTTTGACGTTGTAAAAATATTTTGGCATAAGATCCAGGTCCATCTAATCCCATAAATATTTTATTTGTTGCAATAAAATTAGAAAATATGATATCTAATTGTGAATATATTTTACAATAGAATTCTTCTTCTGTGCGAACATCGTAAATAGAGTTATGAAGTATAAAATTCATATCGATATAAATATGGTTGTAAATATTGTTTTTGTTAATTGGTACATTGATATTGGGGTATTGTTCTTTGAGCCAAACAGAAAAATTGTGAATTCCCATAATATTTAAATAATAGAATCTACCATTTAAATGTTATTTTATCAAATTTTTTTATAATTATATTGGGACATAATTAGTTTCTTCTTTTCTTTGTAAATAAGCTAACATTTTACGCATTAGTTCTTCAAAAGAGATAGAACTGCCATTATCGTAATTATATACAATATTAGAATATTTATTGCTGATATGTTTAATTATTTCTATCATTTGACTGGGAGAAGTTTTGACACTTGAATCCAATGTTGGTGTTATAATCCTAAAAGTAATCTTAGGATCCGAAATATTATTATTTGTCATTAAATAGATATCATTAACTACATTTCTCATATTTTTAATTGGGATAACAAGATTAAAAGCGAAATTGTCTCCTATTATTTTAATAGTTCCATTTACATTTTGATTGATCATAGGTGTTAACTTAACAATTGGTGGACCTAGTGAACATGGCGATCCAATAATAGGAGAAGATATACCACATGTTCTAACAGATACCGATGTTGGTGATAGCATAGGTGATAGCATAGGTGATAGCATAGGTGAAAATGAGGGGGATATAAGTGGAATACTAAGGGAAGGGGTTTTTGTTATTGGCATCGGTCTAATGGCAGGTAAATAATTAAGGACTTTATATGGGAAAATTCCTCCTGAGTAAAGATCTTTTTGGTCTTTGACTATATAGAATTTTTTTAACATTTATAGAATTAGATTATATAAAAAAATATTTCCCCGTTATAAATCATAATAGTTTCTAATATAGATAATAAATATAAATTAGTATAATGGAAAATAATTATTATTGTCATTCTTGCAATAAGCATCTCAAAAATTCAATTTTGTACAAAAATTATATTGATGAACATTTATTTTGTAATTTATGTTTAAAATCACAAAAAGTTTGTTCCAGATCAAAATGTAAAAAAATATTTCTACTTAGTGACAATGATATAAATGGACTTAAAAAAATTTTTATTAATAGCAATCAACAATTTTTTTTGTATAATGATGTCAAAAAGGTTGTTTTAAATAAATATGGAACAATGAAAAATTTGGAAAATATATTGTTGGATAAGAAGAGAAATAAAGATATTAAGATTACTAAACAAAATAATAGTAAATTAGATAGAGAAAATAAACTTAGAGAAGCATTAATAATTAATAAATTGGAATATAAAAATTATGGTGATTGTTACTCGTATATCCACTATGGCAAACCTTCTTTGGAAACCGTTATATTCAACGAACTCAAAAAAAATCAAGAGAAAAGTAACAGAAGAACAATATTAGCAATGGAATTAAATAAACTAGGGTTAACGCTTGATGAATCTATTCCATTGCACTACGAATTTATAAATAATTTAAACGACAAATCGTTATGGGAAGTTATCAATTGTGTTAAAAAAGAAAATGGAATGTTCAAAGTTAGTTTTGAATAATAAAATTAACAATTGTATTGCCAATTTTATTTAATGAGTATAAAATCATCAATTATATTGTTAATTTTATTTATAGTCTAAATTTATAAATGAGTAAATATAAAACATTGATTATATTAGATTGGGACGATACTTTATTTCCAACATCGTGGTTACTGAAAAATAATATTAATTTGGCTAATAATAATATAACATTTTTTTCAAAATTGGATGATCTTTTAGTTAAATTATTCAAAAAAATAGTTAAATATGGCCAAGTCGCTATCGTGACAAACGCATCCACAAAATGGGTCCAAACATCTTCAAATATTTTACCTAATACACAAAAAATAATGAATCATAAAATTTTACTTATATCGGCTAGAGAAGGGTATCAAGAAGTCTATCCAGACCAAATGGACTTATGGAAAAAATTAATTTTTAAAGATCTCGTTGACAAACATTTTTCCGGTCATATATTGCAAAATATTATTTCTATTGGAGATGCTGATTACGAATTCTATGCTTTAACCGACCTATTTGATAATAATTCGGTTACAAATAAAAGAGTTCTCAAAACAGTTAGATTGATGAAAGATCCATCTTTCGAAAATTTATTGGACCAAATAGCAGTTTTAAGTGAATCAGTTGAAAAATTACTTTTTGCAAACAAACATATGGACCTTCTATTTACTCCACATGTATAACACCACTCATCCATCCAGAATGATACATACAACTATATGGATAACTACCTGGCTTGGTGAAAGAAACTACATAATTTTCACCAGGTCTCATAATACCAGAATTAAATTGACCATCATCCGATGTTACAGTATGTTCTATTTCTCCAACATTTGTCCAGATAACAACATCTCCAGATTTAATTTTAATCGACGGTTTATCGTAGCCTGGCAATGAATCAAATAATTGGATATAGTGGATATTTGATCCACAAATTGATTCCATTCCTTCTGTTTCTCGTGAAAAAAACATGTAGATGTGATACGCTAAGATGAAAAGGACTAAGTAAACAACATATTTTTTGTATTCTTCCGGAAATCTATTTGTGGCCATGGTAAACAAAATAGGTGAAATTACAAATATATAGAATAGATTTAGCAGTTTATTATTGTTCAACATATTATATATATAACCAATATAAAAATTGAAAATAAAATATTTGGATATATCTTTATAATCTCAAACTATAATACTATAATTTGTATCATGAAACGAAAAGTATTTAATGGAGGACAAAATAAAGGATGTATTACAATTGAAACTATCGATTGTGGTATTATTCATTGTCACACTTCTATTTTTGTCACTAAATTTAAATTTGGAGAGATGTTGGCTAAATTTGATAATTCTAAGAAAAAAGTTATCAAGATAGATTATAATATAAATATTACCAATATACTTTTTGAAAAATTATATTCGCCAACTTATCAGTTTCAAAAATTACAGTTAGATGATATTTTTGATATTATTTCGATGATGGATCAATACTTAGTATTTGGAAAAGAGAAAATAAGTTATGAATTAGCAACTTATTTTGGAAATTGTTTAACTTTTGACAATTTTTTGGAACTATATAAAAGATCCAAAATAGATAAAATGTATAAATGTTTAACCTCTAAAATTGAAGATTATTTCAAAAATATTTTAGTGAACAACGATATCTCAACAATAAAAAAAAACATGAAAATTGATAACAGCAATATTTTATTGTTATTAGAACTACTATTGAATCTTTTAGAAATTGAAAACAATAGTAGCCGAATCGATAAGTTTAAAAAAATTATGCAAATGCTAAAACAAATGTAATTTATTATTATTTTATTAGGTTGTGCCACATAAAAATTATTATTCTATATTTGTTTAATATTTTACGAAAAATTAATTAGACAACATATAGTATTATTTCAATTATTGTTTTTCAAGATCATCATACCATATTTTTCTAAAATTTATTTTCTAATTTTATATGAATTCAAAATATCAAAATTTATTGATATCATTATCTGATAACGATTCTGACGAGTATATAAAAGAGTATCTATCTTCTGAAGAAAGTGACAATGATGAAAATTCTGAAAAAGCAATTTACCTAATAAGGAATGAAAATTTAGATTCGGAAAACCCCAAAATATCTGAATTTTTAAAATTTTGTATTCACGAGGGTTTATTTGATAATACATTCTACGATTGGCATAACTCATTTTCTGTTTTTGCCACCAAATTACCAAAAACTTTTGAAAAGTTAAGTGGTGATAATAATGGAATCCAGAAAAAAAATTTTATAACCAAATTCAAAAAAGATTTTGGATTTTCGGGAGATATAAATTTTATTTATAACTGTTTGGATTCAGATAAAAAAGGGTTTATTACATGTGAAGAATTTATAGATTTTTTTTTACCATATATCCAATATGTTACAGTTTAATATTTAATCATACATTATATTTATAAAAAATATAATTTAATGAGTAATAAAGTTCAAATCTTATATATCGTACTATTCTAACTGAATCTGTGCAGAGTCAGTTGGAAAATTCTTAGAATATTCCAAAATATGAGTAAATGTCTCGAAAGAGTCTCAGGTTATACCCATGTCCACGTTTGTGGGAAGATCAATTTTCTTAATTTTATTAGTAGTTATCTCTTTAAGTCATTTTTATATATTTTCATTTGGCTGCAGAATTACCATTTGTATATAAATGACTATATACAACAATCTGATATTTTTATCTGGAACACCATATTGTAGATTCAAGTCCCGGAACTTTACAAAAATAAATAAATAAAAAGAGATAAGATGAATAATTATATTTTTAATAAAAGTAATTTACTGGCAATAATCATATTATGAGTCCACGCATGAGTTTCCACAATAAAATAACCATAAAATAGATTATAACATAAAATAGATTATAATTTACTGGCAATAACCATATTATGAGTCCACGCATGAGTTTTCACAATAAAATAACCATAAAATAGATTATATGGGACCATTTTATGGTTATTTTATTGTGAAAACTCATGCGTGGACTCATAATATGGTTATTGTTGACATATTACTTTCATAAAAAATAGTATTAAAAAATACAATTATCCATCTTATTGCTTTTGGCCACACTTCACTTTTATATTAATCAATAAAAAGTACTGGAGAACCCTAATGTATACTGGATTTTCTATTATTCACTTGCGGATTATCCATTAAAAAAATTGAAATATAATACATAAAAGCTATCTTATTCTTCATAGTACTACATCCGAACAAAATGGAACACTTAGAATCAAAAAACAATAATCAAGACAGAACTAGGTTCAAGAGATTTACAAAATCTGAATGGAACAAGATTGAGAAAAAATATAATGATCCAATTATGGACACCGTACTTGATACGATGAGCCAGTTGGGTAACAATACTTTGAATTTTGATAGTAACTCAAGACTAAAAATATGTAATGATGAAATTTATCTCAAAATTAGACCTATTTTAGTTGATTTTGGATTACTTCATCATAATATTCCAGTACCAATAACAACTGTCCCAAAAAATAAAAAAAAACCCCAAAAAATGAACAAGAATGAAATTATAATGAAGAATACAATGGAGAATATAACTAGAGCATTATCCGACACGCTCAAAACATTTTCATTTAGTAAATTAAATTGTTCGTATGGTTTTAATTCTCAATATGCTGTCATAAAAATAATAACATTTATGTATTGTGCTAAATTTTTATTGGATAGTAAATGTGTAAATATGGCCAAATGTTACGAATTGATCATGGGCATCAAAAAAACAATACATAATATTTCAAAAATAGAGGGTTTGTCAAAAATTATACATGATGATTTGTCTGAATATTGTGATAAATTGATAGCATATTCTGGTTTTACTTATGGGGAAATGTTCAAAGAATATCCTAAATTATGTTTAATGACCATATATGATACTGTTTTTCCCGATATGTCTATTAAACCGTACGAAAGTCAAAAAAAATTAATGGAAGAAATTGAATCGGGAGACGGAGGACTCTATCTTTATAAAGCGATGATTGGTTCAGGCAAAACTACATTTTGTATCGCATTAGCAGAATATGTCAATAAGATAAGAATAATCAATCATGGATCAAATAAAAAAGGTACATCTGTCGAATCAGATCTGCAGCTTATATTTACATGCAGTATAGAACCGGTTAGACATCAAGTTTGTAGAATGGCTTACAATCAAGAAATACCTTTTGGAATAACAGAAAGAGAGCACGATGTTGTTAAAATAATCAATAATTATTCGTGCAACGATAAAAAAAGATTATTGATTGTCGCCGATCTCGATTCAACAATTGATCTACTAAAGAAAAGTCAAAATTATATTTTATTTTTGGATGAACCAACAGTCGGTGCCGATCAAAAAAATAATCCAATGACCAAATCGGTGGCTAAAATTATTGCATTAGCTCCTAAAAAAACTATTTTGTGTTCAGCAACTCTTCCAGAATTAGATGAAATTGTTCCCATTGTGGACCATTATAAAAGCCGATTTCCCACAGCCAATATTAAGTCAATTTGTTCTAAAGAATCTTTAATTGGGTGTGAAATAATTAATTTTGATGGATCTATTGTAGCACCACATAATCATTGTAAATCGTGTGGAGAGCTAAAAAAAATAGTAGATAATTTGGTCCAAAAACCTTTTATTGATCGACTATATACAGCCCCAATAGTTTATAAATTAAGAGAAAAAATGACCATGATGAATATACCAAATTTGATCGATCTAGAGAGTTTTTTCAGTGATGTACAAATGCTATCCCAAAGTAATATCCAAAAAGCGGGTATATCGTTGCTTGAAGCTTTATTATCTACAGGTTCTGATGAATTAGTTGAACAAATTTGTGCACCATTAGAAGAAGATAACTTGCAGCATAATGATAGTGAAGATAATATTGTTTGGGAAGATGTAGAAGATAGTAAAAATGCGTATAACTTAGATCATATCTTCACTTCAGAAGCTCACAAATATTTGGGGTGTTGTTTAGTGACAGTTAAAGATCCCATACAATTTGCATACGAAAAAAGCAGATTATTATTAGAGAATTGTGATTCAGCTTCAAAGTTAATAGCTAGATATAAAAACATTAAAGAGAAATTTCTAAGCTGTATTCAAAAATTAGAAAATATAAAAAATGAAGATGAACGATCAAAAAAAGAACAAGAAATATATAATGAATATAATCCAACAATAAATTTTCCGGACGATTTAAAAATTAATACTCGACAACATCATCAAAAATATGCACATCATATTAAAATGAGCAAGAGCGATTTTAGGTATCATTATAGTTTAGAAGATTTACCGTTGGATTGTAATGTCCAAGATTGGGTTATGTTGTTGCTTTTTGCTGGTGTTGGGATCTATTCTTCTAAAATGGATGAAAACTATACAGAAACTATTATGAATATGGCCACATGTGGAAAATTAGCGTTTTTAATTTCGGATGATAGTATTTCTTATGGTACTAATTATCCATTTAACCACGTTATTATCGATGAAGAAGTAGCAAAAGAGCATTCAATTGGAACTATTTTCCAACTTATTGGTCGAGCTGGTAGAGTTGGTCAATCTTGGGTAGCTTACGCTCATATTGGTAATTACTCAAGTCAGAGAATTATGAATTATATTAAAGGGGATGAAAGTTTAGGATTATCAGAAGAAGGGAAAAATATGCTAGAATCTTTCGAGAATGCTGTTAAAGAGCTTAAAATAGAACATAAACCTATAGTTAAATTGAGCGATATCAAGCCAAAAATAGATAATAATAATATTAAAAATAAAAATAAAAATAATAGAGGAGGATGGAAAGTAGTGAGAAGAAACAGATAAAAAATAAAATTATTTCTATATTTTTATTGCCAAAGCCTTCTTTTATAACGAATGAGTATTTATCTTGTGGAATACTATGCAATCGAATTTCTTTATAAGTTTGTATTGGTGGTTCATTTAGTACTTTAGTTCTATTCATATAAGTATATTCATATCGTTCAGCTAACCACGGAGCTAAAACAATATTACTATATACTCTTTCAAAGTAATTTGGTTTTGCATTAACATCGTTGATTTCCGCTCCATACCATGTTAATGGAGTAGATCCATCATAACTGCACAAATTATTGCATGAAACATCTTGTGCATCTTGTTTTTTTTGGCCACATGCCTTTGTTATATCTGGTAACCATATGGAAGAATTACCACCACACCCTATTTTTCGATTAGACATCAAATATATAGTATAAGTATAAAAAATTTTTATGCCCCAAGTTATATGAAACAGTTACCTGTTTACATAAACAATCAACTTGTTCAAAATAAAGATATATTACTTTTGGAAGTTACAAAATCCGAGCCAAAAATAAAATTAAATCTAGAAAAAGATAAATATTATACCATTATGATGGTTGATCCTGACGCACCTTCTAAAGAAAATCCAAAATATAAATATTTCTTGCACTGGCTTATTATCAACACAAATGATAAAATAATTGATTTTATGCCTCCGTCACCACCTATCGGGTCAGGATTACATAGATATTATATTTGCCTTTTCGAACAATTAAATAAAATTGACAAAGTTCATATTACTGAAAGAATAAAATTTGATGTTGACTATTTTTGTCGCCAACATGATTTAGTATTGATTGGATCGATAATGTTTATGACAGAAGATAAATAAATTAATAAAACATCTTTTTAGACGAGTAGTATATGTCATCATCTTGTTGCTTTTTTTTAATCTCTTTTTCATATATTACAATATCTCGTTGCTTTTTTTCAATTTCTTTTTCATATGTTACATCATCTTGCAGTTTTTCTTCCAACAATTTGCAATCCTCATAAATTTTCTTCCACGAATCCGCATGTTCTTTTAGTTTTTCGGAATACTCTTCACACATATTATTCTCGTAAATTTTACGAAGTTGATCCCTGTCCTTATTTAGTTGTCTGATAGATGTTAAAATGCTATCATCACAATCAAGCTCCCTAACTTTTTTGAAAAGCGGATAGGCAAGATTTTTCCATGTTACAATTGTTCTCAACCATTCCCGAATGGTGGATTGCCATAATTCGTGTAACTCTTCATCTATTTTTTGATCAATAACTTGACATATTTTTTGTGTTTTGATCGGAGGTAACATGTCAGGTGGATTCGCTAATGGAGTTTCATCTTCACCTAGATTTTTGAAAATACTAATAGTGTTAGAGTTGCATTCAATGGTTGGATCGAAAGAGTCATCTAAATTGAAGAATAGTTTAACGCATCGATGGAATTTTTCAACTTTAGGACAAGAGATAGATTGATTAATTTTAGTATACCATATTAAAATGGTATTCTCTTTATTATCGATTTTTTCTAACTTTGCTATATTTGTATCTAGGTCGACAAGACAAATAGAATATTTACCTTTGAGCGTTTCTAAAATCTCTAAAAACACATTGAGTTCTTTCAATAGTAAGGGATTTAAGAAAGTGATCTTGGCTGCCATGTTGATTGAATGTAGTACAAAATTAATGAAAGTTACAAATAGTTATAATTTCAATTTTTTTACTTATTCATATTATAGTAAATAGCTACTTGTCATATATTTTAAGGAATTTAAAAAAAATGAAATAAAATAAATATATTTGTCTAATTATTATTAAGAATACTATTTGGAATAATGAATATTGAAATTAGTTCAATTATGGTTCCATACGAACTTGTTACATATATAGCCAGTTTTTTGGATCATTATAATGCGGCAAGGTTGGCACTAATTTCCAAATCTTTTTATCGAACAATAGATATTAAATTATTGTCTGAAAAATATTTAGATGAGATGAGGTCTTTGAAAATTGTTATGAAAAATGGTTTAAAATTGGAAGATATAGAATTTCAAACCACAAAAATTTGTTTTGCAGCAATCAAAAATAATAGTAAAGCGATCAAATATGTCCATCATCAACTACCATTTTTGTGTCTACTGGCTCTTCACATGGATGCATCGTTAATAAGAGATATTAAAAATCTATCTGATGATATACTCAAATGGACAATCAAACGAAGTCCTTGCAATATTCGATATATTGATCAACAAACGCCAGAAATATGTCTATTTGCTGTCCAATTGAGCGGTGTTGCACTGAAATATGTTCGTCATCAAACACCTGAAATTTGTCTAGCCGCTGTTCAACAATCAGGATTTGTTCTTGATTATGTTCATCATCAATCACCTGAAATTTGTCTTGCAGCGGTCCAACAAACTGGACATGCTCTCAGATATGTTCATCATCAAACTCCTGAAATTTGTCTTGCTGCTGTCCAACAAACCGGTGTTGCAATTCAATATATTCGCCAACAAACTCCTGAAATTTGTCTTGCGGCTGTCCAACAAATCGGTATTGCAATTAAATATGTTCATCAACAAACTCCTGAAATTTGTCTTGCTGCTATCCAACAAAATGGGATTGCGCTTGAATATGTTCGCCAACAAACTCATGAAATTTGTCTGTCAGCAGTCCAACGTGGTGGATATGCACTAAAGTTCATTCACCATCAAACGCCCGAAATTTGTCTGGCAGCGGTTCAACAAAATTGGAGGAATCTTGAATATGTTCATCAACAA
>Ga0315900_10004963_pt1 | contig 18484 bp, 15 predicted proteins | sample LakEriMetagenome_FD_203521 | JGI IMG/M metagenome (GOLD analysis project Ga0315900, IMG submission 203521) | Freshwater fungal communities from buoy surface, Lake Erie, Ohio, United States - Buoy 12 MA114 | ecosystem: Environmental > Aquatic > Freshwater > Lake > Lake biofilm | place: USA: Lake... | reverse complement strand
GACCCTTGTGCGCCATCTCGTAGCCATCGAGACAGGTGACCACCGAGGAGGCTTCGCCGGGAATGCGCATCAGCACCGACGTGACCGTACCGCCGTAGGCCACGCCGTAGTAGATCCCGGAAAGCATGATGATGGCCGAGGTCACGTCCATCTTGAACGTGATCGGCAGCAGGATCGCGATCGTGGTCAGCGGGCCAAGCCCCGGCAGGATGCCGACCACAGTGCCCAGAAAGGCACCGATGAAACAGTAGAGCAGGTTGGCCGGTGTCAGGACCAGCGCAAATCCGTTGAGCAGGGCTTCCATGGGGCGGTCTGGCGACGGTCAGCGCACAAGCGCGAAGAAGGCCTGTTCGATCGGCCCGCTCGGCAGGTCGACCCGCAGCAACCAGCCGAAGCCGACGAGCGCGATCACCGCCGCGCACACACCATAGCCGATAGCCGCACGCCACGAGCGGCCTTCGGCGACCCGGATCAGCAGAACCGCGATCGCGATCGCACTGATCGTGATCCCGAGCAGACCGGGCGCCACAGCCAGAAACGCGAGCGCCGCCACATAGCAGGCGAAGCGCCGGTCGCTGCCAAGGCGCTGGCTCGCGGCAAGCGGCTCGTCGTCCTCGGTGTCGCCGGTCGCAGCGCGGCCTGGAAACGCCGTGACCACCAGCGCCAGCAGCGCACAGACCCCGCCGGCCAGCAGAGGGAACAGACCGGGCCCCGGCCCCTCGAAGCTCCAGCGCTCGAGCGACGACGCCTGCCAGAGACCCACCGCGGCAACCGCGAAGACCCCGAGCGCGGCGAGCCGGGCACCCGCCGCGGCACGCAGGCCCATCAGCGCTTCTTGACCATCCCGGTCTCGGCCAGGATGGGAAGCAGGTCGGTCTCGATCTTCTTCAGGAAGGCCTTGTACTCGGCGCCGGTGCGATAGATGGGCACGACACCGATCTTGGCGATCTGGGCCTGAACCGATTTGTCCGCCATCACGTCGGCGAGGGCAGCCTCCATCCGCTGCTGGATCGCGGGATCGACACCGGCCGGAAAGGCGTAGCCGAAGGGGCCATTGGTCACGGCCTCAAAGCCATGCTCGCGCAGCGTCTTGATGTCAGGGTAGTCGGGCCAGCGCTCGGCGCCCGCCGAGGCAAGCAGCCGCAACTTGCCGGCCTCGATCTGCGGCTTCATCTCGGTAATGCTCTGAATGCAGGCGTCGACATGGCCGCCCACCGCCTGCGCCACCGCCTCGACCCCACCGCTGAACACCACCCAGCGGAACTTGCCGCCAGTGAGCTTGGCGAGCTGGAACATCGCCACGACATTGGTGACGTTGTTCGATCCGTAGGTGACCAGACGCTGCTTGCTCAGCGCCACCAGCTCCTCGATGGTCTTGATGGGCGAGTTCGCCGCGACCCCCACACCGTAGCGCAGCATCGCCACCTGTCCGAGGGGCGCAAACGCCTCCCAGGGGTTGTACTTCACGTCCATCAGGGCCGGCACCGTGATGTGGCTCGAGATCGCGATCAGACCGAGGGTATGACCGTCAGGTGCCGACGTGGCGAGCGTGCTGGGTCCGAGGGCTCCCGCCCCGCCTACCACGTTCTTGACGATCACCGGGTTCTGAAGGCGCTTCTCGAGCGCCTGCGCGACGATCCGCGCGGTGAGATCGGTGGCCGCTCCCGGCGCGTTCGGATTGATCAGCGTGATTTCGCGGCTCGGCCATTTGGCCGCCTGAGCGCGGGCGGTGCCCGGCAGGCCTGCCGCGGTTGCGGCGAGCGCGCCGGTGGCCGCAAGAAGTCGTCTGCGCAGCATGGGGGTCTCCTGTGGCGCGTGCCGTGTCCGGCCGGCCTTGTTGGTGAATGCGGGAGAACCGACTCTATCGGTGCCAGCGCGCCGGTGCAACGCACACCGGGACCGGAAAGCAACCTGGCAACGCAACCCTACTGCAGCGGATCCTTGACCGATTGCGGCATCGGAAAGCTGACGACCTCGATGCCCTCCTCGGCAAGCGCGATGCTCTCGTCGCGCGTGGCGACGCCACGGATCCCTCGGGCAGGCGCCTCGCGGTAGTGGATGCGCCGTGCCTCGTCGGCAAAGCGCGCCCCGACGTCTTCGGTGTTGTCCCGGATGTGGCGGGCAAGTGCCAGCCAGGCGCGCTGCAGCGCACGATCGCCCTCGGCCGACCCTGCGACCTCGGGTGACGAGCCGTTCGACAGGTTCAGACGCGGCGCCGATGGACGACGGCTGACCGAAGCATCGGCACACATCGGGCACTCGACGAGACCGCGGCCGAGCTGAGCCTCGAAAGCGTCGGCTGACTCGAACCAGCCTTCGAAGGAATGCCCCTGACTGCAGGCGAGATCGAACACTTTCATGGAGCGATTGTACGTCGATCCTCCGAGCGTGCGTGCCATCACCATCCGCTGCGCACGGGAGGCGACCTGCCGCCCCGTACTACAATCGGTGCCTCCCCTCCGCGGCAAGAACCCATCCCCCGATGCCCCGAGACGCCCGGCCGGTTCCCGTCGAATCGGCAACCGCCGACCTCGACCGCTACGCCGCCGTGATCGATGCCCGCAGCCCTGGCGAGTTCGAGCTCGACCATCTGCCCGGCGCGCGCAACCTGCCCGTCCTCGATGATGCGCAGCGAGCGCACATCGGCACGCAGTACAAGCACGCAGGCAGCTTCGAGGCAAAGCGCGAGGGGGCGGCACTTGTCGCACGCAACATCGCCGCGCATCTCGAGGGGTCGCTCGCGGCACTGCCACGGGATGCGCGCTGCCTGGTCTACTGCTGGCGCGGTGGCAACCGCTCGGGCGCGCTTGCCACGGTCATGGCACGGGTGGGCTGGGAGGTCGATGTGCTCGAGGGCGGCTACCGCGCCTTCCGGCGGCAGGTCGTCGCCGACCTCGCCGAGTGGCCGGCACGCCATCGTTTCCATGTGATCGCCGGTCCGACCGGTTGCGGCAAGAGCCTGCTGCTCGGCCAACTCGCCCGGCTCGGCGCGCAGGTCCTCGATCTGGAAGCGCTCGCGGCCCACCGCGGCTCGGTACTTGGACACCTTCCCGAGCGGCCGCAGCCCTCGCAGAAGCGATTCGAGAGCGCGCTCTGGGATGCGCTGCGACGCCACGACCCCACGCGGACGACCTATGTCGAATCCGAGAGCCGCAAGGTCGGGCAGTGCCAGATACCCGAGGCACTGATCACGAGCATTCGCGGCAGCGCTGAGGGGACCGTGCTGCGAGCACCCGAGGCGGTACGCTGCGATCTGCTGATGCAGGAATATCGGCACTTCATCGCGTCGCCCGAGCGCCTGCTGGCAAGACTGCCGGCGCTGGCCGCCCATCATGGCCGCGAGCGCGTGGCCGAGTGGGCCGCGCTGGTGCATGAGGCGCGCTGGCGCGAGCTGGTGGCATCACTGCTCGAGCACCACTACGACCCAGCCTATCGGCGCTCGATGGAACGCAACTTCAGCCGTCTTTCCGACTTCGCTGATCTCGCGCTCGAGGCCGCCGGGGAATCGACGATCAGCGCGCTGGCCGGGCGGCTGCTGGCTGCAGCGCCGGCCGCCTGAGCGGCCTGGTTCGCGAACTCAGCGACTGCGCTCGCTGCGCTCCGCAAGGCGCGATTCGAAGCGCTCGATGCTCGCCCGCGCCTTCAGCGAGGCCAGCCATGAAGCGACGTCCTGCTGCGCCTGCAAGCGTTGCAGCTGTGACGCGTAGGCTGCGCGACGCTCCGCCACGCGCTCGGCTGTCGGCGGTGCGACCTTGAGCACCTGCGCGATGAGATAACCACCGTCGGGCAGCGTCACCCCCACCCACGCGGGCAGGCTCGAGGCCGGTGCGCGGAAGATCGCATCGACCGTATCGCCAGGCAGCTGAGGATCGGCGGCTCGCCCGATGGTTCGCACTGGCGCGAGCGCTGACGGCGCCGCCTCGCCACCACGCAGCGCCTTGAGCCGCGCTTCACCCGCCTCGCGGGCCAGCCGTTGCGACTCGCGCTCGACGACCTGCGCCAGGACATCGGCCCGAACCGCCTCGAAGGGCTTGCGCTGGGCAGGGCGGTGCTCGAGGATACGCGCGGCTACCAGCGTGTTGCTGCCGACCTCGATCGCATCGGTGTTGCGGCGATTCTTCACGGCGTCATCGGCGAACAGCGCGGCCAACAATCGGGGATGCGCAAGCGGCGACTTGCCCGCCTCGGGCGAGGGTCGACGCTCGACATCCGGCGCCGTGCGGATGGTGAGCTTGAAGCGCTCGGCTGCCGGCTTCAGCGAATCGGACTGTTCGTAGACGAGATTGGTGAAGGCCTCGGCGGCCTCGACGAACTGCCGTCCGGCCTGCTGGCGACGCAGCTCGGCTTCGATTGCGCCGCGCACGGTGGCGAAGGGCTGCTCGCCCGCCGGCTGGATCGCGCTCACTCGGATCACATGCAACCCGAAGTCCGATTCGACGACATCGCTGATCTCGCCTACTTTCAAAGCGAAGGCGGCATCGGCAAAGGGCTTGACCATGGCGTCGCGCGTGAACAGGCCGAGATCACCCCCCTGGACGGCCGAGCCGGGATCCTGGGAGTTCGCCCGGGCGAGCGCGGCGAAGTCGGCACCGCCCCGCGCCTGCGCGGCCAGCGCTCGGGCCCGGGTCATCGCCCGCTCGCGCTCGGCGGGCGGCGCTCCGGGCTCGAGGCGAATCAGGATATGGCTTGCCCTTCGCTGCTCGGGCGCACCATAGCGCGCCTTGTTCTGCTCGTAGTAGGTTCGAAGATCATCCTCCGAGAGGCTGACGCCACGAGCGAGATCCTCGGCGCTCAGCACCAGATACTCGACGCTCGCCGACTCCGGCGTTTCGAAGGCCGAGGCGTTATCGTCGTAGTGCTTGCGCAGCTGATCGTCGGTCGGCCGCACGCCTGCCGCGAAATCGCGGGGCACAAGGCGCAGGATCCGGATGTCGCGACGTTCTTCCTGCAGCGCGATCAGACGATCGACGACCGTGCCAGGCATCCAGGCTCCGGCACCCGCGGCGTCCGGCAGCAGGCGCAGGATCTGGTCGCGGCGCAGCTGGGCCTCGAACGAGGCCTCGGTAAGGCCCTGACCCTTGAGCAACGCCTGATAACGGGCCATGTCGAAGCCGCCGTCGGGCTTGCGCAGGCCGGGAATCTCGAGAATGGTGGCTCTCAACTGCGCATCGCTGACCGACAGGTGACGGCGATCGGCCTGCTGCGCGAGCAGCCGTTCGACGATCAGCCCGTCGAGGATCTCGCGGCGCGCCTCGGCGGTGTCGAGCAGGCTCGCATCGATCTGATCGCCCAGTACCTCACGCAGCTGCTCGAGACGGCGCCGCATGGCCTGATCGAAGGCCTGCCGCGTGATCCGATCGCCCTCGACCTTGGCGACGCTATCGTCGTCGGAGAGAAACTGATCGTATCCCGAGACGCCGAAAAACACGAAGGCGGGAAAAATCAGCAGCAGCAGGATGATCAGCAGAACCCGCTGGTATTTCCGGATGGCGTCGAACATGATGCCCACATGAAAGCGGCGGATCAGCCCCGCCCGGCGGCGAATCTTAACCCAGGGGGCCGCGCCGACAGGAACGGCCTGCCCTGCAACACGGGTGCGCTGCCAACGCCAGCCGACCGCACCGCCAAAGACGAAGGGCCCGCGCGAGGCGGGCCCTTCGGTGCTGCTGGCGGAGTGGACGGGACTCGAACCCGCGACCCCCGGCGTGACAGGCCGGTATTCTAACCGACTGAACTACCACTCCTTGACCGTCGGTTGGCTGGACTGAACCAGCCTTTGAACGCAGACTGCGCTGATCTGGTGGGTGCTGAGAGGCTCGAACTCCCGACCTACGCCTTGTAAGGGCGCCGCTCTACCAACTGAGCTAAGCACCCTCTGACCATCCAGCCGCAACTGCGTCATCAAGACCAAGAGTATACACCAATTCGACCGGGCTGTGCAGCCGGGCTCAATTGATCGCGTCTTTCAGAACCTTGCTCGGGCGAAACTTCGGGATCTTCGCCGACTTGATCTTGATCGTGGCGCCGGTCTGGGGATTACGCCCACTGCGCGCAGCCCGCTTGCCGACGACGAAGGTTCCGAAGCCCACCAGCGTGACGCTCCCGCCCTTTTTCAGCGTGGCACGAATCGCGCCCACCGCCGCCTCGAGCGCTCGACCCGCCGCCGCTTTGGAGATGTCGGCCTGCTTGGCGATGTGCTCGATCAGATCGGTCTTGTTCAAGGAAGCCCCCTCGGGAAATGACGTGCCCAACGCGACTGGCGTAGTGCCGGCCGGCCGAAGCTTGGTTGTTCTGGGACGAACCCGCGACGCAAAAGGCGGAAGTGTAATCGATTTAATCGCCGGCCAACCGGGGTGTCAAGGCTCGCGGCTGGCGCTCTGCGCGCAGACCCCGGACCGTGACCTCGACCCGGGAGTCTGCAGGCGCTGAAGAAACAACGGGCGGCGCAGGCGCGATCCGCCGCCCGTTCGGCTCAATGCGCGACGATGTCGCCCGCCGAACCCGGCTGAGCGGTCTTGGCAGGCGCCGACGCAGCCTCGGGCGTCTCCTCCTCGGGCAGCGCTTCCGGCAGTCGCTCGAGTGCGATCTCCAGCACCCGATCGATCCACTTGACCGGGACGATCTCCAGACGGTTCTTGACGTTGTCCGGGATGTCGGCCAGATCCTTGACGTTCTCCTCGGGGATGATCACCGTGCGAATCGCGCCCCGGTGCGCAGCGAGGAGCTTCTCCTTCAACCCCCCGATCGGCAGGACTTCACCGCGCAGGGTGATCTCGCCGGTCATCGCGACATCCGCGCGTACCGGAATGCCGGTGAGCACCGACACCAGTGCCGTGGTCATCGCAATGCCTGCACTCGGGCCGTCCTTGGGCGTGGCGCCCTCCGGCACGTGGATGTGGATGTCGCGCTTCTCGTGGAAGTCGCCCGCGATGCCCAGACGCCTCGCGCGCCGACGCACGACCGTCATGGCGGCCTTGATCGACTCCTGCATGACATCGCCGAGCTTGCCGGTGCAGGTGGTGGTGCCCTTGCCGGGGACCGATACCGCCTCGATGGTCAGAAGTTCGCCGCCTACCTCGGTCCAGGCGAGCCCGGTCACCTGACCGACCTGGTTGTCCTTCTCGGCCACGCCGAAGCTGTAGCGCCGCACGCCCAGGAACTTGTCGAGATTGCGCGCGGTGACGGCGATCTTTTTCTCGGTCTTCTTCAGGAGCAGCGTCTTGACGACCTTGCGACAGATCTTGCTCACCTCGCGCTCGAGCGAACGGACGCCGGCCTCGCGGGTGTAGTAGCGGATGATGTCGCGCATTGCCGCTTCGGCGACGCTGAGCTCCTCGGGCTTGAGTCCGTTGGTGCGCATCTGCTTGGGCAGCAGATAGCGTTGCGCAATGCTCACCTTCTCGTCTTCGGTGTAGCCCGACAGCCGGATCACCTCCATGCGATCGAGCAGCGGCGGCGGGATGTTCAGCGTGTTGGCCGTGGCCACGAACATCACGTCGGAGAGGTCGTACTCCACTTCGACATAGTGGTCGGTGAAGGTGCCGTTCTGCTCGGGATCGAGCACCTCGAGCAGCGCGCTCGAGGGATCGCCGCGGAAGTCCATGCCGAGCTTGTCGACCTCGTCGAGCAGAAACAGCGGGTTGCGCACGCCAACCTTGGTGAGGCTTTGCAGGATCTTGCCGGGCATCGAACCGATGTAGGTACGACGGTGACCGCGGATCTCGGCCTCATCACGCACGCCGCCCAGCGCCATGCGGACGAACTTGCGATTGGTTGCGCGCGCAATCGACTGACCTAGCGAGGTCTTGCCGACGCCCGGGGGTCCGACGAGGCACAGGATCGGCGCCTTGAGTTTCTCGACGCGCTGCTGCACCGCAAGGTACTCGAGGATGCGTTCCTTGACCTTCTCGAGCCCGTAGTGATCCTCGTCGAGAACCTTCTCGGCATTGGCGAGGTCGTTGTTGATCTTGCTCTTCTTGCGCCAGGGCAGATTGACGAGGGTATCGATGTAGTTGCGGACGACCGTCGCCTCGGCGGACATCGGCGACATCAGCTTGAGCTTCTTCAGCTCGCCCTCAGCCTTCTTGCGAGCCTCCTTGGACATGTGTGCGCCCTTGATGCGCTTCTCGAGTTCCTCGAGATCCGCACCATCCTCGCCCTCGCCGAGCTCCTTCTGAATCGCCTTGACCTGCTCGTTCAGGTAGTACTCGCGCTGGCTCTTCTCCATCTGCCTCTTGACGCGGCCACGAATGCGCTTTTCGACCTGCAGGATGTCGAGCTCGGTCTCGATCTGTGCAAGCAGCTTCTCGAGACGCTCCGGCACCGGCACGGTTTCGAGGATGCCCTGCTTCTGCTCGATCTTGATCGGAAGATGCGCCGCGACGGTGTCGGCAAGACGCCCGGCATCGTCGATGCCATTGAGCGAGGCGAGGATCTCCGGCGGGATCTTCTTGTTGAGCTTCACGTACTGGTCGAACTGCGCCAGGATCGCGCGCCGCAGCGCTTCATTCTCGGAAGCCGAGCCATCGTTCGCCTCGATCGGCTGAAGCTCGCAGCTGAAGTGCGCCTCGCCGTCGGTGATCGACAGGATGCGCGCGCGGCCCACGCCTTCGACCAGCACCTTGACGGTGCCATCGGGCAGCTTGAGCATCTGCAGGATGTTGGAGACGCAGCCGATCTCGTAGATGTCGCCCGCCGAGGGCTCATCCTTGGAGGCATTCTTCTGGGCCACGAGCATGATGCTCTTGCCCATGCCCATCGCCGCCTCGAGCGCCTTGATCGACTTGGGCCGCCCCACGAACAGCGGGATCACCATGTGGGGAAAGACGACCACGTCGCGCAGCGGCAGCAGGGGAAGGCTCTGTGGCACAGAGCTCACGGTTTCTGGCATCGGGATCTCCGGTTGCATACAGCCTTCGACGTGGGGTCGACGGCTGTCAATTCAAGAAGGATACGCGCCTGCTCGACAGCCAAGCGGCTGAACAGACGCGCCAAGGCGGGTCTTTGCAGCGGTCTGACGAGGGAGCGGGGACGGTGGCCGCCCGGAGAACGCGGAAGCGGACGCGTGGCCGCCCGCAGAGCCGCGCGGCGGGCTCAATGGCCGCCGGCCACCTTGGGTGCGTCGGCGTAGATGATCAGCGGCTGGCCATCAGCCTCGATCGCGCTCTCGTCGACCACCACCTTCTGGACGTTGGGACGTCCAGGCAGGTCGTACATGAGGTCGAGGAGCACCTGCTCGAGGATCGAGCGCAGGCCCCGCGCGCCGGTCTTGCGCTTGAGGGCACGACGCGCGATCGCCTGCAGCGCCGCGGGGCGCACCTCGAGTTCGACGCCTTCCATCGAGAACAGCTTCTGGTACTGCTTGACCAGCGCGTTCTTGGGCTCGATGAGAATCTCGACCAGCGCCGCCTCGTCGAGTTCGTCGAGGGTGGCGACCACTGGCAGACGCCCCACGAGTTCGGGAATCAAGCCGAACTTGATCAGGTCTTCGGGCTCGACATCGCGGAGCACCTCGCCGACCGGACGCTCGGAGGCCGAAAGCACTTCGGCACCGAAGCCGATGCCCGAGCGCTCCGAGCGGTTGCGGATCACCTTGTCGAGCCCGTCGAAGGCCCCACCACAGATGAACAGGATGTTCGTGGTGTCGATCTGGACGAAATCCTGGTTGGGATGCTTGCGGCCACCCTGGGGTGGCACCGACGCGACGGTGCCCTCGATGAGCTTGAGCAGCGCCTGCTGCACCCCCTCGCCCGACACATCGCGGGTGATCGAGGGGTTGTCGGACTTGCGAGAGATCTTGTCGATTTCGTCGATGTAGACGATGCCGCTCTGGGCCTTCTCGACCTCGTAGCTGCAGTTCTGGAGCAGCTTCTGGATGATGTTCTCGACGTCTTCGCCGACGTAGCCCGCCTCGGTGAGGGTGGTGGCATCGGCGATGACGAAGGGCACGTTGAGCAGTCGCGCGAGGGTCTGCGCGAGCAGGGTCTTTCCGGAGCCGGTAGGACCGACGAGGAGGATGTTGCTCTTGGCGAGCTCGACCTCGTCCTTCTTGGCCTTGTGACGGAGGCGCTTGTAGTGGTTGTAGACCGCGACCGAGAGGATCCGCTTGGCCTTGGACTGGCCGATCACGTACTGATCGAGGATCGCGCAGATCTCGGCGGGCGTCGGCAACCCGGCGCGCTGCCCTCCGGCCGCCTGCTCGCCCTGAGCCTCATCGCGGATGATGTCGTTGCAAAGCTCGATGCACTCGTCGCAGATGAACACCGAGGGTCCCGCGATGAGCTTGCGGACCTCATGCTGGCTCTTGCCGCAGAAGGAGCAGTAAAGCAGCTTTTCGCTCGAGCCCTTCTTGTCGGACATCATGGAATCTCTGGAACCTCGGTGGCGGCAGGACAGGGCTATCAGGCGCCGCCGCGACGCGACATGACCTTGTCGATGAGTCCGTAGCTTACCGCATCTTCCGGTGACATGAAGTTGTCACGGTCGGTGTCTCGCGCGATGCGCTCGAGCGGTTGCCCGGTGTTCTCGGCGAGGATCTTGTTGAGGCGCTCGCGCAGGTAAAGGATCTCGCGTGCCTGGATCTCGATGTCGGAGGCCTGCCCGTGGGCGCCGCCCGACGGCTGGTGAATCATGATCCGTGCGTTGGGCAGCGCGAAACGCTTGCCACGGGCGCCCGCCGCCAGCAGGAAGGCGCCCATGCTGGCAGCGATCCCCATGCACAGCGTGCTCACGTCGGGCTTGATGAACTGCATGGTGTCGTACATCGCGAGCCCCGCCGACACCGAACCGCCCGGGGAGTTGATGTAGAACGAGATGTCCTTGTCGGGGTTCTCGGACTCGAGGAAGAGCATTTGCGCGACCACGAGGTTCGCGGCCTGATCCATCACCGGCCCGACCAGGAACACCACCCGCTCCTTGAGCAGACGGGAGTAGATATCGTAGGCCCGCTCGCCGCGGCCGCTCTGCTCGATGACCATCGGCACCATGCCCAGACCCTGGGGGTCGTGGCGCTGCGAGAGGTGTTGGTTGACGAGGTCTTCGACCAGGCTGTTGAAGGTCATGGGCTGTGTCTCCGGAAGGGATGCCCCGCATCGGGGGGCACCACGATCAACGCATTCTAGCGGCAGCGCAGCAGCCAGCCGCGCAGGCTCCCCGCGGCTGCGGGGAGCGGCGACGCACCTGTGGCCTCAGCCCGCCATCAGTTCGTCGAAGGCCAGCGCCCGCTCGGTGGTGCGTGCATTGGCGAGGACCCAGTCGACGACATTCTGCTCGACGACGATAGCCTCGACCTCGGCAAGCCGGTTGCGATCGCTGAAGTAGTAGCGGATCAGTTCACCGGGGTTCTCGTAGGACTGGGCGAACTCCTCGACCTGCCGCCTCAGCTGATCGGGCTTGGCCTGCAGCGAACGCGACCGTACCAGCTCGGCCACGAGCAGCCCCAGACGCACGCGCTCGACCGCCTGCTCGCGGAAGGTCTCGGGCGGGATCGGCGGCATCTTGTCGATGTCGATGCCCCGCTGCTTCAGGTCGGCCCGGGCGCGTTCGCCCAGCGACGCGTTCTCGGCGTCGACCAGCGCCGCGGGAACCTCGAAGCTCGCGACCGCCGGCAGACTCTTCATGACGGCCGACTTGGTGCGCGCGCGAAGACGCTGGGCGACCTCGCGCTCGAGATTGGCCCGGACATCGGCACGCAGCCGCTCGAGCGAACCATCGGCCACGCCCATCGATTGCGCGAAAGCTTCGTCGAGCGCGGGAAGCTGCTGCTCCTCCACGGCAACCATCCGTGTCTCGAACTGGGCTGTCTTGCCCGCGAGTTCGGCCGCGCCGTAGTCGGCCGGGAAGGCAACCGGAAACACCGGTGTGTCGCCGGCACGCGCACCGCGCAAGCCGGTTTCGAAGTCGGGGAGCATCCGGCCCTGGCCAAGCACCAGCTGAAAGCCCTCGGCGCTGCCGCCCTCGAAGGGCGTGCCGTCGAGGGTGCCCTTGAAATCGATGGTGAGGCGATCGCCATCCCCGGCGGCGCGATCGATCGCGACCCAGGGCGCACGCTGGCGGCGCAGGATGTCGAGGGTCTTGTCGACCTCGGCCTCGCCCACCTCGCAACCGAAGCGCTCGACCTCGAGCACCGCGAAGTCACCCAGCACGATCTCGGGATAGACATCGAAGGCTGCGGAAAACCCGATCTGCCCCTCGCCGGCATCGTCGAGCCGCTCGATCTGGGGCTGACCGGCGACCCGCAATCCATGCTCGGTGACGGCATCACCGAAGGCCTTCGAGACCGCATCGCCAAGCACTTCGGAGCGCACCTGCGCGCCGTAGGAGCGTTCGATCATCGACATCGGGACCTTGCCCGGCCGGAACCCCGGCATGCGCGTGGTGCGCGCGAGCTCGCGCAGACGCACCGCGGCGTCGCGCTCGATGTCGGCCAGCGGAAGGGAGAAGGACAGCTTGCGTCCGAGCGTACCCACGGTTTCGAGTTGTGTCGCCATGCCTTTTCCAGATCGGTTGTCAGGGTGCCGCCGGGCGGCTGGTGCGGCCGAAAGGACTCGAACCTTCACGCTCAAAGAGCGCCAGGACCTAAACCTGGTGCGTCTACCTATTCCGCCACGGCCGCAAAACCCCCTATTGTATCGGAAGCGCGGAGGGCCTCCCGTCGACAGGGATTGTCGGGCTTCCGACTCGCCGCTGCCCCGCATGCTGCCTACAATGGCGGGATGTCCGTGGTCGAAGCCCCACCCCTTCCCCTGCGCCCCTGGCATGGCGTCGATCACTACGAGAATTTCCCGGTGGCGTCATGGCTGGTTCCGGCCGCCGAGCGCACCAGGGTGCAGGCACTCTACCGGTTCGCGCGCTATGCCGATGACGTCGCCGACGAGGGTGAGCATGCCCCGGAGCTGCGCCTCGCGGAGCTCGACCGCCTGGAGCGTTCACTGTCCGATCCCGCCTGCGAGCACCAGGCCGCGGACGCCCTGCGCCCGCTGCTGATCGGGCATCCCGCGTGGCTCGCCGACTGCCACGATCTGCTGAAGGCCTTTCGCCAGGACGCGCGCTTCCAGCCGCATCCCGACTTCGCCTCGCTGCGGCGCTACTGCGACCACTCCGCCGCCCCGATCGGACGCCTGATGCTCGCTTTCTTCGGGTGCCGCACAACCGACCGCGTCGCCTTGTCCGATGCGATCTGCAGCGCGCTGCAGCTCATCAACTTCCAGCAGGATCTCGCCCGCGATCTCGCCCGCGGGCGTCTTTATCTCCCGCTCGACGAACTGGCGGCCGCCGGCGTCGGCCAGGCCGATCTTGCCGAGGCGCTGCAGGTCGGACGCGCGGGGCCGCGGGTGCGCCGTCTCCTCGCCGCCCAGACCCTGCGTGCGGCCGCCCTCCTCGAGCAGGGCGCGCCGCTGGTACGGCAGGTACCCTGGCGGCTCGGTCTCGAGTTGCGCGCGGTGCTCGCCGGCGGACGACGCATCGTCGAGAAACTGGCGGCGGGCGGCTTCGATCCCTTCGTGGCGCGACCGGCGCTGCGAGCGCGCGATGCCTTCGCCCTGCTTCGCCTGGCGCTGCGCGCCCCTGGCGCGATTCCCAGCGACGACCGCCGATGAGCCCTGACGAGTACTGCCAGGACAAGGCCGCCCGCAGCGGCTCGAGCTTCTATTACAGCTTCCTGTTCCTGCCGCCGCCGCAGCGACGGGCGATCACGGCGCTGTATGCCTTCTGCCGCGAAGTTGACGATACCGTCGACGAGGCCACCGACGCCGGGCTCGCGCGCACGAAACTCGACTGGTGGCGCACGGAGGTGCAACGGCTCTATCGCGGCGAACCGCAGCATCCGGTCACCCGCGCGCTGGAGCCGGCGGTTGCCGCCTTCGGCATCGACGAGCGCCGGCTCCTGGAAATCATCGCCGGCATGCAGATGGATCTCGACCAGAGCCGCTACCTTGACTTCGCCCAGCTGCGCCTGTACTGCCATCGGGTCGCGGGGGTGGTCGGCGAGCTGTCGGCAGCCATCTTCTCGCCGGGCCGCCCCGGGCTCGAGGCGTATGCCGGCACCCTGGGCATCGCGCTGCAGCTCACCAACATCATTCGCGATGTCGGCGAGGATGCTCGCCGTGGTCGTGTGTACCTGCCGATCGAGGATCTGCAGCGCTTCGGCGTTCCCGCGCATCAGGTACTCGCAGCGCAGCGCTCGGAAGCCTTCGTCGCGCTGATGCGATTCCAGGCCGAGCGGGCGCGTGCGTTCTACCGGGAAGCCTTCGCGGCCCTGCCCGGACAGGCGCGGCGCGAGCAGCGAACCGGGCTGATCATGGCAGCCATCTACGCCGCGCTGCTCGAGGAGATCGAAGCCGATGGTTTTCAGGTGCTCGCCCAGCGCACCTCGCTGACACCGCTGCGCAAGCTCTGGATCGCATGGCGCACCTGGCAGACCGCCCGTCCGCCAACCATCCCCGCGGCCGGCTGACCCTTCCCTGACGAAGATCCGGCCCGTGACAAGCCCGCCTCCACTTGCACAGGCTGTCGCTCCGGCATCGTCACCGGTGATCGTCGTGGGCGGGGGCTGGTCCGGGCTGGCCGCCGCAGTGCGACTGGTGCGCGACGGCCGACCGGTGACGCTGCTCGATGCGGCGCCGCAACCCGGGGGCCGCGCCCGCAGCGTCGCACTCGACCTGGCCGCGCGCCGCCTGCGCCTCGACAACGGCCAGCATCTGATGGTGGGCGCCTACGAGGGGTGCCTGGCCCTCGGTCAGGCCGTGGGGGCATCGCCCGCCGCGCTGAACCGCCTGCCGATGCGCCTGCATGCCGCCGACGGGTTGCAACTGGAGGCCCGGCGCCTGCCCGCCCCGCTGCATCTGCTCGCTGCGATCGGGACCGCACGCGGGCTCGACATGAGCGAGCGCCTCGGCATGGTCAGGCTGCTTGCGGGAGCCCGGCTGCGCCGCTGGCGCGTCCCTCCGGGCGCGAGCACCGTTCTCGAGTGGCTGCGCGCCGGTCGCCAGCCAGCGGCGCTGCAGCAGCGCGTCTGGGAGCCGCTGTGCATCGCAATGCTCAACACGGTGCCGGCTGAGGCCTGCGCCCGGACCTTCCTGCACGTGCTTCGCGACACGCTCGGCGCTTCCCGCGGCGCGGCCGATTTCCTGTTGCCGAGCCAGACCCTCGACGAGGTTCTGCCGATGCCCGCGCTCGCCACCCTGCAGGCCGGCAAGGCCGAGCTCGGCCTGCGCACGACGGTGAACGCCCTGGCGATCGATGACAACGGTCACTGGCGGGTTCAAACCAGCCGCGGCGAACGCCGGGCTCGCGACGTCATCCTGGCCGTGCCGCCCTACGCCCAGGCGCGGCTGCTCGAGACGCTCGAACCGGCGCCGCAGGCCCTCGCGTTCAGCGCCCGGCTGCGGTCGTTCGCGCATGACGCGATCGCCACCGCCTACCTCGCCTGGCCCGCGGCGCTGGCGGCGGAGCTGCCGGCGATCCTGATGCTCGTCGAAGAGCCGACGCTCGGCGGCTGGGGGCAATGGCTCTTCGGACGCGGCATCCACCAGGACCTGGCGGTGGCCGCCGTGGTGGTGAGCGCCCGCGGCCGGCTCGCCGCCGACACCGCCGAGCTGCTGCGCGGTATCGGCGCTCAACTCACTCGCCAGCTCGGCCTGCCCGCGCCGCTCGATGCCCGGGTGCTGACCGAGCGCCGGGCCACCTTCCGCTGCACGCCCGACCGGCCGAGGGTGAGCGCCCGCGCGATCGACGGGCAGGCACTGCCGTGGCAAGGCCTCTGGCTCGCCGGCGATCACGCCTGGGCCGACTATCCTGCGACGCTCGAGTCGGCGGTGCGCAGTGGCCTCGCCGCAGCCGACGGCGTGCTTCTCAGTCAGCGCGAGGGTCGGGTCTGATCGCCCACTGAGGGTACAGGGCGGCTACCATCGGTCCGCGCGCATCCCAGGCCCGGCATCCGTCGAGCACCCGCCCGGGCTCACCGCTGACCCGCACCGGATCGTCGCGACCGTCGTCCTCCGGCCAGCCTTGCAGCGTCTGAAAGGCCACCGTGGCCATCGGAAAGAGCAGCTCGCGCAGGTGCGTGCACCCCTGCACCCCGCCGACGCGCGCCTGAACCGCCTTTCGCCACCCCGGCCCCACACGGCAGCCCACCAGAGACTGAAAGGCGGGCGGTGCGCCCAGACAGGCACCGTAGGGATGCGCGGGCATGGCGACCTCGATGGCCTGGACCACCATCGCGGCGTCGATCGTGAGGCGCACGAGCATGTCATGAACCGGCTCGCCAGCACCGCGCACACCTCGCTCGGGCTCTCGCGTGGCGTAGGCCTTGGTGTCGACCAGACGCGCCTCGATGTCCCAGAGGCCGTCATCGCGGCGGTAGCCGTCGCAGACGATCTGGCGGGTGTGCATGGCGCGCCGGGGCGCCGGTGGCGTCAGTGACATCGGGTTCATGCCTCCCATGCGGCGCGCAGCGCCTCGTCGATACGATCGAGGCCGATGACCTCGAGCCCCTCGAGCGGCTTGCGCGGCAGATTGGCCCGCGGCACCAGTGCCCGCGAGAAACCGAGCTTGGCCGCCTCGCGCAGCCGTTCCTGACCCCGCGGCGCCGGCCGGATCTCTCCCGCGAGCCCGACCTCCCCGAAGACCGCCAGCCCGCGCGGCAGCGCCTTGCCCTTCAGCGACGAGGCCACGGCAAGCACCACGGCGAGATCGGCGGCCGGCTCGGCGATGCGCACGCCGCCCACCGCGTTGACGAACACATCCTGGTCGTAGAGCGCGATACCGGCGTGCCGATGCAGCACCGCGAGCAGCAGCGCGAGCCGGTTATGCTCGAGCCCGACCGTGAGCCGGCGGGGATTGGGCACGTGCGCGGTATCGACGAGCGCCTGGATCTCGACCAGCAAGGGGCGGCTGCCCTCCTGCGTGACCAGCACGCAGGCGCCCGGTACCGGCTGCGCATGCTGCGACAGGAAGAGGGCCGAGGGGTTCGCGACCTCGCGCAGCCCGCGATCGGTCATCGCGAACACGCCGAGCTCGTTGACCGCCCCGAAGCGGTTCTTGAAGGCGCGTACCAGCCGGTGCGCCGAGTGGGCATCGCCCTCGAAGTACAGCACCGTGTCGACCATGTGCTCGAGCACGCGGGGACCGGCGAGCGTGCCCTCCTTGGTCACATGGCCGATCATGACGATCGCGCAGCCGAGTTGCTTCGAGAGCCGGGTTAGCTGCCCGGCGCACTCGCGCACCTGCGACACCGAGCCGGGTGCCGCGGCGAGCTGCTCCGCGTAGAGCGTCTGGATCGAGTCGATGACCACCACCGCCGGGCGGGCGCGCTCGATCTCGGCCACGATGGTCTCGAGCGCGATCTCCGCCAGCAGCGGCAGCGCATCGGCGGCCAGGCCGAGACGGCGCGCCCGCAGCGCGACCTGACCGGCCGACTCCTCGCCGGACACATAGAGCACGGGATGGTTCAGGCAGAGATGGGCAAGCGCCTGCAGCAGCAGCGTCGACTTGCCGATCCCGGGATCACCACCGATCAGGACCACCGAGCCCGCGACCAGACCGCCGCCGAGTACACGGTCGAACTCCTCGCTGCCGGTGGTCAGGCGCGCGATGCTCTCGGTCGCGACCGCGCCGAGCTGCTGCACGCCCGCCGTGGGTGCGAGCCCGGCGAAGCGATGGCGCGCGCCCGCCGGGCGTTCGGGCTCGGTGCTCTCCTGAAGGGTGTTCCACTGGCCGCAGTGCGGGCAGCGGCCGGCCCACTTCGGCGAGATGCCGGCGCACTCGGCGCATACGAAGCGGGAGCGTACCGCCTTCACGAAGCCCCCCGCGTCATGCCACGGGATCCTCGACGACCCGGGCGACCCGCGGTGCGATGGCGCACATCAGCTCGTAGGCGATCGTGCCCGCCGCCGCAGCGACTTCGTCGATCGGGACGCGGTCGCCCCAGAGTTCCACGGCATCGCCGGTCTGCGCGTGGGCGACGCCGCCGAGATCGACCGTGAGCATGTCCATCGACACACGCCCGACCACCCGAGTGCGCACGCCGGCGACGGCGATCGGCGTGCCGGTGGGCGCGTGGCGGGGATAGCCGTCGGCATATCCGCAAGCCACGATGCCCAGACGCATGGGACGCTCCGCCACGAAAGCCCCGCCATAACCCACCGCATCGCCAGCGTGCAGCGTCTGCACGCTGATCAGCCGGCTTTCGAAGACCATCGCCGGCCGCAGGCCCAGCCCGGCTGCCGGCCGATCGGCAAAGGGCGACGCGCCGTAGAGCATGATGCCGGGCCGCACCCAGCCGGTGCGCGCTGGCGGGAAGTCGATCAGCGCCGCCGAGTTGGCGAGCGACAGCGACGCGTCGCCTGCCGGCAGAGCGTCGCGAAAGCGCCCCCAGGGCTCCTCGGCCCCCCCGGTTTCATCAGCCCGGGCGAAGTGCGTCATCCAGGTGATCGGCCCCACCGCAGGCGCGGTCGCGAGCCGTGCCGCGGCCATGGTGAACGCGGCC
>Ga0315900_10004961_pt1 | contig 18489 bp, 20 predicted proteins | sample LakEriMetagenome_FD_203521 | JGI IMG/M metagenome (GOLD analysis project Ga0315900, IMG submission 203521) | Freshwater fungal communities from buoy surface, Lake Erie, Ohio, United States - Buoy 12 MA114 | ecosystem: Environmental > Aquatic > Freshwater > Lake > Lake biofilm | place: USA: Lake... | reverse complement strand
CGCCTGGAGCTGGGGAGCTGATGGCGGTGGCAGCCCCCCTGGAGCCGACGGCGGGGCGCCATGCTTGCGCACGGGCCCGCCGCCCCGTTCTCGCGGCCCCACCGCCGGCGGCCCCCCGGCCCCCGGCCATCACCAGCGCCGGCATCCCCTGGCCGGCCCTGAAGCGCCCCCTCCACCCTCCGTCATGACCTCCTGCTTCGATCTGATCGTGCTCGGCGCCGGCTCCGGCGGCCTGGCCGCCGCCAAGCGGGCCGCCAGCCACGGTGCCCGGGTGGCGATCGTGGAGGGCGACAAGGTGGGCGGCACCTGCGTGATCCGCGGCTGCGTGCCCAAGAAGCTGCTGGTGTACGGCTCGGCCTATCACCACCTGCTGGCCGACGCCCCAAGCTACGGCTGGACCGTGGGCGAGGTGAGCTGCGATGCCTCCACCCTGCTGGCCCGGGTGCGCGCCGAGGTGGACCGGCTCAACCGGCTTCACATCAGCTTTCTCGAGAAGGCCGGGGTGGAGCTGGTGCGCGGCTGGGGGCGTTTCAGCGGGCCCAACAGCGTGGAGGTGAGCGCTGCCGACGGCAGCAGCCGCGAGCTGCGCGGCGAGCGCATCCTGATCGCCGTGGGCGGCCGGCCCCATCGCCCCGCGATCCCCGGCGCCGAGCTGGGCTGGGTGAGCGACGACATGTTCGAGCTGGAATCGCTGCCGGAGGCGGTGGTGGTGGTGGGCGCGGGCTTCATCGCCTGCGAGTTCGCCTGCATCCTCCACGGCCTGGGCGTGCGGGTGACCCAGCTGGTGCGCGGCGACCACCTGCTGCGGGGTTTCGATCGCGAGGGCGCTGGCGCCGTGCAGGCGGCGATGGAGGCAAGCGGCATCGAGATCCGCTTTGCCCATTCCCCCGCGGCGATCACCGGCCAGTGCGCGCCGGGTGAGCTCACCCTCACCACCCAGAGCGGCGCGTCGATTCCCTGCGGCGGCGTGCTGCTGGCCACCGGCCGGCGCCCCTTCCTCCAGGGCCTGAACCTGGAGGCGGCCGGCGTGGCGATCGAGGGTCATCGCATCCCGGTGGACGCCGACCAGCGCACCAACGTGCCCGGCATCTTTGCGGTGGGCGATGTCACCGAGCGCATCTGCCTGACGCCGGTGGCGGTGGACGAGGGCCGGGCCTTTGCCGACACGGTGTTCGGCGGCAGGTCCCGCCGCGTGAACCACGACCTGGTGGCCAGTGCCGTGTTCTGCCAGCCGGAGCTCGCCGGGGTGGGCCTCACCGAGGAGCGGGCGGTCGCCTGCCACGGCGCCGACGGCATCCAGGTGCACCGGGCCCGGTTCCGGCCGATGAGCCAGGCGTTGCCGGCCCGCGATCCGCAGGTGCTGCTCAAGCTGATCGTGGAGCGGGCCAGCGGCCGGGTGCTCGGCGCCCACATGGTGGGGGACCATGCCGCCGAGATCATTCAGATGGCGGCGATCGCCATCGGCATGGGGGCCACCAAGGCCGACTTCGACCGCACGATGGCCCTGCACCCGTCGGTGGCGGAGGAGTTCGTGACCATGCCGGGCTGAGCCGCCCGTCGGCGCGCGCCGCTCAGATCCCCCAGACCTGCCGGATGCCCGGATGGGTGAGCTCCCAGGCATGTTCATTGGCCACCACCGCGTGCCGCTGGGGCCGGGGGCTGAGGCCACGTTGCGCCAGCTCGCTGGCCAGGGCCTGTTCGAACAGGAAGAATTCCTGCTCCATTCTCTGCAGCTGACACGCCCCGCCGGCCGCCTCCAGCATCTCCGGCTGGAGGCGGCAGAGCTCCAGGGCCTCCCGATGCTGCCCCAACCAGGCCAGCTCGTAGCCGAGCATGGCCTCGCTGCACTGGGCCAGCCGCTCGGCGTAGTGCTGACTGTGCCGCCGCAGCAGGGGATCGGGGGGAAGGCCGGCCGCCGCCTCCTTGTCCCCGGCACCGGACCGGGACGACTGGAGCCGTTGCATGATCTCGCGCAGGTTGCTCATGGGCTTTGGGGCGATCAGCCGAGCAGGTCGGTCCTGAGCTTCTGGATGCGGGCGAGCAGTTCGGCGCGCTTCTGCTGCTTGAAGGCGTTGCGGGCCAGAAAGTTGAGCAGGCTCACCAGGCCCACCAATTCGAGCAGGCCGCCCACCAGCGGCAGGTCGTCGATCGCCCCCAGAGTGGCGCTGGCGAGCCTGAGGGCGATCCCGGCCACCAGGGCCAGTCCGAGGATGCGCAGCACGTTCAGCAGATCGCCCAGGCTCTGCAGCGGGGTGGCGCCGATCCTGGCCAGCAGCTCGTTCACCAGCTTCAGGGGCAGGGTGAAGCCGGTGTCGGCCGGGCGCGTGGCCGGGGAGGTGGCCAGAGGGGCCGGAGCGGGACTGGCCAGTGGAGCCGGAGCGGCCGGTGCCACGGCTCGATCCGGCATCGGGGCGAACGTGGGCTCCGGCGCCAGCACGGCTTCGGGCGGCTCCGCCTCCAGCAGCGGCGGCCCGGATTGGAACACCGGCGGGGCGCCCAGGGCCGAAGCAGGCTGGGCGGGAGCGGCCTGAGGTTGGTCTCCGGCGGCAGCGGTCACGTCGACAGGGGATGAGGGCGCCGCCTCGGGCGTCTGCTCCGTCTCGGGCGTCAGCTCCGTCTCGGGCACCGGTGGCGGGATGGCGGCTGCGGGCTCGGGGGTGAGACCAGGGGTGAGCGGGTCGGTCAAGGGTGGACGGGGAGCGACGACAGGGGCAAGAGGCGGGGGCCTCAGGTGGGGGCCAGGCCCTTCTCATCGAAGACGCCCTCGAAGAGGGCCGAACTGAGGTAGCGCTCGCCGGAATCGGGCAGCACCACCACGATGGTGCGGTCGGCGAACGCCTCCTCGCGGGCCAGCCGCAGGGCCGCTGCCGTGGCGGCACCGCAGGAGATGCCCGCCAGGATGCCCTCCTCGCGCATCAGGCGACGGGCCATGGCCATGGCTTCCTCGTCGGTGACGGTCTCCACCCGATCCACCAGGGACAGATCCAGGTTGCCGGGCACGAAGCCGGCACCGATGCCCTGGATCTTGTGGGGCCCCGGGCGCAGCTCCTCGCCGGCCAGGGTCTGGCTGATCACCGGGCTGCTGGCCGGCTCCACCGCCACCGCCACCAGCGGCTGGCCCAGGGTGGTCTTGATGTAGCGGCTGACGCCGGTGATGGTGCCGCCGGTTCCCACGCCCGCCACGAGCGCATCCACGACGCCTTCGGTGTCTTCCCAGATCTCCGGGCCGGTGGTGTCGTGGTGGATCTGGGGATTGGCGGGGTTGGCGAACTGCTGCAGCAGCACGTAGCGATCCGGATCCGATCCGGCCAGCTCCCGGGCAGCGGCGATCGCGCCGGGCATGCCCCGGCGGCCCTCGGTGAGCACCAGCCGGGCGCCGTAGGCAGTGAGCAGCTTGCGGCGCTCCAGGCTCATCGTCTCCGGCATCGTGAGGGTGAGCGGGATGCCGCGCGAGGCCGCCACGAAGGCCAGGGCGATGCCGGTGTTGCCGCTGGTGGGCTCCACCAGCTCCCGGCCCGTTCCCAGCAGGCCGTCCTTCTCGGCCTGCCAGATCATGGCGGCACCGATGCGGCACTTCACCGAGAAGGCCGGATTGCGGCCCTCGATCTTGGCGAGCACCCGGGCCCGGCATCCCGCGCTGACGCGGTTGAGCTGCACCAGGGGGGTCCGGCCGATCGAGAGGCTGTTGTCCGCGAAGATGTGGCTCATGGCCGATCGGCAGCCGGCATCGGAACTCTGCAGGCACCCTAGGGAAGGCTGGCCGGCCCGCCGGTGGGAAGAATCAATTCGATGAGTGCCCCTCCCTCGGGATGGTTGCCCACCTGGATCCGCCCCCCATGGGTGGTGGTGATCTGCTGGGCGATCGAGAGCCCCAGGCCGCTGCCGATGCGCTGGGTTCGGGCCCGGGCCGGATCCCCCCGGTAGAAGCGCTCGAACATGTGCTCGAGATCTTCTTCGCTGAGGCCGGGCCCCTGATCACGCACCCCGATGCGACACCAGCCGCTGCGGCCGCTGATCTGCACCTGGAGCGCTCCGTTGTCGGGGCTGTAGCGCACCGCGTTGTCGAGGAGGTTGAGCAGGGCGCGGTGCAGGCGGGAGGGATCGCCACGCAGCTCCAGACCCGGCGGGCCCTCCACCATCAGGCGGATGCCGCGCTGCTCCGCCAGGGGCCGCAGGCCTGCCCACACCTGCTCCACCAGGGCCTGCGCGTCGACCGCCGCGAGCCGCAACCCCATGCCTGGCAGGGTGTTCTCGAGGCGGGAGAGCTCCAGCAGGTCGCCCACCAGCTCCTGCAGCCGCAGCAGTTCCCGCTGCAGCCGCTCCACCAGCCGCGCGTTGCGCTCGTTGGCCTGCCCGGCGAGGCTGTCGCCCACCAGCAGCAGGGCGGTGAGGGGGGTCTTGAGTTCATGGGCCACGTCGCTCACCCAGCGCTCCTGCTGGCGCAGCTGGGCGTCGAGGCTGCGGCGGTCCTGGAGCTGCAGCGCCAGCCAGCCATCGCGTCCGGGCAGGACCAGCAGATCAATCTCGCTGTCACCCCGGTGCCATTCGAGGCGCTGGGGGCGGTCGAGGCGCCGGGCGCTGCGCACCGTGGCCTGGAGGGTGGGATCGGGGCAGAGCTTCGCGAAGCTGCGCCCCAGCAGCAGGCGCCCCACGTTCAGATCGAGCATCCGCTCGGCCCGCGGGTTGACATGGGCCACCCGGTCGCGCCGGTCGAGCACCACCCAGCCCAGGGCGCCGCCATCCAGCCACTGCAGCAGCTGGCGGGCATCGAGTCCCTGCCGGGGGTGCAGCCCCAGGCGCGCGAGAAGCGCGGTGAGCATCGCTACCCGAAGCGATAGCCAAAACCGCGCACCGTGATCAGGTGCTCGGGACTGGAGGGATTGGCCTCGAGCTTCTCGCGCAGCCAGCGGATGTGAACGTCCACCGTCTTGCTGTCGCCGATGTAGTCGTGGCCCCACACCTGCTCCAGCAGCTTGTCGCGACTCCAGACCCGGCGCGGATGCTGCATGAACAGTTCCAGCAGGCGGTACTCCTTGGGGGAGAGGTTGATCTCGAGGCCGTCGCGGGTGACGCGGCACTGCTCGGGATAGAGGCAGAGATTGGCGTGCTGCAGCAGCCGGGCGGGGGCGCTGAGGCTGCCGCTGCGGCGCAGCAGGGCCCGGCAGCGCGCCACCAGCTCGCGCATGCCGAAGGGTTTCACCAGGTAGTCGTCGGCTCCCACCTCCAGCCCCAGCACCCGGTCGGTCTCGCTCTCCCGGGCGCTCACCACGAGGATCGGGGTGTTGTCCTGGGCCTGGCGCAGCTGCCGGCAGAGATCGAGTCCGCCCAATCCCGGCAGCATCAGGTCGAGCACCACCAGCGCGAAGCCCTCGCCCTCCGGAGCCCGCTGGATGATGTGCAGCGCATCGCGGCCATTGCCGCAGGCCGTCACCGCGAAGCCCTCGAGTTCGAGCGCGTCGCGGATCGTCTCGCGGATGGTCTCGTCGTCCTCGACGACCAGGAGGGGCGGCTGCATGGCGCCATTGTCCCCGTCGGTGAGCGATCGCTGGAGCCTCTGCCCCCAGAAGCCGTCGTCAGCCACAGCAGCAGCCCCTGCCGCGCACGGTGGTGATCAGCACCGGATGGGCGGGATCCGGCTTGAGCTTGAGCCGCAGCCGGCGGATGTGCCCATCCTCGGTCTTGGGATCGAGCACCGCGGCGTCGAGAGCGCCCCACACCTGACGGAGCAGGTCATCACGGGCCACGCCTGCGGCGATGCCGGAAGGCGGCGCCAGCACGTCATCGGCACCCGCTTCGAGGGCCCGCACCCGGTGGGCCTCCGTGGCTGCCGGGCCGAGCCGCAGCAGCCGAGGGACTGTTGCAGCAGACACGCGGAAGCGAGGTCGGGATCAACGAGAAGCAGCCGGATCGGCGGCTGGTTCATGCCCGGCGGGCCCTGGCGGTGGGGAGGTGGGAGATCACCAGCCGCCGCCTGGCGTCGATCTGCAGCCAGCCCTCCTCACGCAGGATGCCCAGCACCCGCGTCACGGTGACGCGGGTGGTGCTCAGAGCGCTGGCCAGCTCCTGGTGGGTGAGCCGGATGTCGAGGCGCAGGCCCTGCTCGCAGGGCTTCCCGTAGTCATTGGCGAGCAGTTCCAGGAAACCGCGCACCCGTTCTTCGACGCGGCGCAGCCCCAGCAGCGCCAGAATGGATTCGCTCTGGCGGTAGCGGGCGCCCATGCCCTGCAGCAGAGCGATGGCGAGGTGGGGTTCGCGGGCGATCTCCTCACAGCTCAGGCAGAGCAGGTCGGTATCACAGAGGGTGGTGGCCTCGTAGGCCTCCACATTGGAGAGGGGATCGCCGAAGGGTTCATTGGCTCCCGCCAGGCCCAGCAGCATCTCGTCGCCGTGGATCGAGATGGCCGTCAGCTTCACCATGCCCCGCACCACCAGCCACACGTTCCTGCGCAACAACGGCACGGTGCTGCCCGCCACCAGGTGCATCAGGTTGCGCTTCTCATAGCTGGACTCAAGCAGAGCCCGGAAGTCCTCGCTGGAGCCTGGGCTGGTGGCGGGCGTGAACACCATGGCAGCCGAATGCGTTGATGGCCTGACGCTATGGAGGCGTTTCCGGCGCGAAGCAAAGGTCCGGTAGTGGGCGGATTAAGGGCTGGTTAGCGTTTGGTTCTCCGGCTTGCGCCCCAGGGGCAGCCGCACCAGCCAGACACCGCCGCCCTGGCGCCAGAGCAGCAGGGCGGTCTCCCGGCCCAGCAGGGAGCGGCCGTGGTGGTCACCCGCAGCCAGCGGGGACGGGGCGGCGTCCGGCAGGCGCCCCAGTTCGCTGCTCTCCGGCAACCTGCCGAGGGCCGTCGGTGCCGTTTCAACGGGCGTGGCCCGCTGCCAGAGCTGCTGGGCCAACGGCTCCTGGGCGGCGCTGAGCCACCATTGGCGCCGCTGCAGCGCCACGAGGGCGTCACGATCGCCGGCCGCCAGGGCCGCGGTCGGCGCCTCCGCCAGCTGGCTGCGCAGGGCAGCCAGCTGGCGGAGGCCAGCCGCACCGGCAGTGCCGGTGGAGTGAGGCCGGCGGTGGCCACCGCCGCGATCGGCCTGGGCGATGCGGTGGCGGCGGCGGGCGTGCCCGGCAGCAGCGAGGGGGGTGGGGGCGGCGGCAGAAGGCCGAGGGGCAGGCAGGCCGGTCGTGGTGCCGCGGCACCGGCGCCACGGCTGAGACGCAGCAGTTCCGGGGTGTCGTCGGGGCTGGGGATCCGGCCGGGCCTGCCGGCCATCGGCCGGGATGGCGCCGGCAGCAGCGCCAGGGCGCCGTGGGCCGCGAGCACCAGGGCCGCCAGGGCCGGCAGGCGCTGCCGCTCAGGGATGGGGCTGGGGGGCGGGAAGTTGAAGTTCAACGGGAAGCACTCCACGGTCGAGGGTCACCAGGGCCTGGCGCACCTCCTCCCAGGGAACCCGGGGATCGGGCACCAGCCGCAGCCGGGGTGGAGACCTCCGGCGCCCGGCGGCCTCCAGAACGCCCTCCAGCTCCGCGGCGGCGGCGGGCTTCTGCCACAGCCGCAGCTGGCCGCCGGGCTCGAGATGCACGGCGATCACCCCCGCGGCCAGGGGTCGCTGCAGCAGCCGCTGGGGCAGCAGCAGCAGGCCGGCCCCGAAGCCACACAGGCTGAGGGCCGTGGCGCCCCAGCCGATTGCTGCGGTCCAGGTGCTGGTGGTGGGACCCGGGTTCATGGCGCGGCGCCGGGCAGCTCCAGGGCCACCGGCCGGTCGGACTGGTGCCGGAGCCAGGCCAGGGAGCTGCTCACCGCGCCGGCCGGCAACGCGGCGGAGGGCTGGAAGCGCAGCTCCGTGGCCGGGGCTCCGCGCTGGCGGCGCAGCAGCTGGGCCAGGGGGCGCTCCGCGATCGGCTGGCCGTTGAGAAACCAGGTGCCGCGGCCGCTGCGCACGAGCAGCAGGGGCGAACCCGCCAGCGGGCCTGCCTGCGCGGAGCGGCTGCGGGGCTGCGGACTGGCCAGCAGCAGGGCCGGCAGCGCCGCCACGGCGGTGAGCACCACCAGGGTGGTGGCCAGCAGTGGCGTGATCAGCAGCGGCAGCGAGCCCATCAGCCGCCGGGGTGGCGCAGGTGCTGCAGCTGCCAGCGCCGCAGGCCGCTGTTGAGCAGAAGAAGGGTCGCGGCCACCACAGTGATCTGCAGGCCCACCAGCGTGCTGAGCAGCACGTCGGCGTAGCCGGCCAGGGGGGCCTGGGCGGGCAGCAGCAACTGGGGGCCGAGCTCGCGCAGCACGTCCATCAGGCCACTCACCGTTCCCAGCAGGCCGAGCAGCGGCGCCAGCACCACCGCGGCCTGGAGCACGGGTTCACCGGCGGCCATCCGCCGACGCAGGCTCTCGGCACGCCGGGGCTGGTCGGCGCTGTGCCGGTGGGCTTCCATGCCGCCCCGCCACCAGCGCCACCAGAAAGCCAGCCGGTCGAACGCCACGGTGAACACCGCCACCGAGAGCAGCAGCAGGGGGATGGCCACGGGGCCGCAGGCTTTCCAGATCGCAGCACCCATGGGTGCGCCAGAGCGTGGTCAGCGCATCGTTGCAGCCAGCTTCGGCCAGGCGGGTGCTGGGCTTGCTTGACAAGCCGCCCGCCGCGGGCCGGCAGCAAAAAGGGGGCCGAAGCCCCCAGGAACCGTGGCGCCCCGCATCGGGACCCCAACCGCGAACGAGGCCTGGCGACCGGCCGGCCCGGTTCAGGCCCCGATCCGGGCCACGGCGGCCTTGGCCTGCTTGAGGATGTTGCCCCGCAGTGGCACGTAGCCGAGCTCGTCGGCCACGTTCTGGGCGGGGCCCAGCAGGAAGAGCATGGCCCTGCGGATGCTGCCGGCCTTGGGGCCATTGTCGTTCTTGTAGGCCAGGATCCAGGTGAGAGTGGAGATCGGGTAGCTGTCGGCGCCGGCGGGATTGGGATCCTCTCCGGCCAGGTTGCCGTCGAGGGTGATGTTGTTCAGTGCCGCGGCACCGCTCTTCAGGTTGGGCAGCACGAACCTGCCGGCCTTGTTCTGCACGGCAGCGGCCTTGATGGGGCCCCGCACGAAGGCCTGGTTGATGTACCCGATGGCGCCCGGCGTGTTCTGGATGATGCCGGCCACACCCTCGTTGCCCTTGCCGCCCACACCCACGGGCCACTTGACGCTCTTGCCCTCGCCCACCCTGCTCTTCCACTCAGGCGAGAAGGCGCTCAGGGAGTTGGTGAAGGCGAAGGTGGTGCCGGAACCGTCGGAGCGGTGGGCCACCGTGAGCTTGCCCTTGCCGCACCTGAGCTGCTCCCAGGTTCTGATGGTACCCAGGAAGATGTCGGCCACCTGCTTCTGGGTGAGCCTCAGGCCCCTGCAGTCGGCCTTGTTGAAGGCCACGGCGATCGTGCCGCCCACGGCCGGGAACTGCACCACACCGCGCTTGCCTGCCGCCCCCTTGCTGTAATCGGAGGCCTTCATCGGTTCGTCGCTGGCGCCGAAATCCACCGTGCCGGCCAGGAACTGGCGCACACCGGCGCCGGAGCCCACCGACTGGTAGTTCACCTGCACACCCTGGCTGGCCAGCCCGGCGAAGGCGCGCTGATAGAAGGGAGCCGGGAAGGTGGCGCCGGCGCCGTTGAGGGTGTTCTGGGCGGAGGCGGTGGCACCGGCGCCGATGGCGGTGATGGTGCCGAGGATCAGGGCCTTCTTCGCGAAGGTCATGGATGAGCCTGGATGGGTCGAACATTAAGTAGCAAGCGCCCATGGCCACGGTCTTTATGGGTGGGTTAAGCGCAGGCAAACATCTGGTTCGGCGTCACCGGGGCGAGCGGCGCCGAACATCCCGGCAGCACACCGGCGGCTGCTCCACCAGAGGCCCGGCCGCGCTCGCGTGGAGCCACCGGTTGACGGCGATGCCGCGCCTGGATCCTCCTCGCTGAGGGCCAGCAGAAAAGCCTCCCGGAAACCGGGAGGCTCGCAGCAGGCCTTGTGTGAGCGGGAGTGAAGAGCTGCCTGAGCAGGCAGGAGCCGAGGGCGGGGAGCCGACGGGGCTCCCCGGTGGCCTCAGAACCGGAACTGAGCCGTGAGCAGACCTCCGAACACGTTGGCGCCGGTGTTCACCGGGCCGGTGCCATTGGCGCTGCTGGGGTTGCTCAAATAGAACAGCAGCGGCGTCACAGCGATGTTGTCGCTCACCTGGAACTTGTACCACCATTCCCAGGCGTAGTTGCCGTCGAAGGGGGTGGCTCCATTGCGGGTGCTGGTCACGAAGGTGGGTTGACCCACAGCCATACCGGCGGCATTGCCCTTGGCAAAGGCATCGTTCCACTGCAGACCCAAGGTCCAGGACTGGCTGGCGGCGACGTTGGAGGCGTACGCCCAGCGGTTCTGCCTGTTGAAGGTGTTCTGGAGGGCGATCTGGGCTGCGGTGCCTGTAGGCGTGGGTGGAACCGCTGAGCCTGACTGGGCGACGGCGTTGTAACCCCAGCCCAGACTCACTGAGGGCATCCAGATTCCGGTCTTCTTGGGTGTCCAGGCCAGACCAAGCGCGAATGAATTTTCCTGGATGGGGCCGCTGAAGGCACTCACGGTGGGGTCTGTGGGGAGCCCGAAAGGAGTGGTGGGGCCGCCACAGGCGAGGTTGGCTCCGGCAACGACGGTGCCGCGGCGCGCCTGATTCTGGTTGCACTGGCCGTAGCGCCAGGCGAAGGTGGCCTTCCACTGCTGGGCTTGGTAGCCGATCTGGGTGAGCCAGCTGGCGGCGCTGTAATCGCCGAAGATGCCTGCCCCATTGCTGTTGGCTGCGTTGACCACGTTGTTCGTGGCCCCGTTGTTGGCTCCGGGTGCCACGTAGCTGGTGGACACGGCGAAGAAGGGCTTGCCCTTCTTCACGTTCTGCTTCCACATCAGGCCGGCCATGCCGCCGGTGGCCTTGTTATAGGTGCCGGGGGCGCCGTGCAGGGTGAAGAAGTCGAGTCCAGACCAGCCGGTGTAGTAAGAAGGCGACACCGCCAGGAATTCGGTGTTCCGGGCCACCGGACCGGCGATGGCCGTGAACTCCTTGCCGATCGGGAAGCGGTAGTAGAGACGATCCAGATAGAACAGATTGTTCTGGGCCGCGGTGCCCTGGGTGTTGCCGGGGAACGCCCGGTCGAGGGCCATCAGGCCATAGGGTTGGCCGGAGAAGGGCGAGCCGTTGTAGTTGCCGGCCCGCAGACGGGTGTAGAGCAGGTCCTTGCCGGTGAAGCTGGTGTTCAGATTCAGACGGAAGTCGTAGTTGAAGACCGTACCGCCCGCCAGGGCACGGTTTCTGGCATAACCGTTGGTCCCTGTGGGGCCGCCCACGGGAGCGGCAGCTCCAGGGAGTGTGACATTGCTGAGAGGAGAAATGCGGCCGCTGTTGCCGAAGGCGGCGGCGCCGATGCTCCAGTAGGTGTCACCCTGCAGCTTGGTGGTGGTGGAGAACTGGGTGGCCTCCAGCCTGCCCACCTTCTTCTCCAGGCCGTCGACGCGGCCCCGCAGCACGGCCAGCTCCTTCTGGAAGTCGTTGAGCAGGCGCTGCAGTTCGTCCGTGGTTTCGGTGATCCGATCGAGGCAGGCGTTGAGCAGGGCGGCAGCCTCCCAGCGGGTCAGGGCCTGGCCTCCCTTGAAGGTGCCGTTCGGATAGCCGGCCACGCAGCCGTAGCGCTCGATCAGGTTGCTCAGCGCCTGGTAGGCCCAGGAGGTGGGCTGCACATCGGAGAACTGGGTGATGCTGGTCACCTGGTTCTGGGCTTCCCAGGCGCGGAAGCGGTCGAGATCCTGCTGCTGGGAGTAATTGTTGATGGCACTGGTGCTCGACGCCAGGTCGAGGCCGTTGGCCTGGGCGGTCAGGGGAGCCACGAGGCCCAGGGCCGCGGGCGCCAGCAGAAGCTGCTGGAAGAGTTTCATCGGGTCCTCACACCGATTTGTTGATGGCCCGGCTGCAGACAGCAACAAGGCCCGCCGAACCTATCGACAGGCCATTGCTGTGGCCAGGCGTGGAGACACGCGGCCGTGTATCACGGAACACACGACCTTCAGGCGATGTCGTGCCTGTTCCCGCTGCAATCCATGCAGCAGTTCCGCCCGGGCCGCGGCGGAGTTCAGCCGCCGGGCTTCGTCGCGCCAGCGCTCCCAGCAGCAGCGGCGCCGCTGCTCCAGGGCGACGGCCAGCACGGGCAGGTCGCTGGCCAGGCTGTGGGGCGTCTGCTGGTCGATCGCCGCGGTGAGCACTTCCAGATCGTGGAGCTCACCGAGCAGCTCCTGGAGGTCGCGGAGGTCGGTGATCGCCGCCCGCTGCCGGCGTCCGCCGCAGTGGCGCAGGTTCTCCAGGCGGTAGCGGGCGTCCTTGATCTGCTTGCGCAGGTCGTGGACGCGCTCGGCCTGACCCTGGGGATCCTCGGCCCACCAGCCGGAATGCACAAAGAGCTGGAGCAGCGGCGGCAGCTGCCACTCGGGCAGCCAGCGGCCCAGGGGTTCGCGGCCCAGGGGCGTGAACTCCGGCCGGCGCAGCCACTCCTGAAGGCGGGCCAGCAGCTCCAGATGGCTGCGGCCGCGCAGCACCTCCACCAGCTGGGTGTAGGCGACCCGACGCTCGCGCTTCAACTGGCGGAACACCGGTTTCAGGGCTGCTGCCTCCTGCTGCGGCAGGGCCGGCAGCTCATCGCGCAGGCGCTGGCGCAGCACATCCAGGTCGCGGGCCAGCCCGAGCCGTCGCACCGACCGGGCGATCCGCTGGTCGCTCACGCCGCCGGGGAGCACCACGGCCGGCGCGAACTGGCGCAGGGTGGTGCGCAGGCGCCGCATCGCCACGCGCATCTGATGGAGCGGCTCCGGGTCGTCGTCGGCGAGCACGGGGATCTGCAGGTCCACCAGCCGGCTGACGTGCCCGGCTACCAGCCTCCGCACCAGCTCACCGGTGGAGCAACGGGCAAGCGGGGGGCGGAGGTGGGTCATGGCCGATCAGCGGAACCGGGGTTTCTTGATGCTGTCGAGGCTGCGGCGCAGGGTCTCACCCACGCCCTGGCCCACGGGCAGATCGCCACCGAAGGCCGAGCCCAGAACGTGGCGGTAGAGCCTGGTTTCCACCAGTCTGTACGTACTGGCCGGCAGCGGAATCGCCCCGGCAGCTTCGGCGAGCCGCAGCCCGTTCTGGATCGTGTGGGTGAGGAAGCGACGCGCCAGCTCGTTGCGGCGCAGCTGTTCGTCGTTCACATAGAGGAACAGCGGCCGGGAGAGGGGCACGTAGGTTTCCCTCTGAACGCTGGCTACCGATGGGGTCACCGGTCCCCGGGGGCCCACCACGCTCAGGGCCCGCAGGCGGCCCCGGTTGGCGGCGTAGTAGCTGAAGCCGAAATAGCCGATGGCGTTCGGGTCGGAGGCCACGCACCGCACCAGCACGTTGTCGTCTTCACTGCTGGTCACGTCCTGGCGGGCATTGTCCGCATCACCGCTGATCGCCTTGTTGAAGAAGTCGAAGGTGCCGGAGTCGCGGCCGGGGGCGCAGAGCTTGAGCGGCCGTTCCGGCCAGTCGATGTTCACCTGCTTCCAGCGGGTGATGCGCCCCTGGGCAGCGCTTCCCCACAGCCGGGCCAGCTCCCGGGTGCTGATCAGCCGCGCCCAGTCATTGCGCGGGTTCACCACCACGGTGATCGCGTCGAAGGCGATCGGCAGCTCGATGAAGCGCACGCCGTTGGCGCGGCAGGTCTGGAGCTCCCGGCTGTTGATCGGCCGGGAGGCGTTCGCGATCGGCAACCTGCCGTTGCAGAGGGCCCGCAGGCCGGCGCTGGTGCCGCTCTCGCTGAGCTCGATCGGAGCGCGGGCGCTGGCGGGCGATGCCGCCCTGAAGCTCTCGATGGCGCGCTCCAGGATCGGGAACACCGTGCTGGAGCCGCCGATGCGCAGCCCCCCGGAGCCCGCCGGCTGGGCCGGCTGGGCCCAGCCAGGTGCGCTGAGAAGGAGTGCCCCGGAAAGGAGGTGAGCGGCGGCGCGGATCATGGCGATGTGCCCGGCCTCCAGAATCTGCTTGAGCGGCCTGCGCTGGAGGGTTAAGGCGAGGTAGTCACGGACGCCCTCTCCGGCCCGCTCAACGGGGTGTGGTCCAGTCGTCGAACCAGCCCCGCCGCCACAGCCAGTAGGCCTGGATCGCCGCCACGCAGGCCATCGCCACCAGACAGAGGGCGTAACCGAACGTCCAGCGCAGTTCCGGCATGTGCTCGAAGTTCATTCCATAGATGCCGGCGATGAAGGTGAGCGGCGCGAAGATGCTGGTGAGGATCGTGAGGGTCTTCATCACCTGGTTCATGCGGTTGCCCACGCTGGCGGCATAGGCGTGGGTGATGGCGTCGCACTGGTTGCGCAGCAGATCGGTGGTGTCGAACAGCAGCTCCACCAGCTCTCCCATCTCCTGAAAGCCGCCCAGGGCCTCCGGACCCAGGAGCTGCTGGCGCTGGCGCAGCAGCATCCGGATCTGGTGCCGCAGGGGCCAGATCTGGCTGCGGATGGTGCGCAGGTTGCTGCGGTGGGTGAAGGTGCGGCTGAGCAGCTTCGGCCGGGGATTGCGCAGCACCGCCTCCTCCAGGTCGTCGAGCCGGTTGGAGATCTGTTCGAGCATCGGGAAGAGCTCGTCGAGCAGCTCATCCACGAGGAAGTGCAGGATGTCGTCGAGGTCGCGGTGCTCCACCGCTCCTTCCTGCTTTTCCAACCAGCCGGTGAGCAGGGGAAACGCCTCGCCCAGCGGCGCCTCCTCGAAGGTGATCAGCCGTTCCGGCAGCAGCAGGAAGCCCACCTGGGAGCTGATCAGGTGCATGGGATCGCGGGCGAAGCTGAGCCGGTGCAGCACCACGATCAGGGCGTCGCCGAGCGAGTCCACCCGGGGCCGCTGGGGCACCTCCAGCAGCGGCGGCAGCAGCATCTCGGGCACCGCCAGCACCCGCAGCATCGCCAGGATCTCGTCGGTGTCCCACAGGCCCATCACGCGCAGCCACACCGGCACACCGGGCCGAACGAGCCGCTGGAGGGCCTCAGGCCCCGGAGGATGAACCAGCCGGGGACCGGTGGGCTCGAACAGCACCACACTGAAGGTGCTGGGCCTGCGCCCGCCATGCACGTACAGCTGGGTGGGCAGGCTGGCGGGCCGCTCCTCCAGCAGCTGGGAGTTCAGAGCACCGGGGGTTGGTCGCAGCACGGTGGAGCGGAGGGAGCAATCCAGCGGTTCAGCAGCAGCCCGCCGCCGATCAGAGCGCCCTGCAGCAAAAGGCACACGCCCAGCTGGGGCAACCAAAGCTTCACAAACCGCGCCACGGGATCAGGGAGCTCTGGGAGCATCCTCAGCCTCGGCTCCCGCCGCTGCGGTCGCCTGCAGCACCGCGGCCGTGGCTTAGGCGGTTCTTAATCAGGGCTTCCTAAAGTAGCCAGCTCTGCAGTTATGGCTGAAACCGGTGTCCGACGAGTTCGTGAGCGGAGATGCCCGGGGGGATCTCCCCGACCCTGCCGAACCGGGAGCCAGCGTGCGCTCGCCGATGGAGGCCCATTCCGGCTACCGGGGCAGAGACTGGACGCCCGCGCGTCTGGCGTTTCACCAGAACCTGGAATCCTTCGCCGATCGGGTGGGCCTGATCGTGGGATTGCAGAGCAACGGCAAGATCAGTCAGGAGCAGGCCTACACCGAAATCCGCAAGATCTGGAAAGAGCTCAAGGGCAGCAAGGGCGCTCTGCTTCACTGAACCGAGCCCGGTCGGCGGACCACCGGGCGCGCCTGCCGGCACCCTCAACCCCCGGGGCAGTTGCTGCGGTAGGCGAGGCAGGACAGCAGCCGGTCGGTGCGGCTGGCCCGGAGGGTGTCGTGGGCGATGCTGCGCAGGGCCCGAACCGCCGCCGTGATGTTGGGCCCCTTGTTGAGCATCAGGGCGTGGGCCTGGGCACCGATCGCCGCATCGGTGATCTCGGCCCGGGTCGGCAGACCGTGCCGGGCCAGCTCATCGAGCACCTGGGTGGCCCAGATGCAGGGCACATGGGCGGCGGCGCAGAGTCGCAGGATGTCGTGCTGGATCCGGGCCAGCGACTCCCAGCCGCACTCCACCGCCAGATCGCCGCGGGCGATCATCACCCCCAGTGGAGCCGGCCAGCGCATCGCCTCCAGCAGCAGCTGCGGTAACCCCTCGTAGGCCTGGCGCGTCTCGATCTTCAGCACCACGGCCAGATCCTCGCGACCGTGTTCCTGCAGCGCCCGGTGCAGGGCCGCGATGTCGGCCGGCGCATGCACGAACGAAATATTCACCATGTCCGCCAGGGTCACCGCCGAACCGAGATCCTGCAGATCCTTGGCGGTGAGCGCCGGTGTGGGCAGGGTGCTGTCGGGGAAGTTGATCCCCTTGCCGCCGCGCAGCCGCGCCCTCCCGCCCCGGGCCGCGGTCACCTCCAGCAGCAGCCGATCCTGGCCCGCTTCGCACACCCGGGCGGCGATCCTGCCGTCATCGAACAGCACCCGTTCCCCGGCGCCGATCAACGGAATCAGCTCCGGCAGGCTGCAGGCGATCGCCGGCCGGTCTGCGCCGTTCTCCTCCCGGGCGGCGGGATCGGCCTCGCCAAGCAACCAGAACCGCTCGCCTGGAGCCAGGCTGAAGCTGCCCGGCTCCGGCGGCAGCGGGGCCACCACGACCCCGCGCCGGTCCGGGCGCTCGAAGCGCAGTCCAGCGATGAAGCGGCAGCCCTGGTCGACCCGCAGGCCCAGCCCCCGGGGCTCCACCGTCTCCACCATGAGCAGGCGCGTCCGGCCCGAGGCATCCCGGCCCCGCAGCACATCGCCCGGCCGGAAGGTCTGCCAGTCGGCGGCTTCCACCGGCAGCACCACCACGTCGGCGCCGGGCGCCTCGGCCGGCGGCCGGTCGGTGGCCCGGATCAGGGCCGGCTGCAGGAGGCGCCCCCGGCGGTCGCGCGCTGGCCGCACCCGCAGCACTCCCTCCAGGCAGGGCAGCTGCCCCGTGCGCAACTTCGGCCCGGCCAGGTCCATGGCGATGCGGCAGTGCCGCCCCAGGTCGGCACTGAGGCGTCGCACCCGCCCGGCGAGCGCGTGCCACACCGCCGGCTCGTCATGGGCACAGTTGATCCGGGCCAGGGTCATGCCGGCCGAGAGCAGCTCGCTGATCAGCCCGTCGCTCTCCCGGTCATGGGCGGCTTCGGTGGGCAGCGTCACCATGATCCCGGGTTCGCTGGCCGGGGCGCCGAACAGCAGCGAGCAGTGGCTGGCCATCAGGTCCGGGGCCGTGGAGGCCGGCCGTACCGGGGCCGCAATGCCACCCAGGGCTTCCAGGGCCGTGAGCACCGCGTCGACGCTGGCGAGCACGTGGGGATCACTGCCGGCCAGGGAGCTGAGGCCCAGGCGGTGGAGCTGATCCGCCAGGCCCACGTGGTGCTGCCGATGCAGGGCGATGAAGTGCAGCAGGTTGCGGGCACTGGCCCGGTACACAGGCGCCACCGCCTCCAGGGAGCCGGAGGACTCGGCCTCAAGGCTGAACATGGCGGCCCGGATTCCGGACAGCTGGGTGTGGAGCGCCTGGCTGGACTCCACCAGCTCCTGCTGGCTGGGGAGGCTGCCGGCGGGGGGCAAAGGCGTCATGGGCAGAGCGGCATCCCGAAGTCGCACCCGGTCGTCTGCAGCGTGATCGAGGGCGTGATGAGGGCGGGATCCGGACGCCGATCATCGGGGTGATCGCCTGGGTGATCGCGCCAAATGAAAGGTCTTTACGGGCAATGTATCAGCGAGCGATCAAAGCTGGCAGCGGTGGGGGGCCGCCGATTCTTAAACGGGCCTTGGTTGACAGGCGGCGGCAGCAAGGAACTTCTTCTATCCAATGAATACCATCTTTGGCCGCCAGCTCCCCGCATGGGCTGGGGTATAAGTGCAGCCAGGACGCCACCAGCCCCAGTCATGGCTCATGCGCGCTGGCGTCGTGATGGAACTGTGGCGGTTGATCTCGACGCCCTGGATGCGCTTCTGCGGAGAGTGCAGTTCAGACTCGCCAACGTGGATGTGAAGGCCGGCTTTGCCTTCGCCCTGCCGCTGTGCGGCAAAAAATACGACGACCGCATGATGAGCATCCTGATCTCCTGGAGCCCCAGGCGCCTCGACGGCTACACGGTGGAGATCCGCAGCAACGAACCCAAGAGCAAGGCCAACACCACCTGCGACCGGCTCGCCAGGCTGATCGCCGACGAGCTGGTCGCGGTGATGGGCTGCTGATCAGGCCGGCAGCACCGGTTCCCGTTCGCTGCCGGCGATGGTGGCCGGGGTTTCGCGGCGGAAGCTGGTGAGCTTGTGGTGGGCGGCCGCCAGCTCGCGCACGAGCACCTGGCAGGCCAGCTCCGGCATGGTGTGATCCCCGCAGGTGAACACATCCACGGCGGCGTAGCCCGATTCGGGCCAGGTGTGGATGGAGATGTGCGATTCGGCCAGCAGGGCCAGACCCGTGACGCCCTGG
>Ga0315900_10004959_pt1 | contig 18496 bp, 10 predicted proteins | sample LakEriMetagenome_FD_203521 | JGI IMG/M metagenome (GOLD analysis project Ga0315900, IMG submission 203521) | Freshwater fungal communities from buoy surface, Lake Erie, Ohio, United States - Buoy 12 MA114 | ecosystem: Environmental > Aquatic > Freshwater > Lake > Lake biofilm | place: USA: Lake... | reverse complement strand
AGAGAACGGAAAAGCAGAGAATCATTACGTGAAGTACAAAAACACGGAATCGAATACGTCCTGCACACAAACGAACCCTATAAGGATTTACCACCAAAATTCAACTGCATTCGACCTCAATGCGTCTCCGCAGAGCTCTTTGATGAAGATACTGTACGTCAACTCGGAACGGCTCTCACCCCAGCTCATTACGGATGCTACGAAGCCTTCAAAAACGCAATAGTCAATGAATTTGATGGTTGTGATTTTTTAATTGTATGTGAAGGAGACTGCATAATTGAAGTGCCAGCAGAGCAATTTTGCAAGGCTGTATTCGATGCCGCACAAGTTTGTGAAGACAACAATGTAGGATTTTTCAGTTTTGGAGATACCCATACATTAGAGCACGGCTGGTTACAATCACCAGTAGTAAAAGAGATACCTAATCAGGATTTGCTTTTCATAACCAACCATCTTATTGGTATACAATGTATTATGTTTCCAAAATTTGTAAAAAAATGGCTGAAAGAAAATTTCAGACTTCACAAATGGGATGCAGCAGATATTTACTTTAACACGATTTTCAAAAAGAGTTCGTACCAGATGGGAATTGTTAAAAAGAGGCTCACTACACAAGCTGATGGGTATTCATTGATTGATAAACAAGAAAAGAAATTTTTATGAAAATTTGTCAAGTCATAAGCAGTAACCTTCCTATACTACCTACGGGTCAAAGAGGATGGGGTGCGACAGAATTGATTACAGAAGAGTACTCAAAAAATTTGAGAAATCTGGGTCATCAGGTACATATCAAGTACTTAAATGAGGTACAACCCAACGAGTATGATATTGTACATATCCATGTAGCTAATCTTTGCATAGAAGCAAAAAAGAGAGGGTTAGAGTACATATACTCTACTCACGACCATCATTCATTTTTTTATGGTAAAAATAGTTGGAATTACAAACAGCAATTAGAAGCCATAAAGGGCTCTATATTTTCTATTGCACCAGCCGAGTATGTTGTTGATTTTTTTGACGATACTGATAAATTATTTTATTTAGCTCATGGGGCAGATACTGGATATTATACTCCGATACCAAGATATGAGGGTAATATTCAACACAAATTGCTGATGTGTGCTAATAACGGAGTTGCTGGAGATTATGGTGCAGACAGAAAAGGATTCAGGTTTGGAATAGAAGCTGCAAAAGAACTTGAATTACCAATTACGATAGTAGGAGCAGACGCAAACACCAAATTTTTCGAAATTCATAAGGACTTGCTTGAGTACGATAAGTTGACCATAATTGATACAAATCCAACTGAAGAAGAAAAGGTACAGATATTCAAAAAACATACCATCTTTTTACATCCATCGAATCTTGAATACGGACACCCTAACCTTACGCTGTGTGAGGCGGCAAGTATGTGTATGCCGATTGTAGGTACTTACAAGGGCTCTAAACATATTTATGGGATGTGGACTATACCATCAATTAATACAGCAGAGGTTATACGTGGATTAAACAGCACAATTGAAAGATGGACATCGCTTTGGGATGAAATGATAGCTGTACGTGAATCTTACGATTGGATTAATGTTGCAAAAAAGCTGGATTTTATGTACGATGCAGTGAAAAGATTTGAAAACAATACAAGTGATATCGTGCGAGAGAAATATTTTAAAACATTTAATGTAGAGAAATTATGATAAGTTACATTTTACATCATGTAAACGGACTATATTTTCAAATAACCGATGACGAAGGTAAAGATAGAGAGTATGATGTGTCTGTTGTAGACAAGCAAAATAATCAGACCATATTTGAGTGTAAGCTGAAAGTAAACATGTATACCAGATTAGAAAGAAGATATCTTTCTGATTTAGCGGTCATTGTACGATACGATGGACGTACTATAAAACAAATTAATCTTTTAGATGAAATACGTGGCAAACGTGTATTTATATCTTTTGAAAGCAAAGCGATTGGAGATACATTAGCTTGGATTCCTTATTGTAGGGAGTTTTCAAAGCACTATGATTGCAAAGTAGTTGTATCAACATTTAAGAATTTTCTTTTTGAGAAATCTTATCCAGAATTAGAATTTGTAGGTCGTGGTATAACGGTAAATAATTTGGGTGCGATGTTTGAATTAGGATGGTACTGGGATAAACATAAAGAACCCGTTAACCCTATTTTGATTCCTCTTCAGAAATCTGCCACAAATATTTTGAACCTCCCATTTTCAGAAGTGGTTGCGGATGTTGATTTTGAGCCGAAGGATAGACCTATGGATGAAAAGTATGTTTGCTTATCGATGCACTCGACTTCTGGTCTAAAACTTTGGGACTACTGGCAAGAGGTTATTGATTTTTTACACTTGAGGGGTTACAGAGTGGTTGAAATTTCTAAAGAAGATGAAATGATGGGAGTACGCACGGCAGATTTCAATCATTTAGAGCGTTTGGAAGATACTTCGCTTGAAAATACGATGAATTATATATATCATTCTGACTTTTTCATGGGTTTATCGAGCGGAATGTCATGGCTATCTTGGGCTTTGCGTAAGCGAGTGTACATGATTTCCAATTTTACTCATGCTGACCATGAATTTTCAAATAATACGATTAGGATTACGGATGAATCTGTGTGTCATGGATGTTGGCACGACCCTAAATTCAAATTTAATAAAGCAAATTGGTTATGGTGTCCTAAACATGAAGATACTCCCAGACATTTTGAGTGTCATAAAAGCATCAAAGGTGAACGATTGATTGAAGAAATAAAGAAAAACGAAAATTTATGAAAATTCTTGGAGTAACAGCAGGTGCTCATTCTTGTGGTTGTGCGTACATAGATACAAATAAAGATTTTAAAGAAACAATCGTTTTAGAAGAGGAACGTATATGCAGGGTAAAACCATATATAGATTATGACAATGACTTTGAAAGGTTTCCAACAGAATCTATTCAATGTTTAATTAATAGGCATGGTATAGATTTGAATAAAATTGATGTTTTTACATCTTTTTTGCCATTTGATTATATCGAAAACATGTTTAAAATCATGGATTTCGATGGATTTGTTCCCACTGAAAATAAATTCGTACGTATTGACCATCATGAAAGCCATGCAGTACTTTCATATTATTTGTCTGGTTTTTTAGATGACGCTCTCGTTTTTTGTGCAGACGCATCTGGGGCTAATGGATTCAGTTCAAAATCATACTGGGGCAGAAATGGTAATATTACTTGTGTAGATGCAATAACCACACAAAAAAGGTCTTTAGGTCATTACTACGCATGTCTGACTGAAATGCTGGGATTCAAAAGATTAAAAGACGAAGGTAAAGTTGTAGGGCTTTCTGGGCACGGGCAATTCTGGGAAGGATTATATAATGGATGGAAAGATATATTTCATGTTCAAGGCACGCAACTTAATAATGACAATCATGAAATAGAATGCGGTGGTATATATTTAGATATGTATCAAAAACTATATGAGCACATCGGTTCTAAAAATTATCGACAGAAGTACGGATATCAGGATATGGCATATACTGGACAGCTTATATTCGAAGAAGTAGTTTGCGAGCTTATCACAAATATTCGAAATAAGCATCTTCCTCATGTTAGTAAACTGGCTTTATCTGGTGGGATTTTTGCTAATGTAAAGCTAAACAAAAGAATAAATGAGCTTGATTGGGTGAATGAAATCTTTGTATTGCCTCCTATGGGTGATGAGGGACTTGCTTTTGGATGTGCTATGGCTGTTCTAAAGAAAGCTATCCCAAATATTATTCCTTTTAGAATTGGAGATATGTCTTTTGGTAATCAGTACACGAATGCCGAAATACATAACGCTGGTATGGGTTTTATATGTAGGAATTACCACTCTGAGGCAGCCGCTCAACTTATTAAGGATGGGAAAATTGTAGGTTTATTTCAAGGAAGAAGCGAGCATGGTGCTCGTGCATTAGGTAATAGGAGTATTATTTGTGATGCTACTAAAGCTGAAACCTATGAAATCTTAAATAACAAATTGCAAAGAAATGATTTTATGCCTTTTGCACCTGCGGTACTTGAATCTCATGTAGATAGATATTTTCACGTGCCAAAATCTAAATACACGTGTGAATTTATGACTTTGCTCGTGGATACAAAAGATGAATATAGAGATTCAATACCTACGGTTGTTCATCCAATAGATAAAACAGCAAGAATACAAATCGTTAAAAGTGCAATGTTTCACAGTATCATAGACAGATATTGCGATTTGACTGGTAATGGATTAGTTGTAAATACATCTTTTAATGTACACAATGAACCAATAGTTGAGACACCACAAAATGCCTTCAATCACTTGAAAAATGGAATTATTGATGCGTTAGTAACACCTTGTGGAATATTTACAAGGTCGGAGGCTGATTAATTATTGAATCTATAATTCTATCTACATGGAACATATCCCTCTCATCATTATAAGGGAACTCATTGGGAGCACCAGTTATATTATATTTGGATAAAAATGAAAATCTCAAATCTGGTTTAGCTGTTTCTGGATTGGCAACGATGTTGTCATGAATATTGTACCCAAATACATTTGGCTTATTGGCAATCCAAAGTACAGATGACGGCTTTTGCAAAGCTGCGGCTGTATGTTGAGCAAAACTATCTATAAGTACACGTTTCTCACTTCTTAATATCATGAATGCAACCGACTTGAATGAATCAGAAAAATGAGTTGTATTCTCATAAGAGAACTGGTCTTCTCTTCTTAAATGAAGTATATGATATTTTTGATGAAATGTCTCAATTACTGCTTCGGCTACATATTTAGGCATATCTCTCGCCCAACTATATTTTACAGCTAATGGGTTCATTTGAACCGTATCTTGAGTAGGTGCTCCTCCATTCGTTTGCAAAATCATGATTGGCTTTTCTATTTCATACTTATTCATAAAGTAAGTCGCCTCTCTTTGATTAATAACTATTTCAGGCTGCTCACCAGAATAAACCAAGCCATTCATTTTACACCAAGTCTCGATAGTATGCTCTTTAAATAAAAGGTGCTCAGTGATATTATATGGCTCGTTTGCCATAATCTTTACATCTTTTCCCTCTACGTATTTTGTATAGAAATAACTTTCTTGTCCATGCGAAAATACCATGTCAACGTTTGGATTGTTGACAAATACCTCTGGATATCCAGTTACGACTATTAAATTTGAATTGGGATAATTGTTTTTTACTGCTTTGCATACTGCGGTAGCCATAACAGACTTACCTATACCCCCTTGAATGCTAAAAATCACGTTCATATTTCTCTAATTTGAAAATTTCTCTGTAACAAATATACTTAGTTTACTCGATATCCCATAATTGCATCATTCTGTGGTTTTAATGTCTCTACACCTTTCCATGCGGCTGCCGCAAATTCATCTTTTCTCGTACCCATAACTAAAATGTTATACGCACCTTCGCAATTAGAAGTGAAATTCACGCAAGTATAGTCTTCATTTATACAAGCATAACCTCTTCCAAAGTGATTTTTTGGAGAAATTAAGAATTGTACATTCTTATTTAAAAATTTAAAATAATCTGGAAGTTCAATACTTGCTGTACAATTTTGAGTACAAACTTCATATCGGTACAAGTTATCTCCCTCTGTTGGACTTTCAACAAATTTATGTTGTAAAGTCATATACCCATTCTTCGCAGGGTCTGGATGGTCTATCATGAATGAGCCAGATTGCTTGGATACGTAGTAAAACTGTGTATAAAGAGTTGAATAATTACTTAAATATCTACCTCCTTGAGTTGCTGAACAGCTCACAAAAGATTGTGAATATTGAGTAGCATCATTCCAAAAATATAAACCGCAGCCATTATAGAATCCACCTCCATTATCAGTTCCTGACAAAGTATTATAACGCCCACCTAATGTCGAATTATATCCAGAGTTGAATGTGTTGAATGCACAAGAATAGTCTCCATTTTGATAAAGACCACTAATAGTAACATTATAATATGGAAGACAAGAACCATTCCAGTATCTATTATATTTACCAGCACCAATAGATGTACCACAACCATAATAAATACAATTGTTTACACCAAATGCTTGATTATAGTTGCCATAATAAGCACCCGTACCCGTATCATAGGTGCAGTAGTTTGTTCCAGTACCGAATCTTACAGCAGTGTAAAGAGCCGTTCCCGAACCCCCAGATACCCCAGAAACCCCTGAACCTCCTGAACCTCCTGAAACCCCAGAAGAACCTGATGTGCCTGATACTCCTGATACCCCAGAAGCACCATTTCCTCCGTTTGCACCAGAAGAACCTGATGTGCCAGAAGAACCTGATGTACCTGAACCAGTTGATGTACCTGAAACTCCCGAAGAGCCCGATGTACCTGAAGAACCCGATGTACCTGATACCCCAGAACCAGTTGATGTACCAGAACCTCCTGAAGAACCAGATGTACCATTTGAACCAGATGTAGCAGACACCCCAGAACCAGTTGATGTACCAGAACCTCCTGAAGAACCAGATGTACCGTTTGAACCCGAAGTATTCGATGCTCCTGATACACCACTTCCGCCAGAAGAACCTGACGTACCATTTGTTCCCGAAGAACCAGATGTAGATGAAACCCCAGAAATGCCTGAAACCCCTGATGAGCCTGATGTTCCAGATGTTCCACTTGAACCTGATGTACCTGAACCACCAGATGCCCCTGATGAACCCGATGTTCCAGAGCTACCAGAAGTAGCAGATGTACCGCTTGAACCAGAAGTTCCTGAACCAGTAGATGTACCAGATGCACCTGATGATGCGTTTACACCATTTGTACCAGAAGTAGCTGACGAACCAGATGAGCCAGAGCCACCAGATGAGCCTGATGTGCCTGATGATGCCGAAGAACCACTTGTACCCCTGCTTCCTGATGTTCCAGAAGTACCTGATACTCCTGAAACGCCCGATGCACCAGAAGAACCAGCTACACCATTTGCACCTGATGCACCTGAAACTCCTGATGAGCCAGAAGAACCAGCACCCCCAGTTGTACCCGAAGAGCCAGATGTAGCCGAAGCTCCTGAAGCACCAGCAGCACCATTTGCTCCTGATGTTCCTGATGAGCCAGATGTAGCGGCAACTCCATTAGAACCCCCTATTGCGTTAGAACCGCTTGTTCCTGATGTTCCATTTAAACCGCTTTGACCATTTGCTCCATTTAAACCAGACTGACCACTTGCTCCGTTAGAGCCACTTGTACCAGATGCCCCATTCGCTCCTGATGCACCAGAGCTACCAGATGAGCCACTACCTTGAGATAATCCAGAACTTCCTGATGTCGGAACAGCTCCGTTTGTTCCAGATGTTCCTGATGAACCAGATGTATTACTTTCTCCCGTTGTACCAGAGCTTCCGTATGTTCCAGTTGAGCCAGATGTACCGCTCATCCCGTTTGTTCCAGTTGTTCCACTTACACCAGCAGTTCCAGACGTACCGTTTGTTCCAGAGCTACCTGATGTACCAGATGTACCAGTAGAACCATTTGTTCCAAAAGTACCAGAAGTACCACCAGTACCTGAATTTCCTGATGCTCCAGATGTTCCAGAAGAACCAGAAGTTCCGTCTCCACCTTTTGTGCCAGAGCTACCACCAGTTCCGTTTGTACCTGATGTACCAGAACTGAAAGAAACTCCACCAGAACCAGATGTTGCTGAACTTCCTGCTGTTGCAGATGTTCCCGATGTGCCTGATGTCCCTGAAGTACCAGTAGAACCTGATAAAGCTGATGTTCCCGAAGAACCTGAGCTACCAGAAGTTCCACTTACAGCAGATGTGCCAGATGAACCTGATGTAGCAGATACTCCATTTGTTCCAGTTGTACCTGACGTACCTGCTGTTCCAGAGCTTCCTGATGTTCCTGCTGTTGCATTAACTACGCTTCCGCTTGAACCAGAAGTTCCCGTTGTACCTGAACTACCTGATGTTCCTGCTGAACCTGATGTTGCACTTGCACCTATTGTACCTGATGTACCAGAGCTTCCTGAAACACCCGATGTGTTTGCATTACCTGATGTTCCATTTGTTGATGTAGCACCAGAATTACCTGAAGAACCGCTTGTTCCATCATTTGCAGATGTTCCAGATTGACCAGCAGTACCAGAGCTACCACTTAATCCAGAGCTACCATGTTGTCCAGATGTTGAAGAAAGACCAGATGTTCCAGACGTTCCAGATGTCGCAGCAGTACCATGTTGACCAGATAAATCAAGATTCCATGTACTATACGAACCGTTTGAACCAGTAAATGAAAGAGGTGTAAGTACTAAAGCACCAGTACTTTTAGTATATGAAACAACCCTGCCATATATAGTTGTATTGGCATTATAAGCTAATTGAATGAAATCGTTTGCTTGTAATGCAAGACCAGTATTAACTGTGATATTTAAATTACTAAATGGCATATTACATTCCTATAAATTGTGATTCTCCTTCTCCAGTATTGTATCTTTCAACGCCAGCCCACATGTTACATGCGTGCCAATCTTTACGTGTTCCTAAAATTACCGCACTAAATTCTCCATCTGTATCTGTTGTAAAGGTTACGCAAGACTGCATATCATCTACTACCCCGTATCCGTTACCTAAATTGTCTTTTGGTTTTACCCAAACTTGCTCATTTTCGTTTAAGAACTTGAAATAGTCTGGTAATTCTATACTTGCAGTACAATTTATGGTTTTGAAATCATATCTATATAAATTTTCTCCCCTTGTTGGAGCTTCTACCGTAGAATGAATCAAGAAATGTGTATCTGTTTTTGCAGGGTCTGGATGACTAATCTTAAATGAAGAATAATATTTAGCTATATAGTAAGATTGGTAGGTATAGCTTGAAGAATTACTCAAGTTCCATCCTCCAGTAAATGATAAATAATTATAACTACCCATCGTATTGCTATAGCCACCCATTATTCCAGAGTAGTTAGGATAACTATACATTTGATTATTGTGCCCACCTGCAATTGCAGAAGCGTATGGATTGGTACACATATAATTTCCAAGACCACCTCCAATATAACTAAAACCATAACCGCCACCAGAAATTATCCTATTCTGATAACCTCCGCCAATAAAAGAATTACAAACATTACAAATACAATTCAAAAATCCACCTAAAATACCATTATAATTTCCATTATTAATACAGTTATAATAACCTTGACCAATAAAAGATTTTGTACCCGTACCAATAGAATTACCATTTGTACACGGCTGAACTTTACCAGTTCCCCAAGCATAATATGGTGAACCTATTGTAGCTCCAGAAGAGCCTGATGTACCTGAGCTTCCTGATGTACCTGAGCCTCCACTGACACCCGATGAACCTGAAGTTCCGTTTGAACCAGTTGAGCCAGATGTACCTGATACACCATTAGCCCCAGAAAGACCACTAACTCCTGATGAACCAGATGTTCCATTTGAACCAGAAGTACCAGAAGACCCCGATGAACCAGATGTTCCATTTGAACCTGATGTACCGCCAGTACCGTTTGAGCCAGATGTACCAGAAGAGCCCGATGTACCTGAGCCCCCCGAAGCTCCATTTGTACCAGATGTTCCGTTTGAACCTGATGTTCCTGATGAGCCCGATGTTCCTGAACCACCAGAAACGCCATTCGTACCTGATGAACCATTCGTTCCTGACGAACCTGATGTTCCTGAACCACCAGATGCCCCATTAACTCCGTTTGACCCCGATGTTCCAGAAGTACCAGAAGACCCAGATGTACCTCTACCAGCAGGACTTGCCCCACTTGAACCAGATGTACCTGATGAACCTGATGTACCAGAAACACCAGAACCACCTGATGAGCCCGATGTCCCAGATACTTGTGTACCTGATGAACCAGAAGTACCATTTGAGCCCGAAGTTCCAGAAGAACCTGATGAGCCAGAAGCTCCTGATGTTCCGTTTACCCCACCTGATGACCCAGATGTTCCTGATGAACCAGAAGTCCCTGATGCACCAGAAGAACCAGATGAACCTGATGCACCCGATGTACCATTTACACCACCAGAAGAGCCTGCTGTACCACCCGTTCCCGAAGAACCTGATGTTCCAGATACGGCATTTGCTCCTGATGTACCATTAGTACCCGTAGAGCCAGATGTTCCATTGCTTCCTGCAACTCCTGATGAACCTGATGTTCCACTTGAACCAGATGTTCCAGAGATTGCAGACACACCTGACGTACCTGATGAACCAGATGTTCCACTTGAAGCAGATATGCCTGATGTAGATGAAGAGCCTGACCCACCAGATGAACCTGATGTAGCAGATGTTCCATTACTACCCGATGTAGCAGATGTGCCATTACTACCTGACGTTGCAGAAGAGCCTGATGTTCCCGAAACTCCTGATGTTGCAGAAGAGCCAGAAGTACCAGAAGTGCCTGATGTGGCGTTGCTTCCAGAAGAACCCGATGTCGTATTAGAACCAGCAGCACCCGAAGAACCCGATGTGCCAGATGTACCTGATGTAGAGCCTGACGTTCCATTGCTTCCTGAAAGACCAGCAGAGCCTGATGTACCAGAAGTCCCAGTAGCACCAGAAGTCCCAGATGAGCGATTAACTCCTTGAGAACCACTTGTACCAGAAGTTCCTGCTGTTCCAGAAGCTCCGTTTGTACCATTAAAACCATTGAATTGACTTAATCCAGAACTTCCAGAAGTACCAGAAGTACCAGTTGAGCCAGATGTGCCGTTTGTTCCTGCTTGTGCGTTTGTACCATTTGTTCCAGCCGTACCCGTCTGACCTGATGTTCCAGCACTACCCGATGTAGCACTTTGACCACTTGAGCCATTTGCACCAGCCGTTCCGTTTGAGCCAGCAACTGCATTTAATCCAGATTGACCAGAAGTTCCTGAACTGGCACTTGAACCTGCAACACCACTTATTCCGTTTGTACCTGATGTGCCATTTGAACCAGATGTACCAGAAGTCCCTGATGTTCCAGTACGACCAGAACTTCCATTTGCACCAGTAGTACCGTTTGTTCCCGTTGATGCACTTGTTCCTGATGACCCAGAAGTTCCTGATGCACCAGAAGTACCTTGTGAGGCTGATGTACCAGCAGTTCCTGATGTTCCAGAAGTTGCAGAAGCTCCTGATTGACCTGATGTGAAACTATCACCACTTGTTCCTGAACTTCCACGTGTTCCTGATGTTCCAGAAGTTGCTGATGTACCAGAACTTCCTGATGTCGCACTTGTACCAGAGCTTCCAGAAGAAGCACTCGTACCCAGCGTACCTGATGTACCAGTAGTTGCCGATGTGCCAGATGTTCCTGCACTTCCTGATGTCGCACTCGTACCCGAAGTACCAGACGTACCTGCAAGACCCGTTAAATTAACTGTCCATGTAGAATATGTACCACTACTACCTACAAATAATGTAGGCGTAATAGTCATATTGCCATTTACTTTATTATACGATACAACTTCACCAACGATGTAATTATCTGCATCTTTGGTTACTTGCACGAAATCCCCAGCTTCATAAGCTAACTGGGGCGATACAACTAATGATATGTTAGAATATGTTGGCATTAAGCAGTAAATCTGATATTCATTACCTCTGTACTTACAACGTCAAATCCGAGTTTTTCAGCGATTTTATCATAAACGATAGAATCGTCTGTTCCCCAATCAGCCATTTCTGCTGCTGTGAAATTAACACGGGTTACTACTACGAGGTCAAATAATGGATTTCCATTTGTGCCATCTGGATTTTTTTCATACTTTATTTTTCCAAAACGTACCTGAAAGGTTATTTCATCATTTTGGCTTCCTGACATAGCTCCAACAACCAAGTTGCTGCATTTGGCAATCATCAAATCGCCTTCTACTTCAACTTGTGTGAATGGGCTTGTCTGAAAGACTTTTTTTGCTGGTGGATTTACTCTTGCGACTAACATATATTTTAGTTTATATTTATTACTTTATTATAATGCTCATTTCCTCGATAAAAGAATGTTGCATCGTAGTCTTTTCTTGTACCAATAATTAAGACATCATATTCTCCGTCTTGATTCGTAGTAAAATTAACACATGATTGAGTATCATCAACTATTCCAAATGCAGTACCAAAATGATTTTTTGGTGTAACCAATACTTGGTCATTTTTATTCAAAAATTTATAGTATTCAGGCAAGCATAATGTTGCTGAACAATTTTGTGCACATATATTAAATCTATAAATATTATCTCCTTCTGTTGGTGATTCTACAAATGAGTGCCAAAGTGTTTTATATTTTCTTTTTGCTGGGTCTGGATGTGGAATTGCAAAACTACCTCCTAATTTTTGAAAATCTTGTATTGTTGTATAATAAGCTGAACCAGTTAAATATTGACCCAGTGTTGCTGAATAATTAGAGGAATTAGAGTTGAATTGACCCCATATTGAAACTGCATTACCGCCAGTAGAGGTGTTAGAATTTCCAACAATAAAAGTAGAACCACCTCCATTACAAACGGAATTAAAAATACCACCAATGACAGACGTGCTTGTATTACAAATAACGTTGTACGCACCTGCACCAATTGCACTACCCTCCGCAGCATTGATTTTATTAGTAAAACCGCCAAATATTGAGCCAGTACAAGTAACGTTCGAGAAAGAAATACAATGACAACAGCCACCTAAAATAGTATTATATGAACCACTGATAGTATGACCACCATCACAATTAAATACATTACAAGTACCAGAGCCAGAAAAATACACATTGGTACTTGGATTTCCGTTTGAACCACTCGTTCCTGATGAGCCAGATGTTCCACTTGAACCACTTGAACCTGATGTTCCTGAACCCCCAGAAGCTCCATTACCACCACTTACACCATTTGAACCAGTTGAACCATTCGTTCCTGATGAACCTGATGTACCAGAACCTCCAGAGCTACGACCAGCACCGCTACTACCTGATACACCAGAACCGCCAGATACGCCAGAACCTCCGTTTGCTCCATTTGAGCGACCAACACCAGATGAACCTGATGTTCCTGATGAGCCTGATGTGCCAGAAGCACCAGCAACGCCAGAACTTCTACCTACACCAGATGAGCCAGAAGTACCAGAAGAACCTGAAACCCCTGAACCACCAGCCGCACCATTATTTCCCGAACTACCAGATGTTCCAGAAGAACCAGAAGTGCCAGAAACACGTGAAATACCAGCAACTCCATTTGAGCCGCTACTTCCAGAAGTACCTGATGTAGCACCAGTACTATTACCTGAAACCCCTGAACCACCTGATGAGCCTGATGTACCATTTGTTCCAGAAGAACCTGATGTTCCTGAAACACCAGAACTACCTGCACTAACACCAGAACTACCAGAACTACGTCCTACACCCGAAGACCCTGATGTACCAGCAGAACCATTTGTTCCAGAAGTACCACCACTCACTCCTGATACACCATTTGAACCAGATGTTCCTGATGTAGCCGATGACCCGTTAGTGCCTGATGAGCCAGATGTTCCTGATGTACCACCACTAAGTCCACTTGCACCATTACCTCCGTTTGAACCAGAAGTACCTGCTGTTCCTGAAGAGCCGTTTGTACCCGAAGAACCAGTTACACCAGAAACTCCTGATGAACCAGCAGTACCAGAAAGACCAGAACCACCTGCTGAACCTGATGTACCTGATGTACCCGATGAACCAGTAGATGCCGATGCACCACTTGCCCCACCAGAGCCCGATGTACCACCAGTTCCAGATGTTCCCGAACTACCTGATGTACCACGTGCACCAGAAGTACCCGTAGAACCAGCCGTTCCGTTTGTACCAGTAGACCCATTTGTTCCAGAAGAACCATTTGTACCATTTGTACCCGTAGAACCTGAACTTCCACTATTTCCGCTTGTACCAGCCGTTCCTGATGAAGCTGATGTACCAGATGTACCAGAAGAACCAGCAACAGAGGAGACACCACTTGAACCAGCAGTACCAGTACTTGCTGATGCACCGCTTTGACCTGATGTACCAGAAGAACCAGAGCTACCAGAAGTTCCGTTTGCACCAGAAGTACCAGAAGAACCACTTGCACCGCTTACATTAGCTGTTGCTGATTCACCAGATGTATTGCTTAAACCGCTTGTTCCTGATGTACCACTTACGGCACTTGTTCCTGATGAGCCAGATGTACCAGTAGAGGCAGATTGTCCTGATAGTCCCTCTGAACCAGAAGTTGCAGATGTACCTGAAACTCCACTTGTATTAGATGAAGCACTTGTTGCAGCAGAACCTGATGTTCCACTTGTGCCTGATGTACCATTTGAGCCTGCTGTTGATGACTGACCTGATGTAGCAGAAACAGCAGAAGTACCAGATGAGCCTGAACTTGCAGATGTTCCTGAACTTGCAGAAACTCCAGATGTTCCATTTGCTCCTGATATTCCTGAATTTCCAGCAGTACCATTAATTGCGTTATCACCGCTTGTTGCTGATGACCCTGAATTACCACCCGAACCTGCTGTACCAGCAGTTCCTGATGTACCAGATGTTCCTGATGTAGCAGATGAGCCACTATGACCGTGTGTTCCAGAACTACCTATTGCACCAGTTTGTCCTGATGTTGCACTTGTTCCACTTGTTCCAGTAGAACCAGCAGTACCCGAAGTACCTGATGTTGTTTGTTGACCAGATGTTCCAGAACTCGCTGATGAACCGCTTGTACCATTTGTTGCTGAACTACCAGATGTACCAGATGTACCAGCCGTTCCAGAAGCTCCTGACACACCAGTAGTACCAGAAGTACCAGTAGATGCCGAGCCACCACTTGAACCAGATGCACCTGAAGTACCTAAAGCACCAGCAAGGTTTACTTTCCAATTGCTGTAACTACCAGCAGAACCTTGAAAATAATAAGGGGTAACAATAATTTGACCATTGGTAGGATTATACGATACAACCCTACCAATTATATATGTATTAGCATCATAACTGAGCTGAACAAAATCATATTGTTGATAATCCAGCCCAGTATTTGTTGTTAACGTTATGTTGCTATAAGTTGGCATTCGTTTTTTTCAGAATTTTTAGTACTCATCAATCATCAAGTCAGAGGGAAAGTAATCGAAGTACCGCTTGTTCCGAAAAACTGTGCCGCTTCTCCAGATGTACCTGCCGTTCCTACTGTACCAGAAGAACCAGATGTTCCTGCTGTTCCAGAGCTGCCTGATGTTCCACTTGTTCCAGAGCTGCCTGATGTTCCAGAAGTTCCAGAAGAACCAGAGCTTGCGGATGTACCAGAGCTGCCTGATGTGCCACTTGTTCCAGCACTTCCTGAAGTACCTGTTGTTCCAGAGCTTCCTGATGTTCCTGATGTTCCGTGTGCACCTGATGTTCCAGAACTTCCGTCTGTACCAGATGTACCCGATGAACCATCCGTACCAGAAGAACCCGATGTTCCAGAAGTACCCGATGAACCATCTGTTCCACTTGTTCCTGATGTACCAGAAGTTCCACTTGAACCGCTCGTTCCAGAAGTTCCTGATGAACCCGATGTTGCAGAAGTACCTGATGAACCATCTGTACCCGATGTGCCAGAAGAGCCGTCTGTTCCACTCGTTCCCGATTCTCCTGATGTTCCAGAGCTACCTGATGTACCAGTTGTTCCACTTGTTCCAGAGCTTCCAGAAGTTGCAGATGTTCCAGAAGAACCGCTCGTTCCAGAAGTTGCTGATGTGCCAGAGCTTCCGTCAGTGCCAGACGTTCCAGAAGAACCATCTGTTCCACTTGAGCCTGAAGTTCCTGCCGTACCAGAGCTTCCTGATGTACCAGAAGTTCCACTTGTACCAGAGCTTCCATCTGAACCATGTGTTCCAGAAGTACCTGATGATGCCGAAGTACCACTTGTACCTGATGAACCATCTGTACCCGATGTGCCAGAGCTACCATCTGTTCCTGATGAACCTGATGTTCCATGCGTTCCTGATGTACCAGAAGTTCCACTTGAGCCGCTTGTTGCAGAAGTACCTGATGATGCCGAAGTACCACTTGTACCTGATGAACCATCTGTACCCGATGTGCCAGAGCTACCATCTGTTCCTGATGAACCTGAAGTACCTGCCGTTCCAGAGCTACCAGCAGTGCCAGATGTTCCAGAAGTTCCTGCTTCACCTGATGTTCCTGATTCACCTGATGTACCTGAGCTTCCTGCTGTACCCGATGTTCCTGATTCACCTGATGTACCTGAGCTTCCTGATGCACCAGAAGTACCAGAGCTACCAGAAGTAGCAGAAGTACCGCTTGAACCATTTGTACCGCTTGTTCCGTTTACACCAGATGTTCCTGATGTACCAGAAGGAGGAGTAAATGTTGTTTGAGCATAAGAATAATTGCTTGTACCTTCTGTATAAAAGGTAATATTCGCAGCAGAACCGCCATCGTGCTCTACATAAATTTGACAATAAAGCCTATCAGTTGAATTTAGTGCAGTTTGTGGTAAAAATAGGTCGGTGAAGAACTCCTTGATTACACCATTGCTCATCACTTCTGTGTCAAGGTTCGTAGTACCTAATAAAGTAGATACTCCACCAACTGTATATTTATATAATTCTACATCTACTGCTACATCGCCATTTGATGCAATAGAAAGGTGAGTAATAAAAGCCCATAATCCAGATGGAATACTGGTGATGTTAGGAACACCCGAATCGGTTGCAAATGTCGCAATCAGAGTTCTGGTATTACCAGCAACACTAATCGTTGTTGTTTGCTCTGTTCCACCACTTGCATTTCCAGACCATTGTTTATATGTAGGAGTACCAAATGCAGTATCTGTGTTGGCTGAAAGGTTCATAAAATAAACCAATCCACCAGCTACACCATTCTGTCCTGACGTACCTGAAGAACCAGTAGCACCACTTGTGCCTGCTGTACCAGAAGTACCCGTAGTACCGCTTGTTCCAGAAGAGCCATCCGTACCGCTTGTACCTGATGAGCCAGAAGTGCCTGCTGTACCATTTGTACCAGATGTACCAGAGCTACCATCCGTACCTGATGTACCAGATGATGCTGAAGTACCTGAACTGCCATCTGTACCAGCCGTACCAGATGAACCATCTGTACCAGATGAGCCAGAAGTTCCACTTGTACCTGATGATGCCGATGTACCAGATGAGCCATCTGTACCAGAAGTACCTGATGAGCCGTCTGTTCCACTCGTTCCCGATTCTCCTGATGTTCCAGAAGAACCAGAAGTTCCTGATGAACCATCTGTACCTGATGTACCATGTGCACCCGATGTACCAGATGATGCAGAAGTACCGCTTGTTCCTGATGAGCCATCTGTGCCTGATGTACCCGATGAGCCGTCAGTTCCTGAAGAACCATCCGTACCTGATGTACCTGCATCTCCTGATGTTCCAGCAGAGCCAGAAGTACCTGATGAGCCATCTGTACCAGATGTACCATGTGCACCTGATGTTCCTGATGAAGCTGATGTACCGCTTGAACCTGATGTTCCAGCAGTTCCAGATTCGCCAGAAGTTCCTGAAGAGCCGTCTGTTCCTGATGTACCAGAAGTACCTGCATCGCCCGATGTACCAGCAGAGCCAGAAGTACCGCTTGAACCTGATGTACCAGCAGTTCCGTTTTCTCCTGATGTACCTGATGATGCCGAAGTTCCTGATGAGCCGTCTGTACCAGATGTTCCAGAAGAACCATCTGTTCCTGAAGTACCAGCATCTCCTGATGTACCACTTGAACCATCTGTTCCGCTTGTTCCAGCAGACCCAGAAGTTCCAGATGAGCCATCTGTACCAGATGAACCATGTGCACCTGATGTACCTGATGATGCCGAAGTTCCAGATGAGCCGTCTGTGCCTGATGTTCCGTCAACACCAGAAGTTCCAGCAGAACCTGATGTTCCCGATGTACCAGAAGTTCCTGCATCTCCTGATGTACCAGCAGACCCAGAAGTTCCACTTGTTCCAGAAGAGCCATCTGTACCTGAAGTTCCTGATGAACCATCTGTACCAGTCGTACCTGATGTTCCGTCAATGCCACTTGTTCCAGAGCTTCCGTCTGTACCAGAAGAACCATCCGTTCCTGATGTACCAGAACTACCAGAAGTACCTGCTGAACCAGCAGTTCCCGAAGTTCCACTTGAGCCATCTGTGCCAGATGTACCAGAAGAACCATCTGTTCCTGATGAACCTGACGTTCCACTTGAACCATCTGTACCTGATGAACCATCCGTACCAGTAGTACCTGATGTTCCGTCTATTCCTGATGTACCTGATGTACCAGAGCTTCCGTCTGTACCACTTGTACCAGACGTGCCAGCCGTTCCATTTATACCTGAAGTTCCCGATGAGCCATTTTCTCCTGATGTACCAGAAGAACCATCCGTTCCAGATTCACCAGATGTTCCGCTTGTTCCTGCATCACCCGATGTACCTGATGAGCCATCCGTACCAGC
>Ga0315900_10004955_pt1 | contig 18515 bp, 15 predicted proteins | sample LakEriMetagenome_FD_203521 | JGI IMG/M metagenome (GOLD analysis project Ga0315900, IMG submission 203521) | Freshwater fungal communities from buoy surface, Lake Erie, Ohio, United States - Buoy 12 MA114 | ecosystem: Environmental > Aquatic > Freshwater > Lake > Lake biofilm | place: USA: Lake... | reverse complement strand
GTACAGCCAGCCGAGCCGCACGCCGTGGTTCCCGGTTCCTATACTGCCGTCTTCGGGCCCGTAGCTCAGTGGTTAGAGCAGGGGACTCATAATCCCTTGGTCGTGTGTTCGAATCACACCGGGCCTAGTTGTTTTTTGCTGGTCGGAGGGGTCGCTGTTGCGCGAGTTGTTGCCGAATCGCAGGGCGACGCGTTCGTTGGATAGAATATAGGGCGAGCATCGGTCCTTAGGCTTTGGAGTCCCGAGGAACACGACCATGGCGACCGTTTCCTACCCGCATATTGAATTGAGCGCTGACGGTGTGCCGTATCTCGAAGGCACGCGCACTAAGGTCGTCGAGATCGCCCTCGACAGCCTCGCCCATCACTGGGACGCCGAGGAAATTCAGCGGCAGCACCAGCATCTGACAATGGGTCAGATTCACGCCGCGTTGGCGTACTACCACGACCATCGCGAGGCCCTTGACACCGATATTGCCCAGCAACTGGCGGATGTCGATCGCATCGCAGGCACCCAGCAGCCCTCATTGCTGCGCGAGAAACTGAAGCGTGCAGGGCGGCAGTGAGTCTCCGGCTGTATTTCGACCACCATGTGCCACGCGCGATCGCGATCGGCGTGCGGCGGCGGGGCATCGACGTGCTGACCACGGAAGCGGACGGCACGGCCGATCGTGACGACGAGTTCCTCCTGCAACGTGCGACCGACCTCGGCCGCGTCGTATTCACACAAGACAGGGACTTCTTGGCTTTGGCCGCGGCATGGCAGCACACCCGCCGGGAGTTCACGGGCATGGTGTACGCCCACCAGATGCGAATTACCATCGGCGCCGCGATCCAAGATCTCGTCCTGATCGCTTCACTCATGCATCCCGACGACATGCGAAATCGGGTCGAATTTGTACCGCTCTGATTTGCTATCGAGCATCATGGCCGCCTAAAGCCAGATGCCTCCGATTGGGAGGCAGCAAGCGAGATGCGGAGCCTGTTGGCGGCGGAGCGAGGGATAGTCCGGCCAATGGCACTTCCGCAACCATGTCGATAGGCATTTCCGGGCCGATGGGCGGCTGGTGAGGCTGGTGCCGCGTTTTCCGGCACCTGATCAGCTGCTCCCGGAACGGCTGCCCTCCCCCTGCAGTGGCGTTTTTCTGCCGTCGGCGCGGAGTCTGTCCGAGTTCGGCCACCTTGGGGGCTTTGGTTTGACCGCGCGTCCGGCACCGCTCAGAGGCTGTGGATGTCGATCACCTGCAGCTCGTCGGGCGACACCTGAACCGCTGCGCGGTCGTCATGCGCCTGGATGAGCTCGCCCCAGGCGGTGGGCGGGCCACGAGCGGGTGACACCGGTGGAGGCTCGCGTGGTTCGCCGAGGTGTGTCAGGATCTTCCGGATCGGGCCCGGCTCCGTGATGAACGCAATCAGCCTGATGTCGCCGCCGCACCCCGGGCACTCGAGCGGAAACTCCTCCCCCACCCGGGCCAGCAGTTTCGCCCATGCAATCCGCGAGGTGTCGTGAGAACGGGGCTTGTGATGCGCGTCGCAGCAGCCTCCCGTGGCATGCCCACCGGTCACAGCCTCACGCCGCTTGCCGATGTTCCCGATGGCGAGCGCCGTGACGGCCCGCCTCAGCTTGTGATTCGGCGCGAATACTCCGTGGTAGCGATGCCGGTGCTTCCGCGGCGGCGGGACGAGATCGGCGAGCCGGTCCAAAAACTCATACGGCGTGAGTTCGACGACGCCGTCGGCCCCCGGCCGCGTTGACTTCCGGCTGCGACCGGGCCCGACCCAGGTGGCGGCTTTGTGTCTGGGCAGCACGTAGCGGATGCGGGCGATCCGGCCGTCTGGGCCGCGGGTCACGGACAATCGTTCGAGCGCGAAAGGAGGCCGGGCACAGTATCTCAGCAAGTGTTCGAGGCTCTGAAAAAGGCTCGGCACATCGCGGTCGACGAGCGTGATCCGGACACTCGCGTCGATTGAAAACCCGGTGTTCTCCCAGGCGAACATGTCGGCAGCGGCCGCGGCGTCGAGCAGCCGCTGCATGCGGAACCACCGGATCACGCGGCGGCGGACCCGCTCGGTGAGCGCGGCCAGGTCGGCCTGGGTGATCGGCCGGGCCGGCAGGAACGTCGGTGGGGCGTCGCCGCCTGCTTGATCAGCAGCCGGCACGAAGACGCCGTCGGTCACTCGAGTCCCGCAGATGCACATGGCGGTTGAGCGCTGACCCGAAGCGATGCAGGAAGGAGATGCCGCCGAGTCGCGGGCAGCAGGATGCGGGGGCGTCGCTCGTCACACCTGCCGCAGCGCACAGCGACCGCTCGATCTCGTCAAGAAAGATCTTCGTGAGGGTAGCGACGGCTCGGGGTCGGTCGGCCAGCATGCCCCGCAGTCGCTTCGGCACGGAGATCACCCACTGTCGCACGGGCACCGGCGGGATGACGTGATCGGCGAGGTGTGCGGCGGTCTGTGCCATGTGGCGGCCGTTGCAGGACGGACACACACCGCGGCCCTTGCAGGAGAAGGCCACGACGAAGCCCGTGCGGCACGTCATGCAGACCGCGCGGGCGAATCCGAAGCAGAGCAGTCCGCACTCGAGATAGCCGCGGAGTTCCTCCTCGACGTGGCCCGGCACGGGCCGCTCGGCCGCTTCTCGCCAGGTGAGCCAGCGCTCGAGGTTCTCGGAGACGACCCTGTGGAGCGGCGTCTTCTCGGGCCGACGCCGCTCGTAACGGCGGGACGCCGCGGGGCCTCCGTGCGGGCGGAGGCGGGTTCGCGCGGGAAACCCTGTGACCGCGGCGACCATGGGCGGACCGGCAGGTGGACGGCAGGAGTAAACGGCCGTACACTATCCGCGGGACGGAGCGGTTCGCCACCAGCGATTAAGTCGTGAACCTGGACTGTCCGGGTCCCGCGGCACGACGCGGCCCGCCTCTCGACCACGACGTCACCACGCTCCACGGCAGCGTTCAGCGGGCAGACCGCCCGACCGTAACCGCGGCCCAGCCTCGGGCGTATGTTGGGGTGAACATCTTGCTTCCACCGTAGCCTCAGGAGAGTGACTGATGGGTATCGCACTCCGATGGCGGGTCGGGATGGCATTCCTGATCGCGCTCGTCTCAATCCCGGGTTCCCTGGCTGTTTCCGCGGAATCGGATCCCGCGGCCCGACCCCTGCCCGCCGGCTCCACGGGCGTCACAGTGGTCGATTTCGCGGCCTTCAAGCGGAGCGAACTCTTCAAGAATCTGGCGCCGCTCCCGGACGGCGAGCAGATGAGCGTCTGGGGCGAGGAGTACGGCTTCGAACCATTTCGGAGCCTCGACGGCATCACCGTCATCATGGGCGGTGGCGGCCGGCCTGGGGCCGAGTCGTGGAACGGGGTGGTCTTGAGCGGGACCTTCGCGGCGACCACCTTGGCCGCCAAGATGAAGGAATCGGCCGGCGATGCCTCCACGACCGAACGGTATCGCGAGCACACGATCCACGTCGTGCCGTCGAGTCCTGAGGCGGACGAGGCCCTGAAGAAGCGGGATCGAGTGTTGACTCGCGGGATCTTCAAGGTGGACATCGGAGTTCCACACCTGTCGTACGTCGTGTTCGTCGGAGATCACACGCTCGTCGGGAGCCAGAGCAAACAGGGACTGGTGAAGATGCTGGACTGGTTTGATCGGCGCGGCGAAGCGCTCCCCCCCGAGCAGGCCGCCATCCTGCTCCCGCCGCAGGAGAACGGCGCGATCTTTCATGTTCCGTGGGCGGCGGACGCTGCGGACGGTGCTGCAGGCCCGGGGCCTGGCCCATGAGCTCGACACGCATGACCGAGGAAGTGCGACATGAAGGATGATCTTCGAGATGTACTCGCCGCGGAGGCGGCCGCGACCTGGCCCGAATTCTCGGAGTCGCTGCACGCGCGGGTGATGGCCGCGCTGCCCGGAGTGGCCTGCGAGACGCCACGGCCGCGGAAGGACCGTCGCATCGCCGTCGCGGCAGCATTGGCGATGGCCTGCGGGATCGCCGCCTTCCTGGCCGTGCGACCGGTGCCGCAGCCCCCGCCCCCCGCGGCGCCGCAGCCGGTCGGCCCGCTGATCACGCTGCACATCACAACGCCACCGCTGCCGGACATGCGCCGGGAGGCACCCCGGGTCGTCCGCCAGGTGACCGTGGCGGTGCGCCGGCTGCTCGCGCGGGGGCCGCTGCCGATCACGTTCACGCTTCCCGGCGACGCGCCGGCCGAGGACGAAGAAGCGGGGTAGCGGGAGCACCGTCCCGGCCGCGATCGGCTGGATCGACGAATTGTTTCTCACCGCCGCACGGTCGCTCGCGGACGTGACCCGCGCAACCTCGCGAAGCGGTTCAGGTGTCGCCCGACGAGTTGCCCGTGATCCTCCTTTCATGAATCGGACCACGCCGAGGAGGACGCTGTTCGGGTGCCGGGGTAGCGAGTTCGCCTGCTGCCCCGGGGCCTGAGCCTGGGCATGAGACCCTGCGATAGGCTCCCTATGGCATGGGGTCGCATTGAACGCGGAGAGGTTTGGGTCTGAACCCCGGCAACATTCAACGCAACTCTACTTTTAGTCGGCGGTTGAGCGCTGTCGCAGCCTTCTCGAGCGTGCCGATCGTCACCGATGGGTTGTCCGGATCGAGCAGCCGATCGAGTGCTGCCCGGCTGGTCTTCATACGGGTCGCCATGGCAACTTTCGTCAGTCGCCGCCGCTTCATCTCCTTGGCGATCTGATACGCGATGATTCGCTTCGTTGCCGTGGCCGTCGCCGTTTCGAGGAGACGTTCTGTCTGCAGGAAATTATCGAAACTGCTACCAAGGTGCTTCTTTTTCATGCGTCACTCCGATCGTAGTTGAGCTAGCCTTCGCTTCGCCGTCATGAGGTCGGCCGGGGGTGTACGTTGCGATTTCTTCTGAAAGCCGTGCAGGAGAACCATCGTCTGCCCATCCACTGTAAAAATCACTCTCGTAATGCCAGAACTGATCCGCGACCGGACTTCCCATAGACCGCTCGCCAGTTTGCGGATGAGCGGCATTCCCATCGGCCATCCGAACTGAGCTGTCTTGATATCCTCCCCGACGGCTTTGCGGTCTTCCCGGGCTAGGCATCGTAGCCAATCCCGCACTGGCTCACTGCCGGTTTCAGTGCGAAAGAACACGACCTCCAAAATCGGCCGTCGCGATCCGCGTCCAGGGCCACCTGACACCATGCTTCAAGTGTATCACCTGTGGTACATGGGGCAACGGCAGAATCGCATCCCGCTGCCCCGGCATCTGAGCCTGGGCATCAGACCCTGTGATGGGCTCCCGATGGCATGAGATCGGATTGGGGGCGGAGGGGGAAGTGTTGCCGCTTTGTGGAGCGACACCCCCATGGCGACAGAATGTCCGGCGGGGGGGCGGGAGACTGGGGTGAATGGACCTCACACTGCGGCCCTCGGAAAACGATGGCCTGCTCTCGCCGTCGCCATCGAGTCGGCTTGAACGGGGGAATCGCAAGCGGCTCGATCAGCGGCTGGCCCGATATCCAGAAGTCCCGAAAGGCCCGGCGTTCTCCCGTCGTGTAGAGGTGCTTGAGGAACGCCAAATCGCAGGCGGAGTAGTCGGGGAGCCATTGGTCGAGGCCAGATATGCCCGCTTCGTGAAGAGCCTGTTGGCTGTACCGGCACGCTTCCCGCTCGTACGCCTCCAATGCGTCGAGTTCATCACGTGTCGGCTCTACCGGCATGAGCATTCCCAGCCGCCGCAACTCTGCCGACACATTCCACTGCACCGTGTGGCCGAAGAGATGGGCCACCAAGAACAGCCGCTCCTTGTCGGTGTTGTGATCGGCCACGAGGATTCTACTGCCGTCGAGATCGCCTTTCAGCGGCGGCGCGATGCTCGCCACTTCCACCGAGACGCCGTAGCGAGCGTGCAGATGATTGGTCACGGCGCCACAGGCATCTCGGACCTGGGTGATCAACGCCCTCATGACGCCCCGCTCCTGCCTGAAATACGGATCCCACCTCTGACTCCGCCCGATCCACCGCCGGGCATCGTCCCGCGGTCTCAACGCCGGTCGCCCGGCCGATCTGCGCCGGCCGGAACCGTCTCAGGGCGGTCGCTTTCGAGACGGTCGAGGAGCCCGCGAACCTGGTCGAGGTCGATTTCCGGCGGCATCCGTGCGAGCAGCCAGCGGGCGTCGGCCACCGCGGCCTCGCGCCGGCCGAGCCGCGCGGCCGTGACCATCCGCCTTACCCGGTCGGGAGCCGATTCGGGGTTGATCACGAGGATGGCGTCGAGGTAGCGGAGCACGTCGGCCTGGTCGCCCTCCCGGGCCGCGATGCCGAGCAGGTTGTTGACCATTCGCGCGAGGATCGCCTTTGGGGCGGCCGCAGCCAGGTCGTCGGCGGTGATCTCCGCGCCGGCCTCGTCGCGTCGGCGGGCTGCCAGATCCTCGCGGGTCCGCTCGGCCGCCCGCTCGAACACGTCGAGCCAACGCGGCTCGCCCCCGGCGGGCTCGTACCGCACGAGGAAGTGGCCGGGGAACCCGACACCCTCGACCGTCAGCCCGAGCCGACGGGCCAGGTTCATGTAGAGGATCGCGAGCGTGATCGGGATGCCCTCCCGGTCGTCGAGGACCTCGTTGACGTAGCTGTTGGACCGGTTGTAGTAGTCGCCACGGCTGCCGTGGAATCCGAGTTCGTCGAAGAGCACGCGGTTGAGCGTGGCGAGCTTCACCGCCTCGTCGGCAGTCGCGGGCACCGCCCGGGCCACGTCGGCGGCGAGCCGGTCGAGTTCCCGGCGCGAGGCGGCGACGTCGAGGTCGGGATTGTCGAGCTTCGCGATCAAGAGCGCCGCGTGGAAGAGGTCGATCTCGGCGTCGGCGGCTCCCACCAGCCTGCCGAGTTCGTCGAGCGTCTGCCGCTGGTGCACGCTCGACGCGAGCGCCTCGAGCCGCTCCGCCCGCTGCTGGAGCTCCGCGGCCTGCCGCACCAGGCCGGCCCGCGCGAGCGGGCCGTCGGGCAGGAGCTTGCGCACGATCTGCTCGCGAACCGCCTCGTCGCCGGCCCGGCCGTGATCCTGGAAAAGGCCCGCCGTGGCGGCCTCGATGCGGGCCATCACGTCCGCCGGCGGCGCGGCCCGCGGCAGGTCCCGACCGACCGCAAAGCCGCGAAACTCCGCCTCCGTGTCGCGAAACTTCGCCAGTCCCACGCGGCCGCCGGCCAGGGCCGGGGTGGCCGTCGTGAAGACCGGCGCGTCGTTGACGAAGCACGAGGTCCTGTCCGCCTCGACCCGGACCCGCAGGTGGTTCCATTCGCCGGGCCGGTATTGGGGCGCGGGCTTCTCGTCGAGAATCTTCCAGGAGAGCACGTCGGGGCCGTCGAACCGCGTGAGCCGCAGCCGGCCCGCGGTCGGGTAGAAGCCGTAGTGCCGGTCGTCGCCGTCGGCCGCGAAGGCGAGGCCGGCCGCCCCGGCCTCGTCGTCGAGCTTCACCCACACGGCCAGTTCGTAGGGCGGCTCCGGCGGCCCGGCCACGGCGAGGCAGAGCGAGCGGCCCCCGAAGCCGTTTCCTGCCCCGCTGACGGAGATCCGGCCGGCCCGCTGCCGCCACCGCGCGGCGCCGACGGGCGTCCACTGCGCGGGGTCGATCGCGCCGATCGTAAGCCATCGCTCCATCGACACGGGATTGGGCCGGTCGAGCAGCGAGCGGAGCCTGGCGACCGACACCGCAAAGCCGAGGTTCGGCGTCACGAGCGACTTCATCGACACGATGCCGTGCACGCGGCCTTCGAGGTCGAGCAGCGGTCCGCCGCTGTTGCCCGGCTCGACCGGAAGCGCGAGCTGGATCATCTCGATTCCGTTCATCTCCCGCAGAGCGGACACCCGACCGGCCACGATGCTACGGTTCAGGCCGTGCGGGTTCCCGACCGCGACCACCTCTTGGCCGTCAACGAGCGTGCCCGCCGCGGCGAGCGGCAGTGGGGCGAGCCCCGGGGCGGCGATCCGCACGACCGCCAGGTCGCCGTCGCGGTCGGTCGCATGCACCGCGGTGGCCTCGTGGGACGAGCCGTCGGCGAGTTCGACCGTGATCGGGCGGGCCTCGCCGATGACGTGCAGGTTGGTGGCGACGAGGCCGTCGCCGACGATGAAACCCGTCCCCAGCCCCGCATCGGACTCCCGCCGCCCCTTGAACCGGATCGTGACGACGGAACTCTTGGACCGCTTCGCGATCTCCTCGACCGACTGCGGCGCGGCGGTCGGCGGATCGGCGGCTGTGCCGTGGGCGGCCGCCGCCGCCACGACCAGGGCGGCGGCGAGGACGGCGGCAATGGTTCGCATGGCGGCTCCGCTGGCTCAGGAAATCCAACCCGGATCCGTCACCGTCCCAGCACGATCTTCTCGCCGTCGAACGTCAACGTCTGCCCGCCGACCTTGACCGTGTTGCCGTCCACGACCACCGCGGGCGGGTCGCCCTTCTGCAAAGTCATGATCGCCCACGGCATGGCCGGGTCGGCGGTGTGAATGGTGGTCTTCGTCGCGAATCCATCCTCACCGGTCACGTCTTTCACGTCCCTCGGCAGTTTCAGCTTCTTGATGCCCATCCAGTACTCGACCCCGTAACCGACCTGCGGACCGACCTGGGCCACGAGCAATGGCGCGCCCGACGCGCCGCTATAGTCAACCGCGAGACTCGTCGGCGTCTTCGGCAACGCCATGGCCGGGCCCGACTTGCCGTTGCCGGTATGGTCCAGCACCACGCCACTGACGACGCCGGAGCCGTCCGGCTTGAGGTTCGAGTAGGTGATCTTGCTCGAATGGAACATGCCCGGGAACGTGTACTTGAGTCCCTTGCCGGCCACCATGATCGAACCGCCCAGAGCCATGCCGCGGCCCGCGCTCGGGCTGCTGCCGAACAGCGCGGTGACCACGATGTTGCCCTTGTCGGCCCAGCCGTTGCGGAACACGCAGTACCCGGGACCTTCGTCCACCATGGACAACGGCAACACATCGGCCGGATTTTTCTCCGTCACGTCGATCGGCCAGTTCGCCAACGCATACGCCGCGAGGTGCGGATACGGCTTCTCGATCCCGTACGTCTTCTCCCCCGGCTCGATGATGTGGTTGTACAGCCAGAGCACGGTCGGGACGTGTTCCTGCGGGCAGATGCCGAAGCCTTGCGAAAAGTCTCCGCCGGTCGACCCCCCTTCGCGACCGAATTCCCTGCCATACATCCCGCGGGAGTTGTACGTGTACAACCCCGCCGATCCCTTGCTCGCCGGGTGATCCACGAACTCATACACCCATTTCGTCACCAGCCATTGCGCGTTGGAACTGTTCGGCACGAGGTCGCGGCCCATGGCGACCCGGTACGCCTGGATGAACGGCACCAGTCCGGTGTTGGACGACAGCCGGCCGCAATGATGGCCTTCGTAGTAATAGCCCCGGCTGCCGTACCCCTCGGCGATCTCGCGGCGGGCGTTGTTGACGACCTTCCCGAGTAGTTCCTCGATCCGGTTCGTGTCCACGCCGGCATCCCCGCGCAGCGCCAGCAACGCGATCCCCGCTCCGCCCGTATGGGCGCCCCAGTGATTGCAGCCCGGAACATGCTTCGGACTGTTCGCGATCTCCTCCAGGAACTTGTTTTCCACGATGCCCTTCGCGATCGTGTTCCGCGTCGCCGCATCCCAGCCGTCGTATGCCATGTCGTAGGCCAGCGCCAGCGCCGACAAACACGGCCCCGCCCGCAACTGTCCCTCGCCCGGCCATGTGTACCGACCATCGGGATTGGGCTTGCGGGCGAGGGTTTGCTCGGCGGCTTCCTTCGCCTTGTCCGCCCACGCCTGGTCGCCGGTGACCTGATAGAGGAACGCATGGCCGGCCGCGTGCCACGTCGTAAACGGCGCCTCCAAGAGTTTCTGCGCCCGCTCGATCATGACCTTGCCGGCCGGCGTCTGCGCCCGTTTCCGCAACGTCGGCAGGTCGTCCTTCCGGAAGATCAACCGCGGATGCTCGTTCGCGGTGACAGGCTTCCAGCCCGGTACCGCCACCGACCAATCCTTCACCGCCACGGCCGGGGCCCCGCGGTCGTCCCCGTCATCCTCTTTGCCGGGGGCGAGTTGGCCTTGGGCGAAGACCATCCCGGCCATCACGATTGCCGACATCCAAGCCACATGCATCTGCCGGATCATGGTCGTTCCTTTCGGGCCTTGGCTGACTCATCCAACACTGCGTGCCTGAGAATACACCGACGAGCGACTTTTCCACGCCTGCAGGAGCGGGGCCATTGGTTCCGCATCACAGAAAAGGCCGTCAAGGCGGCCAGGTGCAGCCGTCCAGAGCCGGTTTCGGCACGCCCATGCGACATTCTAGCCCGCGGATCGACTTTTGCTGCCCGTGGAACCGTTGCGGTCGTCGCGACAGACGGCTATCTTTCAAGGGGACAGGGGGCGCCATTTAAGAGGTGAAAGCATGGCAGCGCGACGACACAAGAGCCGTGGTCGATCGATGGCCACAGGCGGGCAGGGGTTTGGCTGTGAGCACCTCGAAGATCGCCGGATGCTGGCGGCCTACGTGGACGGTGAAATACTCGTCCAATTTGCGGATGGCGCGACGGCGGACGCCCGACAGTTCGCCCGCGGTCTGGTGCAAGGGCGGCAGATCGAGGCCATCCAAACCCGCGCGATGGCGGAAAACGCGACCGGTGTTTTGGAGCGCGTCGCCGTCGGCAGGGGGATGAGCGTCGAGCAGGCCATCGCGGCGATCTCAAGGCGACCGGACGTGCTGTTCGCCGAACCCAACTGGTGGTTGTCGCCTGCGGCCGTCAGCAATGATCCGGCCTACGCCACCACCGGCCAGTTGTGGGGCATGTACGGCGACGACCAACCGACGGCAAGCGGTCCGGCAGGAACGACGAATCAATTCGGATCACAGGCGGAGAAGGCTTGGGATGCCGGGCTTGTCGGCTCCAAGTCGGTGGTAGTCGGCATCGTGGATGAGGGATTTCAGATCGACCACCCCGATCTCGCGGCCAACGTCTGGGTGAATCCGTTCGATGCCCCGGACGGGATCGACAACGACGGCAACGGCTACATCGACGACGTCAATGGCTGGGACTTCTACTCGAACGACAAGACGGTCTACGACGGCGCCGAGGATGACCACGGAACGCACGTGGCGGGCACCATCGGCGGGGTCGGCGGCAACGGCACGGGCGTGGCTGGCGTGAACTGGAACGTCACGATGATCTCCACGAAGTTCCTCGGCCCGAACGGGGGAACGCTCGCCAATGCCGTGAAGGCGCTCGACTACCTGACCGACCTGAAGACCCGCCACGGCATCAATATCGTGGCCTCCAACAACTCGTGGGGTGGCGGCGGCTATTCTTCGGCTCTGCACAGCGCGATCATCCGCGGCGCCAATGCGGGCATCCTGTTCGTCGCTGCGGCCGGAAACGGCGGGAGTGATGGTCTCGGCGACAGCAACGACTCCCTGGCGAACTACCCGTCCAACTACTCGACGTTGCAGGGGACGAAGACGACGAAGGCCGCGGCCTACGAGGCCGTCGTCGCCGTCGCGGCCCTGAACTCGGACGGGTCACTGGCGTCGTATTCGAACTACGGTTCAACGACCGTAGACATCGCCGCGCCCGGCACTGGCATCTATTCGACGTTCCCGGGGGGTGGTTATGGCACCCTCAGTGGCACTTCGATGGCGACTCCGCACGTGACCGGTGCGGCGGCGCTGTACGCAGCCGCGTATCCGGCGGCGTCCGCCCAGCAGATGCGGGAGGCCATTCTGAGCACGGCGCGGGCGACGTCTTCGCTCACGGGCAAGACCGCCACAGGCGGTCGCTTGGCTGTCGGAGCGTTGGTTCAAGCTGCACCGCCTGCGCCGCTCGCGGTCACGGTCTCGTCGGTATCGGCTTCCGAAAGTCAGGGAGTGTTCAGTTTTGTCGTCAGCCTGAACCGTGCCAGCACCACGAGGGTGACGGTGAACTTCGCGACGGCAAACGGCACGGCCACGGGCGGTCGCAATGGCGACTACACGGCCACGAGCGGCACGCTGACGTTCAACCCAGGCGAGACCTCGAAGCTCGTGAACGTGGCGGTGAGAAATGACGCGTCCGTGGAGCCCGACGAGACGTTTTTCGTGAGGTTGTCGAGTGCCGTGGGTGCGACGATCGCGGCTGGTGCCGGCACCGGCACCATCGTCAATGACGATGGCGTTACCACGCAGGCGACGCTGGCTGCCTTCGCGATCTACGGTGTGTCGTCCGATTCGATAGCCGGCACGTCGACCAAAAAGAATCGCTGAGCGGTCGAGGGGATGCCCGCGGCGCCATCGTTTTCGGTGCGGCCGGCGGAGATGCGTGCTGGTGTTGCCGCATGCCTTGTCGACCACCGCGGGTCGCGCAGCCGCCCAGGGCTGCCGGGAGGATCGCGGGTGGGATGCAATCTTCACCGCCGGGCCGGCGCGAGCTGGTCCGCCGGCATCCAGCGGGCGGCGAGTTCAGCCTGCATCTCGTCGGGCGAAACCGCCGGCTGCGACCGGGACGACGGCCTGCCCGCGGCCAGCCGGGCGAGGGTCCGGCGGTCCGGCGGTGCGGTGCGGCTCATTCGCTCGACGAGCCGCTCCACGCCGGCCGGGTTGCGCTGGGCGGCCGCCACGAACTGCGAGATGAAGAGGCAGATCTCGTGGAGGTTTGCGGCCGCGGAGCGGATGATCAGCGGCTGCAGGGTGCGGGTCACGATCTCCAGGCCGAGCCCGTCCACGTCGAGGAAGGCGTCGATCTGCACGGTCTGCTGCGGCCGTCCCTGGGCGTCGGGATCGAGCGTCGCGTGGCGGAGGACGACCAGGCAGGAGCCGGTGAGCTGGCGGGGCGCGAGCGGGCCGGTGTAGCCGCCGCGGCCGTGGAACACGAGCACGCCGCCGTGCGGCGTCCGCTCGTGATGGAGCAGCCGCACCGTGCCCGTCGTGCCGTAGCCGTCCGACATCCGCCACTGGCCCGGGCCGGCCGGATCGAGTGCGAGCCGGCTGATGCCCAGCGCCCGCCACAGATCGACCATCACCTCGGGCCGCGCGAGCACGAACTCGAGCAGCGTGGGATCGCAGATCACGGTTTCGGCCGGCAGGTGGCGGAACAGCGTGGCCGACCGCAGGCTCTGGGCGGCGAGTTTTCGCTGGGCCTCCGGCATGCGGTCGAGCGGCACCGCTTCCGCGGCCCGGCGCCGTGCGTCGCGGCCCGATGCGCCCGCGTCGGCCAGCGCCGCGGCGATGCCGCCCTGCGGCACGTGCGGTGATTCGGCGGCGCGGATCACTCCCGCCACCAACGCCAGCCCCACGGCCAATGCGATTGCGCGCCCACCCATGCGAATCCCCCCGGATCGACAGGCCCCTCTGGACGGCGGTGGTCCGCCGTCTCCCCGGGGAGTTTTCGGTCTGCGAGGACCGTTCGGCCCAGTGATTTCGCCTGGAATTTCTGCGGGTTTGCCCACCTTGCCGGGGCTGCCGTCGCGCCGGGAATCGGGGCTTGGCCGGGCGCCGCAGGTTCCCTACCATCCCGCCCCCGTTCGTCCGCCGGACCGCGTCGATGCTGCACCTCCACGACCCCACCGCCGATGCCGCTCCGGACGCCGAGCCCGCCCGGACGCTCCCCCCGCCGAAGGGCCTTCTGGGCCGTGGCCTCGTGGCCTGGACGCATGTCTGTCTGCGCTGGCCGCTGGCGATCGTGATCGCCGCCATCCTCTCCGCGGGCCTGGCCGGTCTCTGGACGGCCCGGCATCTCGGCTACAAGGTGAGCCGCGTGGACCTGCTCGACCCGGAGAGCGAATACAACAAGCTGTGGATCGACTACATCCACGAGTTCGGCGAGGACGACGACGCGGTGGTCGTGGTCGAGGGCCGCGCGCGGGAGGATGTGATCGCCGTCCTGGAGGAGGTGTCGCGCGAGGTGGCCCGCGAGGGCGACCTCTTCCGCTCGGTGCTCCACGAGGTGGACCTGTCGCGAATCCGTGCCAAGGGCCTGCACTATCTCGCGCCCGCCGATCTCGCCGCCATCGACCGGTTCATCGAGCGAACGGAGCCGATCCTGGCCGGCGGCTGGGCACAGTTGAAGGTCGGCACGATGGTCGCCGGGATGGCCGGGCAGATGGTGGCCGGCGGTGCGCCCGGCCAGGCGGAGTCCCCCACGGTTTCCCTCGAGCGGTACAGCGAGGCCCTCCTGGCGGGCATGGAGCCGGCGGCCCAGCCGGCCGACCCGCGGCTGGCGGAGTATCTTTCGCCCTGGCCGAGCATGCCAGAGTCGCTGTCCACGCTCCGCGACCTGTCGAGCGAGCACCTCCTGGCGAAGGATGGCCGGCTCGGCTTCGTGCTCCTGCGGATGGTGAAGGCGGAGGGCGGCTTCGCGGGGGCGTCGGCCGCCACCGATGAATTGCGGCGGATCATCGCGGCGGTGGCCGCCAGGCATCCCGACACCACGATCGGCCTCACCGGCCTGCCGGTGATGGAAGACGACGAGATGCGGTCGAGCCAGCAGTCGATGGTCTGGGCCAGCGGCCTGTCGCTGGCGGCGGTGGCGCTCGTCATCATCGCGGGCTTCGGCGGCATCCGGCACGCCATGATGGCCAACGGCGTGCTCGTGATCGGCATGGCCTGGGCCTTCGGCTGGGCGACGGTGAGCGTCGGCCATCTCAACATTCTCAGCGTGACCTTCACGGTCACGATGATCGGCGTCGGCATCGACTATGGCACCTACTACATCGGCCGCTATTTGGAGTTCCGGCGGTCGGGGCATGCCTGCGACGCGGCGCTCCTGGAAACGAGCGGCTCGGTCGGTCCTGGCATCCTCACCGGCGCGATCACCACGGCCGTCGCCTTCTTCTGCGCGGCGCTGACGAGTTTCGTCGGCGTGGCGGAACTGGGCATGATCGCCGGCGGCGGCATTCTCCTCTGCTGCGCGGCGGAGCTGCTCGTGCTGCCGGCGGTGGTGGCGATCGTCGATCGCAGCTGGCTCGGAGGCCGGATTCCCGAACCGGTGCCCGTGCATGCTTGGCTGGCCCCGGTCCTGCGGCATCCGCGGTTCGTGGCCCTGGCGGGCATGGCCGGCACGATGGCGCTGGCGGGCGGCCTCCACGAACTCGACTACGACCACAACCTGCTCAACCTCCAGCCCGACGGCCTGGAGAGCGTGGCCGTCGAGAAGAAACTGCTCGAGGAGTGTGACCAGAGCGTGTGGTACGCGCTGTCGATCGCCAACTCCCGCGAGGAGCTGCTCGCGCGGAAGGAGCAGCTCAAGGCGCTGCCCAGCGTGGAGCGGGTCGACGAGATCGCGTCACTGCTGCCCGTGGACGAAGACCTGAAGCGACCGATCATCGCACGGATCCGCGGCCGGCTGGCGAACCTGCCCGAGCGGCCGCCGGAGATCCCGGTCGATCGGCTCGAAGCCCTCGGCGAGACGCTCGGCTGGGCCCAGGGTGAGGCGGTGAAACGGCCCGGCGGCCTGCGGACCGCATGGCATCTGGAGCGGGCCCGCGAGGCGCTGCGGCGGATGGGGCCGGAAGACTGCTTCCGGACGCTGGCCGCCTTCCAGCAGCGGGCCGCGGGCGATCTGCTCACCCGCCTCCACGCCCTCGCCGGCGTCGCGGATCCCGAGCCGCCGCAGCTCGCCGACCTGCCGCCGAGCCTCGTGGAGCGGTTTGTCGGCTCCAGCGGCCGCCACCTGCTGAAGATCTACGGCCGTGGCGACATCTGGAACTTCCACGCGCTGGAGCGGTTCGTGAAGGACGTCCGCGGCGTCGACCCGCGGGCCACGGGCAATCCACTCCAGGCCTACGAGGCGTCGCTGGAGATGAAGCGGAGTTACGAGCAGGCGGCGCTGTACTCCCTGATCGTGATCCTCGCCGTGCTGTGGCTCGACTTCCGCAGCATCCTGCACGCGCTGCTCGCGGCGCTGCCTCTGGCCTTGGGCATGGCGCAGACGCTCGGCCTCATGGGCCTCGTCGGCATCGACCTCAATCCCGCGAACTTGATCGGCATTCCGCTGATTCTCGGCATCGCCGTCGACTATGGCGTGCACATCGTCCACGACGCCCTGGAGCGGCCGGGGCCCTACCGGATCAGCGCCTCCACCGCCAACTCGGTGCTCGTCGACGCGCTGACCACGATCCTCGGCTTCGGCGCGCTGATGGTGGCCAGCCACAAGGGCCTGGAGAGCCTGGGTCGGGTGCTCACCCTGGGCGTCACCACCTGCACGATCACGTCGTTGGTCATGCTGCCGGCGATCCTGGCGCTCGTGCGGCCCGTGGGCGGCGCGGCCGACGAGGGCAGCGATGCGTCCGGGGAGCTTCCCGCAACGCCGGTGACCGCCGGCGAACTCGCGGGCGCCGATGACCTCCGGGCCGCGGCCTGAAACCCGGCTTGCCCCGGCGGCCGATGGCGCGGTACCTCCCCCGCTCCCCACATCCCAACGGTGCCCCATGAACCAGCCGCGTGCGACATGTCTGCGTCCCCTCTGTCCGTGGCTGCCGCTGCTCGCGACGTGCCTCGTGCTCGGCGTCGTGCCGGACGCTTCGGCCCAGGTGGCCGACCGCGTCGTGGACGTCATCCTCGAGGACCAGTTCAAGAACCGCCGCGAGACGGCGCTCCTGCGCGGCGACGTGGTCGTGCTCGTTTACGCCGACCGTCACGGGGCCGAGGCGGCCCTGGAGATGGGCCGCAAACTGCACGTCCGCTTCCATCCGACCGCGGCGGGTGCGCCGGCGACCGAGTGGTCGCGGCAGCCGGTCGTCGGTCTGCCCGGCTGGCCGGCGAACGCCCGTGTGCCCGACGTGCACGTCATCCCGGTGGCCTGCATCCCGGAGGTGCCCAAGTCGCTGCGGGCGGTGGCCCGGTCGCGGCTGCGGAAGGAATCCGAGTTCGTCTCGGTGTGGCTCGACTTCGACGACAGCATGCGGCGGCACTTCGGCATGGTGCCCCAGACGCCCAACGTCGCGATCCTCGACATCCATGGCCGCACGCACGCCACGCTTTCGGGCCACCTCGACGAGCTGAAGTTCGAGGAGGTGGTGGCGGGGATCACCCGCCTGCGGATGCAGGCCCGGCCCGACGCCCGCACCGCCGCTCTGCCCGCGGCCATGCCGCGGTGACCGCCGCCGGTTGGCCGCGGACAAAGCCGTCCGTGGCCTGTGCTACCGCGAGCGATCCTTGAGCTTGCGGCTGGCGCGGGTGAGCGTCGCCCGCTCGGCGGGTGTGAGGCTCGACTCGCCGCTGCGGCTGATCTTGGCGAGGATGCGGTCCACCGTCTCGTGGAGCGACTCATCGTCCTCCTCCTCCTCAGGCCGGTCGGCACCGGGATGCACGACCCGCATCCGCGGCCGGCGGCGGAGGAGCTGCTGCGTCCAGGTGCCGAGGTCCTCCAGGCTCCAGCCCCGCCAGGCATAGAGGAGGCCGAAAGCGGCGCCTGCCAGGTGGGCGATGTGCGCCACCACGAGCTTCGCGTCCTGCGGGACGCCGCGGCCGCCGGTCAGGGCGCCGCCGAAATCGATGGCGATGTAGAGCACGCCGAGCGCCCACACCGGCACCGGCAGCACGCCCCAGAAATAGACGGTCTGCTGGGGGAAGTACCAGATGAAGACGGCGAGCACCGCCATTACGCCGCCACTGGCCCCCACGAGGCGAACGTTGATCCCCGGCTCCTGGAACTGCTCTCCCACCACCCAGAACAGCCCCGCCATGACGATCGCCGTGCAGTAGAAGCGGAGAAACTCGGCCCGCCCCATCGTCGCCTCGACCTCGCGGCCGAAGAAGAAGAGCATCAGCATGTTGCCGAGGAGATGGAACGGCGAGAAGGTCTGCGTCCGGCCCACGGTCCGCAGGGTGTCCTGCAGCTCCAGGCTCGGGCCGTCGTGGAGGAAGCCGTAGGTGAGCAGCTGCCAGAAGTTCCAGGGATGGCTGGTGAGGTTCGAGTGCAGCGAGAAGATGTCGTTGAGGCACAGCCGCAGCGGGAACACCTCGCGGATCAGATCGCCCGAGAGGATGAAGTTCGCCAGCCAGAGGCCGACGTTGAGAGCGATGAGGATCGACACGCCGCTCCATTCGGACGCGAACGATCCGCGTGGCGAACGGTAATAGCCGCGGTCCTGAAATCCCATGGCATGCCCGAGAGTGGAGGCGGGCGGTCAACTCTGCCCCGGCCCATCGGCGCATCGTAGGCTGTCCGCCATGCCCGCGGCAACGGCCCCGCCCCGTGTGGCCGGGCCGGCCGTGTGCTAGAGTCGCGATCCTCCGGCGGCCGCCACGGGGCGGCGCAGCCGAGGAGCACGCATCCGGACAGGAAGGGGAAAAGGAACCGCGCTATGGCGACGAATGGAACGCTGGGCCGCAAACTGCGGATGGGCATCGTGGGCGGCGGGCAGGGCTCGTTCATCGGGCGGGTGCATGTCACCGCAGCGGTCCTCGACAACCGGGCCGCCCTCGTGGCCGGAGCCTTCTCCAGCGACGCGGCCCGCTCCAAGGCCAGCGCCGCCGATTACGACGTCGCCCCGGCG
>Ga0315900_10004953_pt1 | contig 18518 bp, 14 predicted proteins | sample LakEriMetagenome_FD_203521 | JGI IMG/M metagenome (GOLD analysis project Ga0315900, IMG submission 203521) | Freshwater fungal communities from buoy surface, Lake Erie, Ohio, United States - Buoy 12 MA114 | ecosystem: Environmental > Aquatic > Freshwater > Lake > Lake biofilm | place: USA: Lake... | reverse complement strand
CGGTGACTTCCACTTTGCCTGGGGCGGGGATGCTGGCGGTGCCTTTGAGGTAATCGACCTTGTTCTTCTTGAAGAGGAATTCGATGCCCTTGTTGAGCTTGTCGCTCACGCCACGGCTGCGGCCGATGACTTTGGACCAGTCGTACTCAATGCTGCCGATTTTGAGGCCGAACTCCTCCGCGCGATGCGTGAGCGTGTGATACAGCTCGGCGTTCTTCAGCAGGGCCTTGGTAGGAATGCAGCCCCAGTTCAGGCAGGTGCCCCCGGCGCGGTCGTTTTCGACGCAGGCCACTTTCTTGCCGAGTTGCGCTGCGCGGATGGCTCCGACGTAGCCCGCAGGCCCGCCGCCGATGACGATGAGGTCGTAGTTCATGAAATGTCAGTGATTTTGGGGGTGGAACGGTCGAGAGAAGCGCGGCCCCGCCCCGTATTCAACCGCAGATTTCCCCGCCCGCATGGCCGTTTGACCACCGCACCGGGCGAAAGTAAACTCCACGACGCGCATGCCACCCCTCCGCCCTCCATTCTCGCGCCGGGCCGCCACGATCTTCGTGGTGCTGCAAGCCATCGCCTCAGGCGTGTTTGCCGCCGGTGGCGCCGACAAGAATGCCGCGCCGAAAGCCGACATCGCCACGCTGCTGCGCATCCAGAATGATGTGCAGAAGCTCCTGCCGCAGGTGCGTCCCGCCCTCGTGGCGATCCAGAGCGGAGGCGGCACCGCCAGCGGTGTGATCATCTCCGCCGACGGGCTGCTTCTGACGGCGGCGCATGTGCCCGGCGACCCGGGAAAAGAAATGCGCGTCATTTTGGACGACGGCAGCATCACCACCGCGAAATCCCTCGGCCTCGACAAGACCACTGACGCTGCGCTGGCCCGGCTCAAGTCCCGCGGCAAGCCGTGGCCCTTCGTGAATCTCAGCCGCGAGGTCGTCAAAGCGCAGCCGGGTGAATGGTGCTTCGCGCTCGGCCATCCGGGCGGCTTCGACAAGGCGCGCGGCGCGGTGCTGCGCGTGGGCAAAATCATCAAGCAGACCGCCAACAGCCTGCACACCGACTGCGTGCTCATGGGCGGCGACTCCGGCGGCCCATTGTTCAACTTCAACGGCGAGGTCATCGGCATCCACAGCCAGATCTGGGAAAACCGCGATCAAAACGTGCATGTCTCGATGGCCCCGTTCCTTCGTTCGTGGGACGCGATGCAGAAATCCCAGGTCATCAAGGTGTGGGGCGTCGGCGCGGGCGGCTATCTCGGCGTCGCCACCGTGATGAATGACGATGTGGAGCTCGAGGTGGCCGACGTGATCGAAAGCTCGCCCGCGCAAAAAGCCGGCGTGCGCGCCGGTGATGTCATCCTCAGCGTCAACGGCGACTCGATGACCGACCAGCAGCAGTTCAGCGCCACCGTACGCGCCCGCGCCGCCGGCGACACCCTCAAGCTCAAACTCCGCAGCAACGGCAAGGAGCGCGAGATCTCCGTGAAACTCGCGCAGAAACCCCAGGATGAAGGCGAGTGAGGGAAAATGACCAATGAGGAATGCAGAATGACGAATGAAAACCGAAACCTGAATGATCAGCATGCCGCTTCTTCATCGCGGCTTGGTCATTCATTGCTCATTCGCTCATTCGTCATTCGTCATTCCGCCTTTCTCATTCTTCTCGGTTCTCTCTCCGCACTCGCGGAATCCCCGCGTCCGACGCTCCCGCCCGAGCAGCGCACGAACGGCACGCAGACCCTCGCCGCGGTCGAAAAGCTCAAGCCGCTCACCACCGCGTGTGCCGCGCGCATTGAAAGTCTGCTCGGCCGCGCGGTCTGCTCCGCCACGATCGTCGGCGAGGACGGTTATGTGCTGATGAAAGCCAGCGAGGTTCCCGAACTCGGCAAAGTGCGCGCCCATTTCGCCGATGGCCGGAAGGCTGAACTGCGCGAGGTGCATCGTGAGACTTCGCTGGACCTCCTCCTGGCGCAGGCGGTTGGCATCACCGGCCTGCGCGCCGTTTCCTTCGGCGCGGCGCGGACGCTCACGATGGGCCAGTGGCTGTGCAGTGTCGCAAATTCGGGCAAGGAGACGCGCATCGGCATCGTCAGCGCCAAAATCCGCCGCATCCCCGGCACCGGGGCTGCTCTGGGCATCCGCATGGATGAAAAAAAACCGGCGGAGGGCAAGGGCGTGCGCATCATCGGCATCGCTACTGAAAGCCCCGCCGAGATCGCCGGCCTGCGGGAAAACGACGTCATCCTCACCATCGCCGGCGAGCCGGTCGATCAGTTCCGCCGCGTGCATGACCTCGTGAACAAGCGCCAACCGGGCGAGGTCGTCGAAGTGCATTATCTTCGCAAGAACAAGGAGGAAAGCTGCCGCGTGCGTCTCGCCAGCCGCACCAAGGTGCTGCAAAACTGGGAGGGCGAGGACTTTGCCAACGGCGGCATCTCCCTGCGCAGCGATAATTTCCCCGAAGTCCTCCAGCACGACATCCCGCTCTACCCGACCGACATGGGCGGCCCCATCGCCACGCTCGAAGGCAAGGTCGTCGGCATCAACATCGCCCGCGTCGATCGCGTCACCACATTTGCCCTGCCCGTCGAGACCTTCTGGACGGAGGCGCAGGAATGGATCAAGGCTGACCGCCATCCGCCGAAGGCGGTGCTGGTGAAGTAAAACGAATGTCCACATTCGTTTGAGCGTGCGCCGAACCATGCAACGAATGTGGACATTCGTTCTACCTTCCAATCATGCGCTACCAGCCACTCCCCGCCGAACTCTTTGCCGCCAACCGTCAGCGTCTTTACGCGAAGCTTCCGCCAAACTCCCTCGTCATCGTCCACGCCAATGACGTGCTGCCGACAAACGCTGATGGCTCGCTGCCTTTCATCCAGAACAGCGACCAGTTCTATCTCAGCGGCATCGATCAGGAGGAGACCATCCTCGTGCTCTTTCCCGACGCCGCCGACCCGAAGCAGCGCGAGATGCTCTTCGTCCGCGAAACGAACGAAACCATTGCCGTGTGGGAGGGCGAAAAGCTCACCAAGGCGCAGGCCACGGAGCGCAGTGGTATCCAGCGCGTGCACTGGCTCACCGACTTCGAGACGCAGTTCCGCAGCGTCATGTGCCAAGCAGATCAGGTCTTCCTGAACTCCAACGAGCACATCCGCGCCACCATTCCGACAGAAACACGCGAGACGCGCTTCACGCACCGCTGCAAACAGGAATACCCGCTGCACGACTACCGCCGCCTCGCGCCCCTCATGCACGAGCTGCGTGTCATCAAGAGCCCGCACGAAATCACCGCGCTCAACGAAGCCATCCGAATCACGAGCGACGGCTTCAACCGGCTGCTGAAGTTCGTGAAGCCAGGCGTGCACGAGTTTGAGATCGAGGCCGAGCTCTCGCATGAGTTCATTCGCCAGCGCGGTCGTGGATTCGCCTACACGCCCATCATCGCCACCGGCGGCAACGCCTGCGTGCTGCATTACATCACCAACCACTGCCAGTGCCAGGACGGGGAGCTGCTGTTGCTCGACGTGGCCGCCAACTACGGCAACTACAATGCCGACCTCACGCGCACGATCCCCGTGAACGGCAAGTTCACCCCGCGTCAGCGCCAGGTCTATGACGCCGTGCTGCGTGTCTTCAAAAAGTGCTGCCAGATGCTCAAACCCGGCGTCATCATCCGCGAGTATCAGGAGCAGGTCGGCCTGCTCATGCAGGAGGAACTGCTCGGCCTCGGCCTTATCACGCAGGACGACATCGCCAAGCAGGATCCCGAGAAGCCCGCGTATAAAAAATACTTCCCGCACGGCACCAGCCATCCGCTCGGCATCGACGTCCACGACGTCGGCCACATGTGGAAGCCAATTCAGGCCGGCATGATCTTCACCGTCGAGCCAGGCATCTACATCCGGGAGGAAAAACTCGGCGTCCGCCTCGAAAACAATATCGTCATCGGCGAAAACGCCAACATCGACCTCATGGCGCACATTCCAATCGAGGCGGATGACATCGAAGCGCTCATGGCGAGCAAATGACGAAACCAGAATTCCGAATGACGAATTAAGCCCCAATGCCTGCATTCGTCATTCGAGCATCGTCATTGATTCGACATTCCTCATTCTGGTTTCGTCATTCCCATGTCCCTCCCTCGTTTTTACCTGTCTGCCGCCGCATGGACCTCGCCGCATTTGACGCTTTCGCATGACGAAGCAGCGCATTGCAGCCGCGTGATGCGCAAGCAGCCTGGCGACACGATCGAAATATTCGACGGCGGAGGCCGCGTGGCCGTCTGCGAGATCACGCACGTCTCAAAATCGGAGGTGCAGGCCCAAATCACCTCGGAAAGCCGTGTGGAACCGTTTCAGACCGCGATTCATCTCCTGCCCGCGCTCATCAAGGCAGAACCCTTCGAGTGGCTGCTCGAAAAAGCCGTCGAGCTCGGCGCGGCGAGCATTCAACCGATCATCACCGAACGCACCGTCATCCATCTCGATACCGCGCAGACCGAAAAGAAGCTCGCCAAATGGCGCAGACACATGATCGAGAGCGCCAAGCAGTGCCACACGCCTTTTGTCCCTGAATTGAAGGCTCCCATCGCGTTTGCGGCCAGTTTGAAGGTTGCCGCCGAGTTCAAACTCATTCCCGCGCTGAGCGAACAAACACGCACGCTCAAACAGGCGCTGCCAAAGGACAAACCGGGCAGCGTCGCTGTTTTGATCGGCCCCGAAGGTGATTTTACTGCCGAGGAGGAAGCCCAAGCCTTTGCGGCGGGCTTTGTGCCCATCACGCTCGGTCCGTTGGTTCTACGTGCTGAGACCGCTGCCCTCGCAACGCTGGCGATCTTGGGGCATGAGTTGCGCTGAAAGTGATGCGGGCACTCCTGCCCGCCATCGAGCGCGTTCTTTGCGGGCAGGAGTGCCCGCATCACCTCAAATCCGCCGGCGTGTTCACGTTGTGGAAAAACGCAGCCTCATCGTCGCTCATTTGTTTGGTGACGGCTGATCCGAAATGCATGCAGGCCTCGATCACATGCTGGAGCTTGAAGTTCTTTTCGATTAGCGCCCGGCGCATGTGCGGCAGCATGGCGGGAACATACATGCCGGCGAGGGCTTCGTCGCCATGCGGGCCGCGGAAGAATTTTCCTTTCGGCGCTTCGTGATGCGGAACGAGGTGCTCGCGCAAAAATGCGGCGGTCATCCATGGCATGTCCACGGCGAGGACGAGCAGCGGCATCTGGACATGCTCCAGGCAGCGTGTGATCGCGCCGAGCGGACCCTCGTCGATGCCGTCCGGATCGTGCATGATCTCCACGTCATCGCCGGGAAAGAGCGGTTGTTCGCGGCGGCAGGAAATCAGCACGCGCTCCGCACCGATGGATTGCAGCTTGTGCAACTGCACCTGCCATAGCTCCTGCCCATGCCAGTGGAGCAGCGCCTTGTCCTGCTTCATCCGGGTGGAGCGGCCACCGGCGAGCAAAGCGGCTGCGAAGAGCGTGCTCATGATTTGCGCAGAATGCCGTTGCTCAGAATCTTCGCGCGCAGGCCTCCATGGCCTTTGAGCGCCTCTTCCGCGCCTTCGGCGAAAGCCTGGTTCATCCAATAGCAAGGCGCGGCCTCCTGTGTGCCGAGAAAACGCACGCCCTGCACCTCGAACTCGGCGCCGATGAGCGTGTTGAGGTCCACGCCCTTGGTGATGATGTTGCGGCGGAAGACGGAGGAAGGCACTCCCGCCGCGCCGAACTTTTCACACAGGCGTTCATACTGCTCGTGCTCGAAAAAGGTCACCTGGCCCTTGTAGTCCTCCTTCCAGCCGAAGAACCGGTCGCCCACGAGGCCCTTCCCGGCCACGCATTCCACTTCCGGCACCTCGATCATCGGCGCGGTGCCCGCAGGCATGCCGTGGTGGCCGAAGAAGTTGTGCTCGGGAGAAATGTAGATGTGCAGGATTTGCATGCGGGACTTGGATGTTCGGTCAAACGTGCCACGATCCATACGTCCATGACTTCCTCAGAGCAACCCGTCCGCGTCGGCATCATCGGAGCCGGCGGCATTGTCAAATCACGCCACATGCCCGGCCTGCGGGCCGTTCCGGGCGTGCAGATCACGCATGTGACCAATCGGTCGCTGGCGAGCGCGGAGGCGTTCTGCCGCGAGTTCGCTCCGGAAGCGCAGCCAGTGGAGCGCTGGGAGGAGCTGGCATCTTCACGCGATGTGGATGTGGTGTGGATTGGCACGCATCCCTGCATGCACGCGGAGATGACGTGCTATGCGCTTCAGCATGGGAAGCATGTCTTCACGCAGGCGCGCATGGCGGCGTCGCTGCCGGAGGCGAACCAGATGTGGGAGGCGTCGATTCGTTATCCTGAGCTTGTCACGGGGATCTGCCCCGCCCCACATGGCATGAAGGGCGGTGAGATGGTGAAGCAACTGCTCGCGGAAGGCGCGATCGGCACGCCGCATCAGGCCATGCTGCACAGTTTCAACGACGCATGGCTCGACCCGAAAGCTCCCGCGCACTGGAGGCAGCAGTCGGAGCTCAGCGGCATCCAGATCCTCACGCTGGGCATTTACACCGAGGTTTTGCAGCGCTGGCTCGGTCACATCACCGAGGTCGAGGCACGCGGAAACGTGGTGATTCCCGAACGCGCAGGCGTGGAGGTCGATATTCCCGATTTCGTCAATGTGCTGGCGAAATTCCGCAACGGCATCGAAGCGACGATGCTTTTCAGCGGCGTGGCCGCCCACGCGCCGACGGACAAGCTGTGGATCTTTGGCTCCGAAGGCACGCTGGCTTACGACTTTAACACGGACGAGCTGCAACTCGGCAAACGCGGCGGAAAATTGGAGGTTATTTCCGTTCCCGCCGAAATGCAGCGAAGCTGGACCGTGGAGCGCGATTTCATCGCCGCTGTGCGCGACCCGTCAGCACCGCGACCGAAGCCCGATTTCAACGAGGGCATGATGTACATGCGCGTCGTTCACGCCGTGTGGCCGGCGATGGAGTCACAAGCGGCAGCGCGTGTGATGTGACTCAAGCCATGCCGCGCCGCCCGACCGCAAGCGCACCGTTCACCATCTGCAACAATCCCTCGACCTGATAAGGCTTCGGCAAAGCGGCGGCGAAACCGTAAGCGGCACAGTCTTTCATCACCGGATCGTCGCGGTAGCCGGAGGACACGATGGCGAGGATCCGCGGGTCGATGCGGCGCAGGTGCAGCATCGTTTCGCGTCCGCACATGCCGTCAGGAATGGTGAGGTCAAGGATGGCGAGATCGAAGGGGCGGCCCTGCTGCATGGCCTCCTGGTAAAGTCGCAGTGTGTCCTTGCCGTCGCCGGTCTCGACCACCTCGAAGGCGGCTTTTTCAAGCGCGCGGCGCATGAGGTCGCGCACCATGAGATCGTCTTCGAGGAGAAGAATGCGTCCGGCCCTGCCGGCGGGCTGCGCCAGCGGCCTGCTGGGGGTCTGCACTGCGGGGACCAGCGCTGACTCGATGGCACGACGCATGTCTCCGACGGATTGAAAGCGGTGCTGGCGGTCCTGCATCAGCGCACGGATGACCACGGCGTCCAGGCGGGGATCCAAACCCGGCCGAAGCACGGAGGGCGGCTGCCAGGAGCCGCGTGGCAGCGCGCCGGTGAGCATCTGGTACATCAACACGCCCAGCGCATAGATGTCGGCGCGGTGATCGACCTCGCGGTGCGCGTTGAACTGCTCCGGCGCGGCGTATTCCGGCGTGCCCATGACCATGTGCGTCTCCGTGACCATCGAGGCGACACGCGCCACATCCTTCGCAAGACCGAAGTCGGTGATCTTCACCTCCCCCTGGCAGGTGAGCATGATGTTCGCCGGCTTGATGTCGCGGTGGACGATGCCTTTCGCATGCGCGTATTCGAGGCCGGAGCAAATCTGAGGCAGCAGTTGCAGCGCGAGCGCCGGCGTCATCCGTCCCTGCGACATGATTTCGCCGAGGTCGGTGCCATCGACGAATTCCATCACGAAGAACAGGAAATCGGCGCCGAGATGGCCGTAATCGTAGATCGCGACGATGTTCGGATGGTTCAGCGCGGCCATTGCCCGCGCCTCGCGGCGGAAGCGGTCCTCGAAGGCAAAATCATATCCGTCACTCACACGCAGCACCTTGATGGCCACCGGACGGCCCAAGCTGAGCTGCGTGCCGCGATACACCGTGCCCATGCCGCCGATCCCGACCTGCGCCTGCACCGAGTAGCGTCCAAAAGGCATCATCGCCGACAGCTCCACCGGGGATGGCGGCGCTGAACGTGTGACAACGGGTTGGGCGGAGCCCTGGGTGCTGGTGGCGAGTCGCATCAGCGTGTACTGTGACACACGCAGCGAGGCGGGCAACTGGCGCGAGCGTTACTTTGAGAAATCAGGCTTTGGCAGGGGCGGGCTTGCTGGCCGCCGCGAGCTTGCGCGTGTAGATGAATCCTCCGACGGCAAGCACCAGGATTGTGATGCCCAGCAGCGGACGCACAACAATCCACGCGATGGCGATCACCACCAGCGAGACCGTGCCTGCCAGCATGAAGGAGATCAAACCCGTGCCCATGCCGATGATGTTGCCGATGAAAGGCACCACGCTGCCCAGCACACTGAGCGGGCGCATGATGGCCATGAAACCGAAGGCCATGAACAAAAAGCCGCCGAGACGTACCAGCCAGGTGATGATCTTGTTCGCGCTGGCCGCGTTCTTGAACATCGTCTCCGCGCTCACCACGCCGGACTCGACCATGTTCAGCGCGTCCCCCGCCTTCGTCTGGTAGGGTCCGAACGTTTCGCCGAGTTGCGCGGCCAGGATGCTGAAAGGACCCGGCTTCACGATTTCAAACGATACGCGAACATCGCCGATCTGCGGCTCGTCCGGTTTTACTCCGAAGTAAAATGTCCCGGCCTGAATCTGCGCTGCAGCTTTGAGATCCGCGGGAAGTTTGGCCAGGTCGGCCTCGGTCACGGCGTGCTTGGAAGGATCGCCCATTCGGCTCACAAGGTTCTCTGGCACGACAAAGGCACCCATAGTGACCTTCTCAGCGGCGATGTTCGCATTACCGGCGATCAGGTCGCCCTCGTTCGTGTGACCTTGGGGCTTCTTGAAATCGGCGGAGTTCACCGGCTTGTCGGTCCACTTCTTCGTGTAGGTGTAAGTGGTCGTGGTCTCCTCACCGCCGCCGACTTTCTGCTTCGTTTCGGACTTCTGGTCCTCCACCCACTGGTAAATCTCCTCGCTGCGCACCAGGCGCAGCGCGGGCACGCTCAGGCCGAAATCGGGATCGGTCACCGGGGCGTTGGCTTTCGCATCGCCGGTCACATGGACGAGCTTTTTCTCGTTGGCGGGATCGATCTTGTCCGCAGGCACGCTTACCACGGCGGCGGCGCCTTCCTTGAGGCTGTTCGCGGTGGTGACGGCGCGGCCTTCGTTCCACCAGAGCAGCAGGATCATCAGCGGGATCATGATGATGCCGAACAGGATGCCTTTGATGGATTCGCCGATGCGGCCGAACCAGCTTTTGCTTGTCACTTCAGTGTAGGAGTCGGCCATGAGAATAATTGCGTTGTTGCGCCCATTGAAGCCACACTCGTGCCTGGTGTCCATGCAATTTCGTCCGCACGAAAATACCGGAACCCGTGACAAGGCGGCAAGAATCGACTGGCGGGGCGTTTGTTAGTCTCTCAACCATGAAATCGCGCCTTTTTCTTCTCGCGCTCGGCACTTCCGCGCTTGCCGCCGATCCCAATCCCAAGGCTGACGACATTGCCGGCAACGAAGCCGTGAAAAAGATCATGGAGACCCGCCCCGGACGCGGCGTGATGCGTGACGACACACCGCCCACACCCGCAGCGGAGGCCGTGAAGAAATTCAAACTGCGCAGCGATGTCGCCATCGACCTCATGGCGTCCGAGCCGGTCGTCGAGCAGCCGCTTTACGCGAGCTGGGACAGCAAAGGCCGCATGTGGGTCACCATGTATCGCCAATACCAGTTTCCGGCCGGTTTGAAGATCGTCAGCTACGACCAGCACCTCCGCGCGAAGTTCGACAAAGTGCCGCTGCCGCCGCCGCGTGGCGAAAAAGGCGCGGACAAGATCACCGTCTTCGAAGACACCGATGGCGACGGCTTTTTCGACAAGCACGAGGACGTCATCACCGGCCTGAACATCGCCAGTGCCGCCCTGCATGGCATGGGCCGCATCTGGGTGCTGAATCCGCCTTACCTCCTGAGTTATCCCGATGCCGACTTCGATGCCAAGCCGGATGGCGATCCCGAGGTCGAACTCAGCGGCTTCGGCCTCGAAGACACGCACAGCGTCGCCACCAGCCTGCAATGGGGCATGGACGGCTGGCTTTACGGAGCCAATGGCAGCACCACCACCGGCAACGTCTCCAGCGCCAACACCAAGAACGTGAAATGGGAAGGCCAGTGCATCTGGCGCTACCATCCGAAGAAGAAGACCTTCGAAATCTACGCCGAAGGCGGCGGGAACACCTTCAGCCTCGACTTCGACAGCAAAGGCCGCCTCTTTTCCGGCACGAACGGCGCCACTCGCGGCATGCACTACGAGCAGGGCAGCTACGGCATCAAAGGCTGGGGCAAACACGGCCCACTCACCAATCCGTATGCCTTCGGCTGGTTCGAGCACATGAAGCACGAGGGCGACAACAAACGCTTCCCCCAAGCCTTCACCATTTATGAAGGCGGCCTGCTCGGCAGCGCCTACGAAGGCAAAATCATCGCCCCGAACGCCCTGCACAACCTTGTCTATGTCAGCGAGCGCCTCCCCGACGGCTCCACCTTCCGAACGAAGGACGAAGAGCAGCTCATCACCACCACCGACCGCTGGTTCCGCCCCGTCTGGGCCGGCGTCGGCCCCGATGGCGGCTTCTACATGGCCGACTGGTATGACACGCGCCTCAGCCACGTCAGCCCCGTCGATGACTGGCACAAGACCAGCGGCCGCATCTACCGCGTGAGGCCCGCGAGCGGTGCGCCGAAGTTGAAGCCGTTTGATTTGAGCAAGGCGAGCGGTGAGGAGCTTCTCGGCTATCTGAGCCATCCGAATGAGTGGTTTAGGAAGCAGGCGGTGCTGGAGATCGGATGGCGGGGGATGAAGGAATTGGAGCCAAAGTTGAGAGGAATGCTAGAAAGCCCCCATGCGCTCGAAGCTCTTTGGGCTTTGGATGCTGCGGGTCTTGTTGAAGAGCAGATTCCAATTTCTCTCTTCAATCACGATGATCCTTATGTACGTCGTTGGTTGGTAAAGTGGACTGGAGAGCAGGGGGCAAATGCATCGGGATCCCTGTTGCATGCGCTAAACCTCTGGGCCGCAGTCGAGAAGTCACCTGAGGTTCAAGCTCAGATGCTTGCATCAGCCAAACGACTTCCGGTTACGTTTTCCGTTTCATTGATTCAGAGCGCAGGGAGTCATGATGATGTCAGCGGTCATTTGCAGCTTCTCGCTTGGTGGGCGCTGGAGTCGAAAACAGAGAAAGAACGCAAAGCACTCTTTGAAATGCTCAAGGATGATCCGTGGTTCGTGAAATCCGCTCTCTTCCGCGACCACCTCGCCGAAAAGCTCGCCAAACGCTATGCGCTGGCCGGTGGCGAAGAAAACTTCCAGTCCTGCGCCGACTTGCTCGCCTTCACGAACGATGAATCGCTGCGCGGCAAATTCATCGCAGGCATCGCCTCCGCCTTCGAAGGCGCGGAGATGCCGAAACTGCCGGAATCGCTCACCAAGGCCCTCAACGACTACATGGCGAAGCAAAGCGGCGGCGACCTCACGCTCGCGCTGCGCAGCGGAAATGCCGAAGCGCTCAAAAACGCCCTCAAACTGCTCGCCGACACCAAAGCGACCAACACGGCCCGCATCGCCATCGCGAAGACTTTGGCGGAGCTGGGCAAACAAGAGGCCGTGATGCCCATGGTGGCCATTTTGAAGTCCAGCGCGGCTCCCAGCCTCAAACGCGGCATGTTGCAGGCGGTGGCCAAGTTTGGCGACAAACGCATCCCCGAGGCTCTCCTGCTCGGTTGGGAAGGTCAAATCGCGGGCGACAAAGCCCTGCGCGAGGACGCCCTGCGCGTCATGGCCGGGCGCAAAGAATGGGCGCAGGTGCTCGTGAACTTCGTCAACGAATGGAAGGTGCCCGCCAAGCATTTCACCATCGACATCGTCCGCCAGCTCAGCCTGCACAAGGACGCCGACATCGACGCCAGCATCGAAAAGCACTGGAAGGGCCTGCTCGCCACCGGCCCCACGCCCGAAAAGAAAAAAGAAGCCGAGCGCATCAAAGCCGTCATCAAAAACGGCCTCGGCGATGCCGAGAAGGGCAAACTGCAATTCACCGCCCGCTGCGCTGTCTGCCACAGCCTCTTCGGCGAAGGCGGCAAGATCGGCCCCGAACTCACCGGCTACGACCGCAGCAACGCCGACTTCTGGCTCGACAACCTTTTCATGCCCAGCATGGAAATCCGCGAGGGCTTTGGTGCCTACATCGTGAAAACGAAGAGCGGCCAGATCCTCACCGGACTCATGGACGCGCAAGACGCCAGCGGCATCGTGATCAAGGACATGGCCAACAACAAAACCGCGTTCAAACAGGCCGACATCGAGAAACTGGAGGCATCACCCATCTCATTGATGCCCGAAGGTCTCACCACGGGCATGAGCGACGCCGATTTGAAGGATTTCTTCGCATATCTGATGAAAAAGTGACGCGGCTCACGCATGCAGCACACGAAATGGACGCAGCCAGGTGACGGCGATGCCGATGAGCAGGGCGGCAATGCCGGCGTAACCGGCAAAAGGCAGCGGAAGTGATGCAAACACCGCGACGGCCAGATACACCGCGCCCAGGCCGGAGATGGCGGCGGCGATGTTGTAAACGTGCCTGCCGATGTGGTGGTCGTTGGTGAAGGCCGCGGCGCTGGTGACGGAGGCGAGCAGGCAGGTGAGCGCGACGAAGCCCGAGTCGGGTTCACTCCACGCATAACCAAGCGCCAGCGAGGCAAGCGAGAGCAGGATCAGGCCGCCGACTGCGATGCCTTCCCAAAATTCACGCGGCTTGAGCGCCTGACGCGCGAAACGATCCAGAGTGACAAAGAATGTGCTCAATCCGCGGGCGAGATGCGACCAGAGTGCGAAGACCAGCCACGCGCCGATGACGACATTCGCCCAAAAAGGCGCGACGCCTTTCAAATAGCCGCTGAGCATGCGGTAGGCGATGAAACCGCCGATCATGATGGCGTTCTGGCGACCTTCCGTGAACTGGTTCATCCAATGGCCGAAGCGCAGGTAACCACGATAGAACCAGGAACGCGCGCGATAGGACTCGATGAGGCCCATGCGCGCATTTTCGTTCATGGGATTGAGGCGCAGGGCCTCCATGAAGTGCTGGTTGGCTTTTCTGTGGTCGCCCTGCATGAGCGCCATCCAGCCGGCGCTGGTGTGGGCGCTGTCGTCCTCCGCGTCGCGTTCGAGCTGGTAGCGGATGAGGTCCTGGTTGTCGGCGTCCTTCTTTTGCAGCAGCAGCGCGGCGGACAGCACCTCGGCGGCCATCGTGTTCTCGGTGTTGAGGGAGAGCGCGGCGCGGGCGGCGGCCTCGGCCTGCGGATAATCGCGCAGGCGCAGGTGCAGACGAGCGAGCACGGCGTGGCTGAAATCGCTGTCAGGATCGAGGCCCGTGGCTTCCTCGGCCTGCTGGAGCGCTTCTTTAATCGCGGAGGTCTGGCCGTCCTTTGCGTTCGCGTTCAGGGCAAGCGCGTAAACAATGCGTGCGAAAGCGTCCTCCGGCTCGAGGGCGACGGCACGTTTCGCGGCATCCACGGACTGCGGCGCGGTGGCATCGTCATCCATCCAGCAGAGGGCGAGCATGATGTAGCTGGGCGTGTGCTGCGCGTCGATCTCCAGCGCCTGCTTGTAGCATGCGATGGCGTCCTGCAGGCGATGCTGGTTCTGCAGCAAACGCCCCCTGGCATAGGCGGCCTCGGGCGAGGGATGAAAATCATCGGGCATGGGCGGCGCGGAAATGGGGGTCAGCGCTTGATGAGCCCGAGATGCTTTAGCACGTCGTCGTAGAAGCCGCTTTGATTGGAATACATGGCGTAGTTTTTCGCGCTCTCGAACCACGCCTTGGTGGTGGGCTTGTGCTGTGCCGCGGCCTTGACGAGATCCTTCGTGGTCAGCGGGATGACCTTGCCGGTCTTCATGGCGTTGTTCAGCACATCCTCGGTGGCAAGGTCGAAGACGGCCTTCAGATCGGCGCCGGAGAAGTTTTCGGTCTTCTTCGCCAGCGCACGTGGATCAAGCTCGCCGATGGGTTTCTTCTGTGCCATGACCTCGATGATCGCCGCGCGGCCAGGTTCATCGGGCGGCGGGACAAACAGCGTGCGGTCAAACCGGCCGGGACGGCGGAAAGCGGGGTCGATGTGCCACGGCGCGTTCGTGGCGCCGAGGATGAGGACGCCATCGTTGTCGGACTCGGAGCCGTCCATCTCCATCAGGAAGGCATTGATGATGTTGCGGCCGGCGCTTTGCCGCAGGTCGCGACGATCCGCGGCGAGCGCATCGATCTCGTCAAAGAAGAGGATCGTCGGCGCGTTCTGGCGGGCCAGTTCGAAGAGCTGGTGCATGTTTTTTTCGGAATTCCCGATCCACATGTCGATGATCTGATGCAGCCCCACGGCAATGAAGTTGGCATGGATCTCGCCCGCCGTGGCCTTGCTGATCAAAGTCTTGCCACAGCCGGGCGGGCCGTAGAGCAGCACCCCGCCGCCGACTTTCTTGTCGTAGGCCTTGAAGAGCTCCGCGTGCTGAAGCGGGTAGATAATCTTCATGCGGATCTCCTCTTTGAGAGCCTCCATGCCGCCGACGCCGGCGAAGTTGAGCTTCGGCTTTTCAAAATCCGCCAGACCGAGGTCGAAGGCGGCTCCGCCACGCGGATAACCGTCGTCATCATCGTTCTTTTCGTCCGTGACCGACTCGAGGTAGTTGCCACCGGAGGTCACCGCGCCGCGTTTGCGGCCGGACTCGTCGTCTGCGGAGGCGGATTTGATGCCGCGAAGGTCTTTTTCGACGCCGGGATCGGCCAGGGACGGGTTCAGCGCCACGCCTTTGTCATACATGGCTTTTGCCTTCGGCAGATCGCCCTCCGTGATGTGGATGCGGGCGAGCAGCAGGCATGCGGCGGCGCAGGAGGGCGTGTCGGAGAGGATCTGCTCGGCGCGCACGGCGGCCTGGGATGTTTTCCCCTGCATAAAGGCGACACGGGCGAGGCCGAGACGCGCCTCGGCATGAGCGGGGTCGTTGCTCAGCACACGCTGGAAGCTGCGTTCGGCTTCCTCAACAAGCCCGTCATCAAGACAGCCCTCGGCGAAGAGCATGAGCAGCGGGGTGTTGTCGGGCGAGTGCTGTAGGGCGAGGCGGAGCGCGTCGAGGTTTTGTGCCATGTGGCGGACTCCAGCGTGCGGAGACGGGAGTGGCAAGACAATTTCACATCGACCGGTAATACGCGTTCACTTTGGCGAGAAATGCCTGCCACTTCGCACCGGGGCGGCCGCGGTCGAGCAGGAAGTGCGGGCAGTTTTTGTGGCCGAGATCGCGGTGATCGTCGTGGCGGATCATGCGCCAGTGCTGGTGCGGCACGACATGGCTGAGCGGGATGCCGTGCTCCTTCATCAGCCACGCGGCGAGACGGGCGGTGCGGTCCACGGTGCGGGCGCGGTCGTTGCCGCGGTTTTCGCACATTTCGATGCCGATGGAGGTGCGGTTGCCGGGACCGTCGTAGTCGGCGTGCTCGCCGCGCTCGTTGACGGGCAGGCTTTGGTAGATGGAGTGGTCGTCCACGGTGAAATGCCACGAAACATAGCCGATGGAGTTGTGGCGGCCTTTGAGGGAGCCGGATTTCAGCATTTGCGCATGCGCGTAGGCACCGCAGCCGCGCGCACGGTTCTCCGTCGCGTGGATGGTGATGTAGCGCGGAGTCATCGGCCGGTGATAGCGCCGCGCATACCGCCCGCCGGGGATCAGATCGACCGTGACGCCGGGCGGGGTCCGCTGGGAAACGAGTACGGAACAGGAACTGAGCAGGACCCCAAGCAAAGCAGCCGCGGTGATTTTCGGGAAATTCATGAGTCCAGTGGGTAGCAGGGATTGTGACAAGTTGGGGGGCGATCCCTATTTCGCAGCCGGGATTTTGTCATTTTTTGATGAGCCATTGGTTTTCAACGGGCTGCGTCTGAGCTGAAAAAAGTCTCAATTTCGCCGGTCAGGGCCATGATTTTAACGCCGGGAAAATTTTTTCGGCGTGGAACCCTTGAAAGACCGGCGAGAAACGATTTTCTGCACAATGGCTGGGAAAAAAATCTCGCCTTCCCACAACATATTGTGCATGATTCGCTTCTAGCCTCACAATATCTAGTATTTATAGTGTTGCTTGGCTTCTCTCCTGTTTTCCCCGTTTCTCCACTTATTCACACCCACTCTGCAACGAAATCGCCATGGAAAAGACCTACAAGATCGGCAACCGCGAATTTCCTCTCGATCAAGACAAAGCTGAAGCCGCTTTCGCAGCGAAGAAGGTCATCAATGGCCGCAAGTCGATGACCTTTAACCTCCTGCCCCTTAAATATCAGTGGGCCTATGATCTTTACCGGGTCATGAAAGCCAATCACTGGGAGCCTGAGGATATCCAGATGCAAAAGGACGTGGAGCAGTGGCGCGGTCACGAAATCACGCAAAACGAGCGCTGGATCATCATGATGGGCATCGGCTACTTCTCCGCCGCCGAGGGCATTGTGGGAGACAACATCCAGCACGTCGTCCGCGAGCTGGTCACCGCGCCGGAACTGAAATTGGTGCTTGGCCGCCATGCGCACGAGGAAAACATCCACGCCGATTCGCTGCTGTACATGATTTCCTCCCTCGGGATCAACCCGCACGAGTGCGAGGCCATGTTTGAGCAGATCCCAACGATTGTGGCGAAGAACGAGTTCGTCACCCGCATCTCGAACACGATGCGCCGTGACCTCGACCTCACGAAGCTGGAGAACAAGCAGCTCCTCGCGCGGAACATCTTCATGTTCGGCCAGTGCATGGAGGGCACCCAGTTCTACGGCCTTTTCGGCATGATCCTGGCCCTCTACCGCCAGAACAAATTCCCCGGCATCGGCCAGATGTTCCGCTACACCCTGCGTGACGAGTCGAATCACATCGAGGTCTTCCGCAACCTGTTCATGGACCTCGTGGAGGAGAATCCCGACCTCTGGACCTCTGAATTCCGCGAGGAACTCGTGGGAATCATGCGCGAGGCCGTCAAGCTGGAGAAGGAATTCATCCGCGACTGCCTGCCGGTGAATGCTGTGGGTCTCAGTGCGGACGAGTTCGAGCAATATATCGACTACATCGCCGACCGCCGCCTGGCGGGTTGCGGTCTGCCGGCGCTCAGCCCGGGCGTGCAGAACCCGCTGCCCTGGCTCGCGGAGATGATGGATGTGCGCAAGGAGCAGAACTTCTTCGAGGGCAAGGTCACGGACTACCAGAAAGGATCCGCGCTCGTGCAGACCTCCGACGACGACCTCTAAAAGCCGCGGGTGTGAACAACCTTCCGAACAAGAAAGAATAACTTTCGCTGGAGTAAGACTCACCCGTTCCGCATCCTTCCGATCCCCGAATTTCCCGTCCCCGCCTCCCGCCTCGTTCAAAACTAACAGCCCACTCCTCCCGCCATGATCACCACGCTGCTGCAAGAGGACAAAGTCCTCAAGAAAGTCACCCAGACCCCGAAAGACCAGAAGCCCAGCTTCGCCTGGAGCACCCTGGCCATCTCGTCCACGGAGGTCTCCGTCCCCGCGTCCATCAAGGTCAACATCGGCGGCGTGGAGCGTGACTTTGACCAGAAGGAGATCGCGGACACCGTGGGCAGTGCCCTGACGGACCTTTTCCTCGCCCGGCAGAAGGGGGAAGGGGACATCTTCAACGAGAACAACCAGAAGCTGGTGCAGAAGATCTCCAAGGCGGTCACGGAGGAGATTTACCAGCGCACGGCGCAGCTTGCCGAAGGGAGCGGCAGCGCAGCCACCCTGAACGCGAAGGACATCTACCACTGCATCGAGCGGGCGCTCATCAACAACAACGCCCACGACGTGGCCCGCACCCTCGCGGAGAAGCGCAAGCGCACCGCCGATCCCTTTGCCGATTCCACCATCCAGCCGCTCATCGTGAACACCAAAGTCATCCGTCGCAGCGGCCAGCTCGTGCCGTGGAACCACAACAAGATCGAGATCGCCGTCCGCAAGGCCTTCCTCTCCATGGAGCTCGACTCCTCGCCGGCCGTCGCCGTCTCCGAGTCCGTCTCCCGCGTCATCGCGGAGGAAAACAAGCAGTTCATCCACATCGAGGACGTGCAAAACCTCGTCGAGGAGGAGCTCATGAAGCAGGGCTTCTTCAAGGTCGCCCGCGCCTACATCCAGTATCGCGCCCTGCGCACCAACATGCGTGATGCCGACGAGGTCGAAGCCG
>Ga0315900_10004952_pt1 | contig 18519 bp, 18 predicted proteins | sample LakEriMetagenome_FD_203521 | JGI IMG/M metagenome (GOLD analysis project Ga0315900, IMG submission 203521) | Freshwater fungal communities from buoy surface, Lake Erie, Ohio, United States - Buoy 12 MA114 | ecosystem: Environmental > Aquatic > Freshwater > Lake > Lake biofilm | place: USA: Lake... | reverse complement strand
GTTTGCCGGAGCCGATGGAGTGCCCCTGTCGCTGTCAGGCGTCAGGTTGCAGGCTTCGCAGCAGGTGCTCGGCACCTATCCGGGCATCGGCGGCATGCCGCTGATGATGGGGCGCACCGTGAGTTTCGATCTTTCCCAGCAGGCCAACATGAACGCTCCGGCCATGACTGTGGCGTTCAACGCTCCCATCGCCAGCAGTGCCGCCCATCGCTACGCGGTGCCGCTCACCATGGTCACGTTTCCGCAGACCGGCCAGCAGAACTCCGGTGATCCACTGCCGGAGAACGCGCCGCTGCCGTTTGCCGCGGTGTCCTTGCGCTCGGGAACGACCGTACGACAGGGCAACTTTCTGCTCGACACGGGCGCTCAGCAATGCATTCTCTCCAGCAGCATGGCGTTCGCGCTCGGCCTCGACCGCGATGGTGACGGCACGTTCGACAACGAGGCCACGTCCATCCAGACCGTGTCGGGCGTGGGAGGGCAGACGCAGATTCCAGTGCTGACGATCGACCAACTTTCCCTGCCCACGGCCGGCGGTGGCGTCGAGTTCGTGCAACGTGATGTTTCGGTCGGCATCATCGACATCGATCCGTCGATAGCCGGCGTGCTGGGCTTCAACTTTCTGAACAAGGGCTGGGAAATCTACGCGGTGAACATGTTCCTCGGCCTCGAGCCAGTCGGTCCTCCCGGTGCCTTCCAGAGAATCGATCTCGACTTCCGTAATGCCGCCGCCACGAGCCTGGGGGAGATGCTCCTCACCGTCACTCCGGAATTCGACGTCGTGACCGTGCCGGAACCTGCGGGAGCGGCAGGTGTGGCGACGGCGGTGGCGGTTATGATGTCCCGACGTCGATCCCGCCGCTGACGAGTTCCCCAATCCGCGGTACGGCATCCCGGCGACCGCAGTTTCCCTCCGGAGGCCCCATGATGGCCGAGCATCGTTTTGGTCTCATCATCGCTCTTGCAACCCTCTGCCAGCCCTGTTGGCAGTCGGCCTGCGTGGCGGAAGTGCCGCCCGAGAAGGCCCGGGCCCTCCTCGAAGCCGGCAATCGGCGGTTCCTCGACGGCAAGGCGATCGCCCACACGTGGCAGCAGGAAAAGGTGGCCAAGACCGGTGCCAACGGACAGTCGCCGTCGATCGGGGTGCTGACCTGCGCCGACTCGCGGGTGCCCGTGGAGATGATCTTCGACATGGGTGTGGGCGACATGTTCGTGTGCCGCAACGCCGGCGGGTTCGACACGCCGGAGGTCAATGCCACGTTCGAATACGGGGTCGCCGCACTTGGCGTGCACACGATCCTCGTGCTGGGACACACGAAATGCGGCGCCGTCACGGCCACCGTCGAGGGCAAGCCTTTGCCCGGCAACATGTCGCGGCTCACCGATGCGCTGCGGCCGGGCCTCGCGACGATTCAGGCGAATCTTCCCAAGGACGCCAAGGTGGATGAGGCCGTTGAGGCTGTCGTCCGCTTCCAGATGCGGGTTCTCCTGGAGAACAGCGATATCCTCGCCGCAGCCCGCAAACAGGGGACGCTGCGCGTGATCGGCGCCATCTATGACGTCGACAGCGGAAGGGTCGAGTTCCTCGACGATGAGGGAGCCACGCCGGCGCCATAAGCCCGAGGCGGTCGCGAGGTCAGACGGCGGCGCCGCCCGGTCCTCGGGCATAGCGGGACAGAAAAGCGAACCGGGCGATGCCCGCGCGGATTGCCGCCACGTCGGCCTCCTGCCAGTCGACCGTGCTTCGCGTGCGCCGCGGCCGGGCGAAAAGCCGGGCTTGCACCGCGGCGACGTGCCCCGGATCGAGCGGCAGGTGCAGGAATCCGCACAACCGCTCGATCGCCGCCGGCGGATCGGCGAGAAGATCCTCGTGGTGGCTGTCGAGAAAGCGGTCGGCGGGCAGCCGGTCGCGGATCGCGGCCGCCGCCTCGCAGTGCATGAAATACCAGCGGATCCGATCGGCCACCGGGGCGCCGCTGCGGGCGTGCATCGTGGCGATCACGTCGAACGGATCGCGGATGGCATGGATGATCGCCACCGGCACGCCGAGCCGGGTTTCGAGCGACGGGATCAGATCGTGGTTGCCGTGGAGGATGAGCGTCGCCGGGTTCCACACCTTGTCGCCGGCCACCAGCAGCGCCGGCTTGGTGGCCGGTGGTGGGCCGATCTGATACGAGTAGCCCTCCGACGGTCTGCCCGTGGCGGCGTTTCGCGCGGCGTTGTCGAGCACGTCGGCGAGAATCTGCGCGGCGGACAGATCCCGCCAGAGGGCCATCGAGGAGGCCGATTCGTTGGCGATCACCGCCCGGGGATGGCCGTCGAGCACCGCGCCCAGGAGTGTGGAACCGCTGCGAGCGTTCCCCACGATGAGCGCGAAGCGGTGCAGGTGGTCGAGACTGGTCATGCGAAGTCCTCCACCGGCCATCGAGCATCCGCGAGTGTGGCGAAGGTGCGCTCCGCGAGGTCGGAGTATGTCTCCGGGCCGAACCGCGCGCGGGCGTGGATTCGCGCCGCCTGACCCATGCGCTCGCGGCCGGCCTGATCGTCGAGCAGTCGCTCCAGAGCATCCTCCCAGGCTCCGGCGTCGGCGGCGAGCAGGCCCGTCAAGCCGGGCAGCATGGCGTCGCAGAGAGGCACCGTCGGCGAGGCCACGCTGGGCACACCCACGGCGGCGGCCGCCAGGTAGCGGACGGCACTTTTGGCCTCGCAGAACGGGTTGCCCAGTTCCAACGGCGCCAGGTTGACGTCGAACCTCGCCACCTCCCCCAGGAGGTCGTGCAGCGGCACGCCGGGCCGGGCCTCGATGCGTCGTGAGTGCCGCGCCAGTTCCGGATAGGCGGTCAGGTCGAGAGCGCCAAGGACGACGAGCAGCGGCTCCGGCCGACGGTCGAAGAGCCGGGCGAGCGCACCGGCGGCGACCGTGAAATCGCGCCGGTGCGTGGGGGTGCCGCTGGCGAAGCCGAAGCGAGGCCGGCCGTCGGCAGCCGAGGGCTTGGGAGTCGGGCCGGCCGCATCGGCCAGGCCGGTCAGCGTCGGGTCGAGACAGTTGGGCAGCACCGCCACCCGCGCGCAGTGCCGGCCGGCGGCCGCGGCCAGCGGCGCGGTGCTGAGCACGGCGGCGTCGCAGTCGGCCAGGGCCTCGCGCCACGACGTCGCGTCGGCAAGCCAGCGTTGCCGGTCAGGTTCCGGCAGGTCGTCGAGGTAGGCGAAGAATCCCGCCTTCATCATGTCGGGATCGAAGACCAGGTCATCGACGTCGTACACGAGCGGCACGCCACGGGCCCGGCACTGGTCCCGCACGATTTCGAAGCCCGCGCTCCTGCGCGCCCGAAACACCACGACGAGGTCGGCTTCCTCGAGCCTCGCCGGCACCGCCGCGTCATCGAGCGGCAGCCAGGCCGCCTGCCAACCCCGCGCTGTCAGGGCGGTCACGGGATGGCCGACGCGGTAGACGTGGCCGATCGAGGCCGGTGCGGCCGACAGGAAGAGGATGCGCCGTGGCCTCCTGGCCGGTGGTGGAGCCGCCACGTCCGCCAGCTGCGCGAGGACGGCCTGCGACCACCCGTCGCGTTCGGCGAGCGGGTCGGCGGTCCGGCGCAGTGGCGCGTAGAGTGCAACGAGACGGTCGAACGTGGATGCCAAGGCGGCGCACTCGCCGGCCGTGTGGGTCTCGGCCAGTCCCTGCGGAGCGACGAGCGACGCATGGAGTGCGCGCAGCCGGCCCAGTCCCCTGGCAACACCCGTCGCGCCGCGATCCGTCTCCGCACGGTTGCGATGGAGCCTCGCGTCGGACAGAGCCGCCAGGGCGGTATCGGCGGCGGAGCCGGGCGGCGGAAGGGCGATGGGCAGGCCGGCCAGCAGCGGTTCGACCGCGGCCCGCCAATCGGACACGAGCCGGGCGTAGTCGACGGCCACCCGGGGCAGATCGCGGGAGTGTCGCTCGGCATCGAGCACGTAGCGCAGCCAGAGCAGCAGCGACCGGCTCGTGGACGCGACGGCCGCCGGACGGAACTCGGGCACGTCCTTGCGTGCCGCCAGCGACCGGGCCACTTCCAGCGGATCGCGCAACACGAGCACGGCCGAGTGGCTGATGCCGGCCGCGGAAAGCACCCCGCGCCAGAACGGCAGCAGCCGGCAGAGCCGCGGATCCTTGAGGGCAAACAGTGCCGCACCGGCGAATGCCTCGTCGAGCAGCCGTCGGGCCTCGTCCCGGTCGCGATCCCGCGCCGGATCCGAGAACCATTCCGCCGGGATGGCGGCGTCGTCGTTCCAGCGGGTGCCGGCCGACTCGAGCAGGCGGTTGTTGAGCCGGGCCAGGCCTCGCGACTCCCAATATCCCGTCGGATTGTCGGCCGTGGCCGGCATCGGATCTCCGGGCAGTGTCGCCCCCAGGGCGCCCAGCATCCCGGTCAGTGCCGACGTGCCGCTGCGATGCATGCCCAGCACGAGGATGGCGTGGCGCGTCACGGAGCCGCCTCACGGAGCCGGTCAAGAGAGTGGGCCAGGAACGGCAGCGCCTGCCGAGGCATCGTGCCCATCAACACCGCCTGTGCGTCCGGCGCCGCGTAGGCGGCACCGCGGATCGACACGTATTCGTCGTGAAACACGGCCCAGGGGTGCCGGTCCGGCGGCACGTTGGTGGCCACGCCGCCGTGAAACTGGTGGAACGTGCCTTCGCCGAGCAGCATCACCAGCGGCCCCAGGGTCGTGCATGCCCGCCTGTAGAGATCGAGATTCACGAGGCCGCCGCCGGGAGCGACGAACCGCTCGTCGAGTCCGCCCAGACGGTCCCAGCTCGCGCGGCGCACCGTCAGGCAGTTGCTCTCGCTCAAAGGACGGAACCAGCCCCCGGCGGAGGAACCGCCGAGGCTCGCGATGCGAAACAGCTCATATCCGTCGCGGTTCCAGTCGATCGTGTCGAGCAGCCGGTCTTCGACTCCCTGGCAGTATCCCTCGAGCATCGACTCGTTCTGCGGCTTCGGCCCCAGGTGCCAGGCCAGCGTGGCGATGACCGGGTCGGGAAACGCCCGCAGGGAGGTGAGGGTAAGTCGCACGATTCCCGGCGTGAGCATGCGGGCTCCGTCGATGCAGAGCATCACCGCACCGCCGCGGGCTGCGCGGACGGCGGCATTGATCGCCTTCGCTGGTGACGGTGCGGCGTCCATGCGCAGGAGCCGGAAGCCCGGCCCGCAGTCGGTCACGAGCGGTTCGGGCAGCGGCCGCGTTGAGCCGCAGTCGACGGCCAGCACTTCGTAGTCGCCGGGCTCCACTCCCTGCTGATATGCCGGTGAGAGCGTGCGCAGTGTCCGCGGCGCCTCGCGGGCCATGTCGTGAAAGGCGACGATCACCGACAACAACGGACGTGCGGGGTCTTGCATGGCATGCGCCGGTGCGGGTGACAGGGAGTGAACGGTCGTCGCGTTCCGTGTGCCGGCGAGCCCTGAAGTTTGCCCGCCGCCCGGCCATTCACGCAATGGAGGCGCGTGCCCGGCGCGGTGTATGATCGGGGCAGGTTCCCGGGACCGGATCAACTTCCGCACGTGGACGCTTCATGTCGGATGGTTTCTCCAAGCACGGCCACGAGTTGTCGAGCGAACTGCTGGACCGGCGGGATCGGGAAGCGGTACTGGCACGGCTGTTTACCGGCCGGTCGCCGACGACGATCTTCGACGTCGGCGCGGCGGTGGGCCGGCTGAGCGCCGCCTACCTGCGATTGTTTCCCGCCGCCACGCTCCACGCCTTCGAACCACACCCCGAGTCGTTCGCCGAACTCGCGCGGCGCTTGGGGGCGGATCCACGCGTGCGTCTGGAAAACGTGGCCGTCGCCGACCGCTCGGGCACCATGGCATTCCATCTGAATCGCCTGCCGTACACGTCGTCGTTGCTCGTCCGTCCAGCCGTCACGAGGCGCTACTACCCCGGTCGCGACGGTCTGCAGCAGCGGATCGAGGTGCCGGTCGTCAGGCTCGACGACTACTGCCTCCAGCACGGCGTTCCGCGAATCGACATCGTGAAGCTCGACATCCAGGGCGGGGAGATGGCTGCGCTGCGCGGAATGGATGGGCTGCTGCGGGAGGCGCGGGTCGACGCCATCTTCACCGAGACGTTCTTCGTGCCGCACTACGATGGCGCGCCGCTCCTGCACGACCTCTGGGCCCATCTCCAGACCCGCGGTTATGGGCTGTTCACGCTCTTTCCCACGCGGGAGGGCCGCAACGGCCAGTTGCGACTCGGCGACGCGATCTTCATCTCCGCGGCGCTGCGCGAGGCCGTCGTGGACGCGTGCCCAGAGGAGCCGTGACAGCCCGGACTCGGGGCCGGCGTCACGGCCGCCTTCCGTCCTGACGCGGCAGGGCCGTTCAGGGGTCGAGGCGGGGGAACGAGCCCTGCGATCCGGGAGCCCGCGACAGCCGGATGCCCTCCACGGCATCCCGTTCCACGCGCACCCGATCGGGCAGGGCTGCGCAGAAGTCGGCGAACCGGTCCGGCTGGGCGGCCGCAACCTTCCGCAGCACCGAGATCGCCTCCTGCCAGTTATGGTCGATGTAGTCCCGCAAGTCGGGCCGCGTCCAGGTCTTATCGTCGCCGAGGTGGCAGGTGAGGTGCACGTCGGTGAGGATCAGCATCCGGGCTGCGGTGGCCACCATGTCGTAGATCAGGCCCCGCATCACGCCGCCGGCACCCACGCAGGCGTCGTTGCGGACGAAGCGCCGAGCTGCGGCGGTGGAGAACACGAAGCAGTCGTAACCCTCGTGGATTCGTCCGGGGTCGGCGCACCAGAGCGGCAGCAACGAAGGATCCGCGGACGCATCGGCCAGCGTCCGTCGGTTGATGATCAGGGCGTCGAAGCCCAGGTCGAGGAACCGGGCGACGGCTCGATAGAAGTGGGGCAGCGGGCAGATGTCGACGTTGGTGAGGATGACGTGGTCGCAGCCGTCGTCGACCGCCGCCTCGATCACGTCGAACACGAGCGGGAGCGGTCGTGGCACCTGGAAGGCCCGCAGGTCCGCAGCCGAGCGAGCCAGGGGCACGGTGTCGGGAAAAAAGCGCCCCGCGAAGGCCGCATCGCCGGGCTGCACGGCGGCGCGGAAGGTGATGGACAGCGGGACCTGGCCAGCGGACTCGCGGGCAGCGAATGCGGCCGCGTCGTCCATGGCGGCGAAGGTCAGGGCCTGGACCCGCTCCGCCTGGCTGCCGGGGGCTGCGGCGAACGGACTGACGACGTGCCGCATCCGGTATGGCCGCGCGGGCGCCGGGGCATCCAGATCGAGGCCGTGGGCCAAGAGCGTGTCGCGCAGCGGCTCGCCCACCGACTGTTGATAGACGTTGTCGCACAACCGTGACATGAAGCCGCGTTCTCCCCGCATCAGGTGACGTAGCCGAGCTTCCGCAGCCAGGAGCCGTGCCGTGACTCGAAGAGCGTCCGGCAGGCGGCGTCCATTTCGGCGAGGTTCGCGGCGTCGGAACCGGCCCGAAAGAACCCGGGGAACAGGTCTTGCAGCCGTTCGAGGTCGTTGCGCCACTCGGCCAGCGGATCACGCCGGAGAAACCCGGCAATGGCGGCGATCGCCTGCTGCGGCCGGTCGGTCAGGTCCTCGAACCGCACGAGCAGGGTGCGCGGACGGTCGTGCGGCTGCCAGGCATCGAGATGGCTCCCCCAGGACCCGAATGGCGTCCGTCCCTCGATCACCTGCTCGAGTGTCACGCCCTCGCGGCCGCGAAGGTCGCGCAGCAGATGGAAAAAGGAGACCGCTGCCGAGCGGCCGTCGCGGACGAGATAGATCGCGGGGGCGTCGTCGTGCGGGGCGTGGTGCGTTTTTATGAGATGCAGTTCCGCCGACGTCCGGGCCTCCTCGAGGAACGCCTGCCAGGGCCCCGCATAGGAGCGGTGGCCCACGGCGGCGGCCACTTCGGGCCGGCCGCCGATGTCGAGCGGGTCGTTGTACTGCGAATAACTCTCGCAGTCGAAGGCCTGACGGAGCATCTGCCGGACGAGGGTGTTGCCGGAGCGCGGGTAGGAGGCCAGCCAGACGATCATTGCGGGTGCGGCGGCGTTCGGGAGTGCATCGGGGAAGGCCCTGAACGGCGGCGGGGAACCGCCGCCGCCATCGAGCGATGGCGGGCAGAGTCTAGTCGGCGGCGGTCGGCAGCGGCCAATCCTCATCGAGGTCGTAGCCCAGCTCGCGGGCCAGGTCGCCGCAGGTGCAGCGGATCGCCGCGACGTCGGCCTCGGTCAGACCGGCACGTCTGGCGACGCGGGGCTGCGAGGGTCCGAGATGGCCGAGATCGCTGGCGAAGGAGAGATGCGGCACCGCGCGGAGGATGCGGGCCATGGCAGCGGCCGGGTCGGCAGCCAGGTCCTCGTAGCGGACGAGCAGCACGTGGTGCCTGTTGACGAGCAATGTCTCGGCGAGGTGCCGCCAGAGCAGGGCCCGGCGCAGGGGCGGGTCGTCGCAGGCGCCGATGGCGGCGATCTGCTCCCGCTGTCGGGCATCCAGGAACCGGTCGCTCGGGGAGCCGACGGGAAACCGCTCCACGGCGGCGTCCCGGAGGTGAGGAAACGTGGAGATCCACGAGGCGATGGTGTCGAACGGGTTTCGCACGCAGGCCACGATCGCCGCGTCCGGCATCACGTCGCGGATCTGTGGCAGCCGCATGGCGTACGACATCGTGTTCTTGGTCCAGAGTGCAAAATCCTCGCGGCTCACGGCGGGCCGGTAGGTCTCGTACTCGTTGGCCAGCGTCGTGTCTTCGATGACCAGGCCATTCACGACCTTGTTCTCGATCGCCTCTCCGTCGACGACCTGGCAGCGGAGCGCCGCGTAGAGCAGCGGCAGCCGCCAGGGACGATGGGTGTGGGTGAGGATCGGCGCCACGCCCCGCGGCTCGTTGATCGCCACGTGATCGGCAAGGCCGTGCAACAGGCCGCACAGGCGACTGGTGCCGCTGCGGGGAAATCCCGTGATGATGCCCTCCGGCCCGCGCACGGAGAAGCGCCGCGGAGCCGGCGGTCGGGGCCGAACCAGCACCTGCCGCCAGGCCGGTTCCGTGGCCATCACGTCGGCGATCTCCGGATGGTGGTCGAGCAGGCTCGCGACCAACTCCTGCAGGCGAGGCTCGCGGCGGATCACGTCGGGGCGGTGATAGTGGCAGAGGATCGGTCCGCCGATCTCCGCTGACAGCGGCCGGAGGTTGGCAGGGAAATTGAGCCGCTCGTCGAGGAGCGAGACCGCGAGTCCGGCACGGGCCACGGCGACCGGAAGGGAAATCTGGTCGAGGAACGGCAGCTTCGCGGGCAGGGAACGCGTCTCCCAGAGCCCGTCGGCCGCCGCCAGGGTTCGGCAGCAGTCGGCCCACAGTCCGCCCAGGCCCGAGCGGGCAGGCGCGCCGACGACTCCGGCGTTGAAGTACGGGCAGACGACCTGCCCGGCCAGGGACGTGACCACGCTCCGGCGGGGACCTTGCAGCCCGAACATCCCGTACACCGCCTGCCAGTCCTCGGGATTGTCGGCGAACCCGATCGCATCGGCCGGCTTGGCGTTGAATCCGCGGGCGAACCAGCGGCCAAGGTCGAGGGGTTGCATGACGAGAATGTCGGTGTCGAGAAACACCATGCGATCGGCCTCAGTCGCCACATCGAGGCACGTCACCTTGTTGCCGATGGGATAGGTCTCGTCGATGACGTTGCGGATCGGGACGGTGCGGACGCCGAGGGAGGTGAGCACGCGGAGCGTCGCCGGCGAGACGATTCCCCAGCGGGATGCCGGCTCGGGCAGGCAGGCGATCAGGTCGGCTTCGCACGTCAGGAAGCGGCGCAGGGACGCCGCCAGGAGCAGGGCCTTGATTTCAAGCTCACCGTGCTGGCACACGAACGAGATGGCGAACCGCATGGCTGTCGTCCTCGTGGCCGTGTCGGCGTGGCGATGATGGCCGCCTGCCGCAGACCCCAGCGGCACCGTAGCGAGCCGCGCGGCGGCTCCGCAAGCCAGCACCGAAGGAGCCGCGGCGCCACCATTCCTGTGAGCCTCCCACCAACCCGGTGAGGAGGGCCTTTGGGCCTTGAAAACAGGGCCTTTGGCGTCCTGTGGCAGGGCGGCGCCGGCCTGCGCCACACCATCCTGATGAGCGCGACGATTTCGTGCCCGCGGGCCGCAAAAATTTTTTTGCGCGGCATCGGCCGCGGGTTTTGCGGGTCGTGCGCGTCGTGACGAAACGCTCGGCGCCGTTTGGCACGGCGCGTGCATCTCCTTCCCTGTGCCGCAAACACCGCGAGCAGTTCCGGGCCAGCGTGACCCGGAGTGCTCCGGTCGACGGCATGTCGGTCGCCTTCGAGGCGTCCGTCACGCCGGCGCGGTGCTCGGATCACTGGTGGGCGTTCCACCACAAAGGAGGTGCGAGATGATGGTCGTGGCCGTGGGCATCACGTCCGAAGAAGTGCGTTCGCTGGCCGGTCAGGCTCCAGCGTCACGCATGGCACGTGCGCCTGGTTTGTTGAAGTGCCTGGTGGTGTCGGGCAATGACGGTTTCCGCAACCGTCTCGACGCCATTTCGGAGTTGAGCGGCTGGTCGGCGTGCGAAACGCCGGCGGACGCCGCGGAGCTCAGGTCCGTCGTCGATGGCGACTACCAGCTCGTGATCGCCGACATCGCGCAGCCCCTGGGCGACCGCGTCAGCGACACGGTGGAGATCGCCGAGGAGTACGCCAGCCGGCCCGGCACGTTGCTGGTGGTGTGCGGCTCCGAAGACAGCGTCGACGAAGAGATGTGGGCCCGTCAGCTCGGAGCGTGGGTGTATCTGCCCGGCGTCTCCGGTGCCGACGCGCTGATGTCGCTGTTCGCCGAGGCCCGTCGGGTCGGCGAGCGTCGCGGAGCTTGGCAGTTCGTCTAGGAGCGGCCGCGGCAGAGGCCGCGAGCCGTTCCGCAGGGTGATCGTGATTCGGTGAGGAGGGTTTGGTGGTCGGTGCCCGTTTTCGGTCGCGTGGCCGGCGGGTTTCGGACCGTGGATTTGGCAGATGAAACCGTCCCCGTGCGGGACTCTTTTCAAAGGAGCAGTGTCATGAGCGCAGCCGTGGAAATCTATCGTGACGATCTCGATGCGAGCTACGCGGTCGACTTCGGTCGAGACCGCGAGCCCACGCAGAAGCGGAGCCGGTTCCCCGAATATCGCCGCCAGGGCAATCCGCCCTCCCGGGTGAACGGCATGCACTGCCGGCGTCAGAAGCGCTGGACGTGGGGCAGTGGACGCGGCGCACGAATGCTCAATGCCCGGGCCTTCGCCGGCAGCCTGGCCTTCGCCGTGGCGAGCCTTGCAGCGACGGCGTTCGCCGTGGTGATCGACTACCGGACCATCGGCAATCCCGGCAACGCCGGTGCGCCCTCGACCGGGTGGGGTGCCGTGTCGAACACGTTCAGGATCAGTACGTACGAGGTCACCAATTCCCAGTACGCAGAGTTCCTCAACGCGGTCGGCCGGTCGAACACGAATTCGATCTACAACTCCAGCATGAATACCAATGCCAACGGTGGTATCACCCAGTCGGGTTCGTCCGGGTCGTTCACGTACGCGGTCAAGTCGGGCTTCGCCAACAGGCCGGTGAATTTCGTGAGCTGGTATTCGGCGGCCCGATTCATCAACTGGCTGCAGAATGGCCAGACCACGAACGTGTCCTCGATGGAGAGCGGTGCGTACACGATCCCGAGCAACGCCACGTCGGGCCCCGTGATCGCCCGAAGCGCGGGTGCCACGGTGTTCCTGCCCACCTTGAACGAGGCTTACAAAGCGGCCTACTACAATTCCGGCACAGGCTCGTACTTCGCCTACGGCACGTCGAGCAACACGCTTCCCACCGGCGGTTCCTCGACCTCCTCGGCGATCACGAACTTCACGATCGCGAACTCGGCGAACTACAACTCGTCTGGATCGACGAACGTGGGGGCCTTCACCAATGCGTCGGTCTCGCCGTATGGACTGTTCGACGCGACGGGCAACGTCGCTGAACTCTCGCAGACTGCAAATCCCACCCTCTCCACGCAGGTCTACTCGATCGGTGGTGCTTTCAATGCATCACCTTCGTCCGCGGCCCTGACGGGTGCCTCCTTCGTCAACACGGCCGGTTCAGCCGCCATCGGCTTCCGCGTCGCGGCGGTGCCGGAGCCCTCGACGCTCGGCCTCGCCGGGGTGGGCTTCCTGGCCCTGGTGGGACTGCAGGTGATCAAGCATCGCCGGCGGAAGGCCGCCGCCTGATCAACGGGCACAGCCTGCTGACTCGATCCGCCCCGCCCCTCGGAATCCCGAGGGGCGGGGTTTTTTGTGCGCGGCCCTCACGTTGACCCGCTGCGCAGGGCGGTGGTAGGGTCGGAACATGTCTTTGCACGAGCGTCCTTCCGATTCGTGGCCCCGCGCCGGAAGTTCGCGGGTCCGGGCGTCCCTGCCGCTCGACGACGCCACCGTGATCTCGGCGCAGGGCCCGCCACCGGGGCAGGGCGATTCCGCGAGTTGGCCCCGGCCGGTCCCGGGAGCGCCTCCGGCATCGACCGCCGAAATCGGCCGTACGCTGGAAGGGACGATGCTCGGGCCCTACCGGCTCGACAGCTTCATCGGTGGCGGTGGCATGGGAGCCGTGTTCCGGGCCCTCGACACGACGCTCGACCGCACCGTGGCGGTGAAGGTGCTGGCCCGCCAACAGTCCGACGACGAGGAGTTGCTCAAGCGCTTTCGCAACGAGGCCCAGTCTGCGGCCCGGCTCGACCACGAGAACATCGGCCGGGTGCACGCGGTCGGCAGCGAGGACGGCTGGCACTACATCGTCTTCGAGTTCATCGAGGGCACGAATCTGCGGGACCTGGTCCGCGAGGCCGGCCCGTTTGGTCTGGCCCGCACGATCGACGTGGCGATCCAGATCGCCGACGCGCTCGAACACGCCGCGGAGCGCGACGTCGTGCACCGCGACATCAAACCCTCCAACATCGTGATCACCCCGGCGGGCCGGGCTCGGATCGTCGACATGGGCCTGGCCCGGCTGCATCACGTGTCGGGCGACCACGACCTGACCGTGAGCGGGATGACGCTGGGGACGTTCGACTACATTTCGCCCGAGCAGGCCCGCGATCCGCGGGCCGCCGACGTGCGCAGCGACCTGTATTCGCTGGGCTGCACGGTGTTTTTCATGCTCGCCGGTCGGCCGCCCTTCGGCGACGGCACGATGGTGCAGAAGCTTCTCCAGCACCAGCAGGCGGCGCCACCCGCGGTCGAGGAACTGCGGCCCGACGTGCCGCCACGATTCGGGGCCATCCTGATGCGGCTGATGGCCAAGGATCCCGCCGACCGCTACCAGCGGCCGGCCGACCTGGCCGCCGACCTGGCCGCCTGCGCCGCCGTGGAGGGAATCGCCGTCGCGGCCCCACGATCCGCGCCGGCGCTTGCCGGGCCGGCGTTGCGTCCGACAGCCCCGCGGCTGCCGTGGCTGGTGCCGCTCCTGGGACTGATCGCCGTCGTGGCCGCGTTATGGTGGCGGACGGCGTTCGAGCGGCGGTCGGCCGACGTGCCCCAGGCCGCCGGTCCGGAGGCGGTTGTCGAGCCGGCGGGCGCCGGTGCGAGACGCGCGCTTGACGCTGGCGACGCGGATTTGTCTAGTGAAGGTCTCGAGCGGCCCATGGCGGCCGACCCTGGGAATGATTCCTCCGGAGGACTCCGATGATTCGCATGAGCAGGTTGGCGTGCGCGGTGGGCGTGGCGATGGCGGTTGTGGCGTTCTCCGCCCGCGATGCCCATGCGATCAAGCAGTTCTTCGACGAGTTCAAGGCCGTGTACGTCAAGGACGGGACGCCCCTGGCCGCGGCCGTCGAGGCGGAGAAGTGCAACGTCTGCCACATGGGCAAGAGCAAGAAGGATCGGAACGCCTACGGCCATGCCTTGGCCGAGCGGCTCGACAAGAAGGAAGACAAGGAAAACACCGCCAAGATCCGCAAGGCACTGGAAGAGGTGGCGGCGCTGCCCAGCGACCCCGCCAAGCCGGACAGCCCCACGTTCGGGGCGCTGCTCAAGGACGGCAAGCTTCCGGGCGGCGAGGCAAAGTGAGCCCGAGGCTCGCTGCGTCTCCCCAGGCCGCGTCGTGGTGAACCGCTCGCGGTGAACCGGGCGGCACGCCTGGCGATCAGCCGGCCACGGCCTCGAGGATGATCTCCTCGAGGTTTTCGCAGGCGGCGATCGCGGCCGCGGTTTCGGGCGCGGCGAAAATCCGCACCCGTTTGACGAGGTCGTCGAACTGCTCGTGGGCCAGGCTGCGCACCACGGGCGAGACGTCCTCCAGCCTGCGCCAGCGGTGAGGCCCGCCCGCCGCCCGCCGTGCCGGGCGCTCCCGGACCTGGAGACGGAACTCGACCTCGCGTTCGGCCGGCGGCGCGTCGACGAGCAGGGTGTGCGGATCGACGGAGACGGAAAGCCTGTCCGAGAGCCGCCCCGCCAGCCTGCCGGAGAGCGCGGCGGTGTCGGCGTAGCTGCGGCCGGCGATGGCGCGGTGCACCTCCGGGTGGTGCAAGGCGTCGAACGAAGCGGCCCGCTTGAAGAGGCGGCGGGTCGGGCCGAAGAGCCCGGCTGCGAGCGGCGCGGCGGGCGTGTCCGCGGCGGCCCGCGTGAGCCAGTCGGCGAACGAGGCATCGTCGCTGCGCATGAGCCGCGCGGGATCGATGGCGGGCCGCACGATCCACACCGCGCGTTGCAGCATGGCCGTGGCGGCGCGGACCGCGTGGTGCCAGTAGACCTCGCTGAACATCACGTAGCGGGCGAAGACAAGCAATTCCGCGGCGGTGCGGCCCTTCTCGGTGATCGCCAGGGCCTCGCCGCGTTCATCGAGGCAGAGGCTGGCGAGCAAGCGGTCCTGATCGAAGTGGCGACCGTAGGGCACGCCGGCGTGCAGGCTGTCGCGGGCCAGGTAGTCCATTTTGTCGACGTCGATGGGGCCGGAGAGCAGCGAGCGGAGCACGAGGCCGGCCGGATCGGAGGCCGTGCCATCGACGAGGTCGGCGACGCGGGCCGGATCGAGGCCCCAGTCGCGGGACAGGATGCCGGCCGCCTCGCCGTCGAGCAGCAGGCCGCGCAGCAGCGTCTCGTGGCGCGGCAACTCCGGCAGTCCCATGTCCTCCAGCGGATGGCAGTAGGCCCAGTGCCCAACGTCGTGCAGCAGGGCCGCGGCCAGGAAGGCCGAGGCGTCCTCCTCGCCGACCAGAGCAGCGAACCGCTCATCACCCTCCAGCCGCACCAGGAACTCGAGCGCCAGCCGGTAGACGCCCAGTGAATGCTCCAGTCGCGTGTGCACGGCGCCCGGGTAGACGAGCGCCACCAGCCCGAGCTGCGAGACGCGGGCCAGCCGGCGGACGACGGCCGTGTCGACGAGCGCGCGGACGCGGGGTGTGAACGGCACGGATGCGTCCGGCGGGATGCGCACGCCGTCGGAGTGCGAACGCAGTGCGGCGAATTCCGGGAGTGAGGCGAACGACATGGCCGCGGACCGTGCGGTCAGAGGGGCGGCAGGCCGGCCAACCAGCGCAGCAGCGCGGTGAACATGGCATACAGCGAGAAGTGGGCCACTGCGGAACCCGGGTCGAGGTCGAGGGCGGCGAGCGACGCCACCGCACCGGCACCGAGGAACAGCGGCGCCAGGGCCAGCCACTGCCACATCTCAGCCGTGGCTTCGGCGGGCAGGATTCCCTTGGCCGCCCAGAGCCCGGCGTACACGGTGGCGCAGGCCAGCGTGCGCACCAGCAGAGGCGTGCCGCGGTAGGGTTCGAGTTCGCGGTCCCGGACGGCGACGTAGCCCAGCATCACGCACGGCACGGCGATCACGAAGCCACAGAACCAGAGCAGTCCGGCGATCGACGTCGGCGCTTCGGCGAGGGGGCCGAACATTTTTCCGAACACGTACGCCAGCAGCAGGCAGACCAGCGCTCCGACGCCCACGAGCACGAAGGAGACGAGCGGGATGCGGGTCTCGATCCGGCGGATGGGAGCCGTGGGGGCACGGCCGGTGCCGGTCGAGCTGGCCACCGGCGCCTCCGGCTCGTGGATCGTCACCGCCTGCGCGGCCAGGGCCGGGATCGTGATCGGCTTCTTGCACTTCGGACAGGGGCCGGTCCGGCCGGCGAACTGGTCGCTGACGGAAAACCGGGATTTGCAGCCGGGGCAGAGGACGGCGATGGCCATGCTGGATTCCGGGCTGCCGGAGCGATGCCGGCGGGCTGCTCGTGGAACGATCGCGGCAGTGTCAGAGGATGGCCCGCCGGCGTCAAGTCACCAGGCGGCAGGTACACTGAAGACCGGTGCAGGCCGCCCCATTTCTCCTCCCGAAAACGGAACGCAGCATGGTCGACGAGGATAAGACCCGGATCCTCTCCTGGCAGGACGTCGGCGGCACGCCGCCGGAGGTCGAGCCGCGGATCGCCGACGGCAAGATCGTGTTTGCGTGCCCCAACGGCCACACGCTGCGGGTGCCGCTCGAACTGGGGGGCAAGCGCGGGAAGTGCAGCAAGTGCGGCGTGCCGCTGCAGATTCCGGCCGTGCCGGTGGCGGAGCCGCTGCCCGTGATCGACACCGGCAGCAACGAGCCTGTCGCCGACGACTTGCCGCCCTTCATCGACGTTTCGGCGCCGGCGCCGTCGCCGCCGGCTTCCGCCGCCCCTGCCGTCCCGCCGCCCCCGGACGATGGCGGCCCTGAAGACTGGAACTTCGATGTCTCCGCGCCGGCCGCCCCGGCGTTCGCCGCGGGGGTGCCGTTGCCGGCAGACGACGTCCAGGCGAACCCGACCGCGCGGCTCGTGGCCCGGCTTTGGGCCGAGCGCGACCATGGCGGAATCGTGGAACTGCACCTGGCGGGCGGCAGCGTGATCCTGCCGGAGTTCTACGAGCCCAACTGGTCGCGGGGCACGCACGGCCTCTTTGCCAGCCAGGCCGCCGACGGCAGCGTGACGCTCACGGCCGTGGCCTGGGAGACCGTGCTCAAGATCGTCGTGCGCCAGTTGACGGCGGTGCCCGACGACATGTTCACCTGACCACCGGGCGGCCTCACTCGCCCTCGCCGAGGTCTCCCTCGGTGACCATGCTGAAGCCCTTGCTGGCCAGCGTCTCCATGCCCATCTCGGTGTTGTCGACCATCAGCGCCACCGCGGGGCGGCCGCGCGGGCGAACGAGGATGGGATAGGCCTGGATGATGTTCACCTCGGCCTGGAGCAGGGCCGTGCAGATCCGCAGCAGGGGTTGCTGGTCGTCGGGCAGTTCCACGCCCAGCAGGTCGCTCTCGATGATGGCCAGGCCGGCCCGCTCGAGGATTTCACGTCCCTGCTCGGGATGGCTGAGCAGGAACCGTACGAAGGCGCACTCGCCCGAGTCGCTGATCGACAGCGCCACGATGCGGACCCGGGAGCCCTCGAACCGGCGCACCAGTTCCAACAACTGCCCCACCTTGTTCTCGAGGAACACGGTGAACTGCCGCAGCGTGGGCCAATTGCGGCCGCGGGCGGTCGCGAAACCGACGTTCGCCCCTTCGTCGCTGTCGCCCAGGCTCACGGTCGAGGCTCCGCTGAACGTCGGGATAAGGGAGGCCGGTTGTGGCGGCCTTCGGACGATCAGGATAGAGTCTTCCCTTCCTTCCGGTCAACAAACACCCGCCGTCGGGCCCGGCACTCTTCCCACCGCCATGCCAGTCGTTCACGAAATCGAGATCCGCGTCCGCTACCAGGAAACGGACGGCCAGCGGCGCGTCCACCACGCCAATTTTCTCACCTACTTCGAGATGGGGCGGACCGAGATGCTGCGGTCGTTCGGCCCCACCTACCGCCAATTCGAGGACGAGGGCCTGTTCATGGTGGTCTCGGAGGCCCGCTGTCAGTACCACGCCCCGGCGGAGTACGACGACCTGTTGCTGTTGCGGACGCGGGTGGAGAAGGTGGGGGCGGCCCACATCAAGCACGCCTACGAGGTGATCCGGGAGGGACGGATCATCGTCACGGGCGAGACCACGGTCGTGTGCGTGGACCGGGAGGGCCGGGTGCGGCGGTTGCCCGACTGGATGCTGGTCTGAGTGGCCGCTGGGCGACCATAGTGTCCGCGGTCCGCACGTCGGGTGCCGGGGCCCGCGCTTGCCCGTGCCGTCTCGGCCGCCAATGGTTCGCTGGGCGTCCCGCATGGCCGGCGACCCGTTCTCCAGGGAGGGAACGCCCCAGCGAACCGCCCGCCGCTGCGGCGGCGGGCCCAGCACGAGGAGAACGTACCGATGTCATTTGCCGCGGAGAGGGAATTCGCCCACATGGGCGAGACGGCCGGTTGCTCCGACCATGACCACGACCTGGTCCACGAGTTGAGCCGCAGGCTCGACGCCCTGTGGCGCTACGACCAGTACATCGCGAACGCCGAGTGGCGGGACGGCTTGCGGCAGTTTTGGTGCGATGCCAAGGCGCTGGAGCAGCAGGCAATCCAGCGGCTCAAGGAGTTGATCGCCCAGGAAGTCCGCAACGGCTGCTTCTGAGCGGG
>Ga0315900_10004951_pt1 | contig 18520 bp, 15 predicted proteins | sample LakEriMetagenome_FD_203521 | JGI IMG/M metagenome (GOLD analysis project Ga0315900, IMG submission 203521) | Freshwater fungal communities from buoy surface, Lake Erie, Ohio, United States - Buoy 12 MA114 | ecosystem: Environmental > Aquatic > Freshwater > Lake > Lake biofilm | place: USA: Lake... | reverse complement strand
ACCCGCTGCAGAAAGCCCATAGCGCGCTTCAAAATACTGCGTGGCATCGTGAAACACGATAAACGGCCTGCCCTGCAACTTTTTCATACGCGCAGCAAGGGCGCTGTCCAGCTCGTCGAGTTTTTTAAGCAGCGCCGCTGCGTTATGTTGATAGAGCGCCTGCTTGTCTGGATAGAGTGCGGAAAGCTCGCGCGCGATGGTCTGCACCATCAGCTTCGCATTCGCCGGCGACATCCACAGATGCAAGTCGCTCAGCGCGGCATTGTCATGGTGCGCCGCGTGCCCATCTTCATGATCATGATGCTCATGCTGATGTGGTTCAAACCCCTGGCTCATGCGGGCAGGTAGCAGCGTAAGCCCGGGCGCAGCATCCAGCGCCACGCGGCGCAGCGTTTTCGGCGCGCCTGTCAGCGCCTTATCCATAAAAAGTTCAAACCGATCGCTGATATAAAAAACCACCTGCGCATCCGCCAGCATCTTCGCCTGCGACGGCCTCAGCGACAAACTATGCAGCGACTGGCTGCCGGAAAGCAGCACCTCGGGCTGGCGCGCATCACCCTGCATCACCGCGGCCACCAGCGAATGAACCGGCTTAATGCTGGCCACCACCCCGTCCGCGCTGGCAAGCGATGGGTAAAAAGCAGCAATCAAACATAGTGCGATGCGAAACATTCGCGCTGTATGTTACACTATAACATAAATGTCAAGCGCGGTGCTTTGCGATTTAGAGTGCTGCGCAGGCGCCATCAAGCCACGCCTGCTCGCGGGCATCAAGGCCAGCGCGAAGGCTCGCCCTCACCCAGTCATGATAGGCATTCAGCCAGTTAAGCTCGCTGGCGGTCAGCAGGCTTCGATCCATGAGAAGGCGATCCATCGGCGCGCAGGTGAGCGTTTCAAAAGCCAGCCAGCCGGTTTTAGCGCGGCGCACCGCCACGAGATTTTCAATGCGAATGCCATACGCCCCTTCGCGGTAATAGCCCGGTTCGTTAGAAAGAATCATACCGGGCGCAAGCGGTGCATCCCCGCCGCGCTTGCTGATGCGCTGCGGCCCCTCATGCACGCCCAGATAGCAGCCCACACCATGCCCGGTGCCGTGATCATAATCCAGCCCTGCCTGCCATAAATATTGCCGCGCCAGAGCATCCAGCTGGCTGCCTGCGGTGCCTTCCGGAAAGTGCGCCGTGGCGAGTGCAATATGCCCCTTCAGCACGCGGGTAAAATGTTCGCGCTGCTCGGCGGAGGGCTCTCCGATGGCGATCGTGCGCGTGATATCCGTCGTGCCGCTTAAATACTGGCCGCCGGAATCCAGCAGAAAGAGTTCGCCTTGCCCCAGCGTGCGGTTGGTTTTTTCGTTTGCGCGGTAATGCACAATCGCGCCGTTAGCGCCGCTTCCCGCAATGGTTTCAAAACTTGGCTGGGTGAATTCCCTCTGGCGCTTTCGAAACTCCAGCAATTGTTCCACCACGTCCATTTCGCTAACAGCGCGCCTTGCAAGCTCCTGCTGAAGCCAGAAAAGCAGCCGCACCACCGCCGCGCCATCCGTCTGGTGCGCCCTGCGAATTCCTTCTAGCTCAGTGTCATTTTTCGTGGCTTTGGCCAGCTGGCAGGGGTCATCGCGTTCCACGAGTTTCGCACCGCCCGCCAGCAGCGATTCACGGTAAAAAACACTGGCCGTCTGCGGATCAAGCAGCACCGCACGGCTCGCGCCGCCAAGCGCCATGAGCGAGTCTTTCAGCGCCTGCGGCGGCCGCAGCACCACCTGCCCGCCCAGATGCGCCGCCACCTCAGCGCTTACTCTTGATGCCTCAACAAAAAGCTGCGCCTCACCATTCGTGTTTAAAATAAGCGGTGCGAGCAGCAGCGGTGTATGCGCCACATCATCCGCACGCACATTCAGCAGCCAGCATACGCTGTCCGGCGCAGTGATCACCGCCGCGTCTGCTCCTAATTCGCCGAGCTTTGCACCCATGCGCTTGCGTTTGCTGCTGCTTGTCTCACCAGCATAAGCAATGGGATACGCGGCAAGCGGAGTTGCGCGCGGCGCTGGCCGCCCTGCCCAGAGACCATCAACAGGACATGGCAGCGAAACTAATTTCGCACCTGGAATATTCTGATAACGCTTCATCATCGCTGCGGTAAAAAGCGCAGGATCATAAGCAATATTCAGCCCGCAACCTTCAAACGAACGGCTCGATTGAGGGATGCCAGAATACTCCCTCTCCCCTCCGGGGAGAGGGTTAGGGTGAGGGGGTGAAGCCACCGCATGTCCAAGCCATTCTTCAGGCTTCATCTTGCCACTATTATGTACCTCGAAACACTGGCCATCCACCTCCGCCTGCGCCTGCAGCGTATAGCGGCCATCCACAAACAGCGCAGCTTTCTGACCGCAAACCACCGCAAGCCCGGCAGAGCCGGAAAAGCCTGAGAGCCACTCCACGCGGCGGTTGCACGCCGGAGAATATTCATTCAGCCACTCATCATGCACCGGCACCAGCACCGCATCAACCTGATGCGCCGCAAGCCACGCGCGAACCGCGCTTAATTTCTCTCTGGTTTCCATGCCACTATCCTATCACGAGCGCGCACCACTCACCATGCACAAATCGCTTCCTGAGCGAAAGCCCCTGCATGCGATGCGCCGCCAGCACCATCGTTTCCTGATGTGTGAGTAAGCCAGAAAGCACTGCTGCGCCGCCTGCGGCAAGGTTTTGCCGCAAATCATGCGCCAGCGCCATCAGCGGCCGCGCAAGGATATTGGCGACAATCAGATCATACGGCGCGCGGCGTATCACCGCAGCAGAAGCATAGCCATCTGAAACCATCGCAGAAACCTGCGATGCCACGCGATTAATGCGCACATTCTCCGCCGTCACACGAACCGCCACCTCGTCAATATCTGCTGCCAGCACTGGCGCCCGCCACAGCCGCGCCGCGCCAATCGCCAGAATGCCCGAACCACAGCCCATATCCAGCACATTCGTAAAGCGCCTGCGCTGCGAAAGCCACTGGAGCGCCTCCAGGCAGCCGCGCGTCGTGCCATGCTCGCCGGAGCCAAACGCCGCGCCGGCCTCCACCTGAATGGGCAGGCTGCCGGAAGGCGGAGTTTCTTTCACATGCGCGCCATGCACATAAAACCGGCCAATGGAGATCGGCGGGAAATCACGCGCCACCTGCGCCAGCCAGTCCTGCGGCTCCACCATCTCACAGATTAATTCCGGAACCGGAATGGAATGCATCGCTGCAATGATGATGAGGCGCCGGCGCAGCTCGTCCATCTCCGGCGGCGCGCCAAAGAGCAAATCCAGCCGCCACCAGCGACCGGCATCATCCGCCTCAAACGAGGCAATGCTGAGTACCAGATCCGCAAACGAATCTTCCGCCAGCTGCGCTGCCTGCCGCGGCAGTTCAAAACTCACCCGCCAATAATGCGGCGACTGCGCAAAAGGGTTGGGTGTATATGACACGAACTATCCCCTACCCGGCTCGGCCTTGAAGCCTCCCGAGATGAGGCCTCTGAAGATTTCTTTATCAGACGCAATATCTACAAGTTGATCAATCGTTGCAAAAATCCCTAGGGCATCTGCATCTTTTTTGTATGATTTAGCAGTGAGACGTTGAATATCAGGCTCTGCGTATGGCATCACTTTCTCCTCAAACTGCTTGTATTCAGGCTTCACTTGTTTTTGTAGTTTTTTCTTGATGTTGCTTACATCAATCTCGAATTCATGATTCATGCCCTGCCAACGCTTGATCTTGTTGGCTTCCAAAAACCACATCACGTTCAAAGATTTTAAACTACCTTGCATAGCCTCTTCAATGGACTGAGTAAGCTGCATCAAGTCTCTTTTGGTTGTTTCATCCTCCAATGCTTCAGCAATATAGCGCAGATCATCAATAAAAATGTCTAGCTTTTCACTCGACTTAATCATTAGTTTCTCGAAGTCATCAAGCTTAATTATATTCGAACCCCTGCTTCTAATTTTTTTCATTTCTATCTTTTCTTGTTTTTTGCTCTGCTCGATAGCACGTTGAAATGAAGCTAGGTAGCCACCCATTCCTTTATCAAGATGCCTTGGTTCTGTGGCGTTGATATTCTTATTCAAAAAATCAACTGCAACCGCTTCATACAACAGCGATTCCATCTCTTTATCCACGACGCCTGGCAGTTTAAATTTTGCATACCCACTTGCAAGGGTCTCCATTTGCATGAATTCTCTTTTTATCACTTCCCAACATTGTTCAGCGTTATAAAGAACACCATCCAGACCATTAGCAGATTGAATAGATATTTCATTGCGGCCGTGATTATTATTACCTCTGCCACGAAACTGATTCACGATCCGGACCTCACCATCCGCAATCAAAAGTGTTTGACTCACTGTTATCTCGCGCTCAGTGCCCTTCAGAATAGTGAGCTTTCGAGTGATCACAGCCGGCTCCTTTAATTCATTACGCATCCGAAATATTTCCTTTAGTCATTGTTATCCATTCTTCTTCACTCAGCACCTTCACACCGAGCTCCTTCGCTTTATTCAGTTTACTGCCTGCATCGTCGCCCGCCACCACAAAATCTGTTTTGCTGGATACCGAGCTGGCAACCTTTGCGCCGAGACGCTCGGCCTGCGCTTTGGCCGCATCGCGCGAGAGTGTGGCAAGCGTGCCGGTAAAAACCACGGTTTTGCCCGAGATAGCAGAGGCCTGTGCGGCTTGAGTCGCATCCTGAATACGAAGCTCAGCAGCGAGTTTGATCACCAGCTGGGCATGATGCTCATCGCTGAAAAAATCGGCCATGGCAGCGGCAACTTTAGCACCAATGCCATCGATGTTCTCCAGCGCCTGCCTTGCCTCTTCGCTGGCTTTGAGCGACTGCATCGCCGCAAGCCAGCTGCCAAAGCTGCCATAGTGGCGCGCCAGCAGCTTGGCGGTGATTTCGCCAATATGGCGGATTCCCAGCGCGAAGATGAATTTCGCCAGCGGCACATCACGCGCTTTTTCGATCGCCGCCATCAGATTATCCACCGACTTCGCGCCCCAGCCCTCGCGCTGCTCGATGGCCGGGCGATGCTCAGACAGCCGGAAAATATCCGCCGGATTTTTAATCAGGCCGTCCTGCCAAAAGGCCGTCATCTGCCTTTCGCCAAGCCCTTCGATATCGAGTGCTCCACGTGAAACAAAATGTTTGAGACGCTCCACCAGCTGCGCTTCGCAGGCAAGCCCGCCGGTGCAGCGGCGCGCTGCCTCGCCTTCTTCCCGCACCGCCCTGCTGCCGCATACCGGGCAGCGATCCGTAAAGACATAGGGCGCCGCGCCGGCTGGGCGCTTGCTTATATCCACCGAGACAATCTGCGGGATGACATCCCCCGCGCGCTGCACCACCACCGTATCACCGATGCGAACATCCTTGCGCGCGATTTCATCTTCATTATGAAGGGTTGCATTGCTGACCACCACACCGCCCACCGCAACCGGCTTCAGCCGCGCGACCGGCGTGAGCACACCGGTGCGACCGACCTGAATATCGATGGCTTCAAGCGTGGTGATGGCTTGCTCGGCCGGAAACTTATGCGCAATCGCCCAGCGCGGCGCACGGCCGACAAAGCCAAGCTTTTCCTGAAGATCCAGCCGGTTGACCTTATAGACAATGCCATCAATGTCGTAGGGCATGCGGCTTCGCTCGGCCATCGCCGCCTGATAATAATCAAGCAGCCCATCCAAAAATGTTTCACGTGAAACATTTTCAACAACCCTGAGGCCGAACGCAGCAAGCGCCGCGTAAATCTCGCTCTGGCTGCTGCCCAGCGGGCTGCTTACCTGACCTAACCCATGGATAAAATAGCACAATTCACGCGAGGCCGTGACCGCCGCATCAAGCTGGCGAAGACTACCTGCCGCTGCATTGCGCGGATTGGCAAAGAGCGGCTCGCCCAATGTTTCACGTGAAACATTCAGAGCAGCGAAGGCCTGGTGCGTCATGTAGACTTCGCCGCGCACCTCAAGCAGCGCTGGCGGCTGGCCAAGAAGCTGCGCAGGCAGAATGGTTCTCAGATTATCGGTAACATTCTCCCCTTCCAGCCCATCGCCACGCGTGATACCCTGCACGAAGCGCCCGTGCTCGTAGCGTGCGGAAAAAGACAGCCCGTCAATCTTGCGCTCGCAAATATACTCCACCACCTCGGACTCAGGAAGGTTCAAAAAGCGGCGAAGGCGTTCCTGCCAATCCGCCACATCATCGCGGCTGAAGGCGTTGCCAAGCGAAAGCATCGGCACGCTGTGGCGCACTTTGGCGAATTTTGAAAGCGGCGGCGCTCCCACTTTCTGGCTGGGTGAATCCGGGGTCTTCAGCTCAGAAAAACGCGCCTCCAGCGCCTCCAGCTGCTGCCTGAGCGCATCATACTCGGCGTCTGAAATTTCAGGTTGGTCGTGCTGGTAATAGAGCCGGTCATGATGGCGGATCTGCTCGGCAAGCGCGTGCCATTGCTCGCGCGCTTCTTCAAAGGTCATGCTGAGCGAAAGCGAAGCCTCTTTATTCATAGACGAAAGATCCCTCGTCTGGCTCGGGATGACCACGCCCACTCATGCCGCCTGCTCCAATAGTTTCTGCGCTGCCTTTCGCGCTTCCGGCGTGATGGTGGCACCCGCCAGCATGCGCGCCAGCTCTTCTTCGCGCTCGCTGCTGCTGAGGCTCTGCACACGGGTGGTTACCTTGCCGGCTTTTTCCTGCTTGCTGACCTTGATATGCTGCCCGCCGCGCGCCGCGACCTGCGGCAAGTGGGTGACAACCAGCACCTGCGCTTTTTTACCAAGCTCTGCAAGGCGCGCACCGATGGCATCCGCCACCGCGCCGCCAGTGCCGGTATCAATCTCATCAAAAATCATCGTGGCTGCCTGATTTCCCTCGGCAAGCGCCACTTTCATCGCCAGCATGAAGCGCGAAAGCTCGCCGCCGGAGGCGATTTTGGAAAGCGGCGCAAGCTCGGCTTTCTCGCCCTTGGTGACATTGGTGGCGCAGGTAAATTCCACCCGGTCAAACCCCGCCTGCGACCAGTGTTCTTCGCTTTCTTTTTCAATGCGGATGTGAAACTGCGTGCCTTCCATTTTCAGCGGTTTCAGCTCTGACATCACTGCTTTTTCCAGCTTCTTTGCGACTAGCTTTCGCTTGTCGGAAAGCTGCTGCGCCGCCTGCGAAAGCGCGACGTGCGCAGCGCTTTGCTGCTGCTTCAGCGCCTTCAGGCGCTCTGACTGCGACGCCAGCAGCGACAGCTTATCATTCACCTGCGCTTTGAGCACCACCAGCTCCTCCACCGGCAGGTTGTATTTGCGTCCCGCCGCCTTCAGCGCAAACAGGCGCTCTTCAATCGCTTCGAGCTTCGCCGGATCAAAGCTGGCTTCGCGGCCGATCGCCTCCAGCGAATCCTGCGCTTCATCGAGCAGGCAGGCCGCCTTGTCCAGCGCATCGCACACCGCCTGAAACGCCTCGCCGCTGGTCAGCTGCGTGCGTGTGAGTGTGCGCAGCACCGAGCGCACACGCGCAGACATCGGGCTGGGTGAGGATAATTCCCCCAGCGATTCATTCAGCACCTCAAAGAGTTTTTCGCTCTGCATCATGCGGGTGCGAAGCTCTGTCAGCTCGGCTTCCTCGCCTTCTTTGGGATTCAGCGTTTTCAGCTCGCCGCGCATGTGCTCGAGGTAGTCCTGCTCGCGCTGCGCCTGAAGAATCTCCGCCTCGAGGGCAGCGACAGCCTGCGCCGCCTCGCGCCATGCCTGAAAGCAGCGAGCCACGCGCGCACGATCCTCGCCAAGACCGCCAAAGCCATCCAGCAGGTCGCGGTGAATGGTGCGATCCTGCAGGCCGCGCTGATCATGCTGGCCATGAATCTCGACCAGAAGCTCGCCAAGCCGCTTCAGCGCTGCAACCGTCACCGGCTGGTCATTCACCAGCGTTCGGGTTTTGCCATCGGCTGACAGGCTGCGGCGAATCATCAGCGCATCGTCTGTTGCAATATCAAGCTCGGAAAGCAGCTGCTTTACATCCGCCCGCCCGGTGATATCAAACTCCGCCGCCACCTGACCGCTGGCCTCGCCGCGACGAACCAGCGCGCTATCCGCGCGGGCGCCCAGCACCAGCCCCAGCGCATCCAGCAGAATCGATTTACCCGCGCCGGTTTCGCCGGAAAGCACGCTCAGGCCGCCTGCAAAATCAAGCTCGGCTTTCTCGATCAGCACAATATTATGGATGGTGAGCTGTCGTAGCATCCGTGGCCTATGGAATCAGGCTATCCCACCACGAATCACCATCCGCAGCTGGCGCAGCCGCCTGAACCGACTCGCCCGTCATCAGCTTGTAGCTGTCGCGATACCAGACGCTATCCGGGAAATTGTGCCCAAGCACCGCGGCATAACGCTCCGCCTCCGGCCTGACCCCAAGCCGCAGATACGCCTCAACCAGCCGGTGGAGCGCCTCTGGCACGTGGCTGGTGGTCTGGTAATTATCAATCACAAAGCGAAAGCGATTCACCGCCGCAAGGTAATCACCGCGCGTCAGATAGTAGCGGCCAACCTTCATTTCCTTGCCAGCGAGGTGATCCACCGTGAGATCCAGCTTGATGAGCGCATCACGCGCATAATCACTTTCAGGGAAACGGCGCACCACTTCGCGTAGCGCCTGCATCGCAAGCTCGGTCATTTTCTGGTCGCGGCCGACATCAGAAATCTGCTCGTAATAAGAAAGCGCAATCAGGTAGTAGGCGTAGGGTGTGGATTCATCGCTGGGGTGCAGCTTGACAAAGCGCTCCAGCGTTGAAATGGCGCCGCCATAATCATCCTGCAGGTAGCTGGCATAGCCCGACATCACCTGCGCATGCAGCGCCCACGGCGAGTATGGATGCTGGCGCTCAACCTCGGCAAAGGCCAGCACAGCGTCTTTGTAGCTGCCTTCATCAAAGAGATTTTTGGCATCAGTATAAAGCTGCTCCGGGGTCGCTGCGGCGACAGCGCTGCTGCTTGCCGTCTCACTGTCGCTGCAGGCAGAAAGCGCAAGCGCCGCGATCAAACATAAAGAACGTAATTTCATGGTGTGGTTATAGCAACCGAGCCCACGGCTTACAACGCTTTTTAAACAGGATCAGGCAAAGGCCGCAGCACGAGTTTCCAGCGATGCGTAAGCGGCTGCCGTTTCATCTTCCTGCTGGATGATGTAAGATGAGCTATCCGCAAAGACAGCACGCAGCAACTTGTTGTTGATGCCATGGCCAGGACGAACAAAGCGAAACGCGCCGTCCATGCGCACGCCAGCAAGGTATAAATCGCCAATACAGTCGAGCGCTTTGTGGCGCACAAACTCATCACCAAAGCGAAGGCCGCCTTCATTCAAAATGCGATCCTTGCCTACGACGATCGCATTATCCAGCGAGCCGCCAAGCGCCAGGCCGCTCTTTCGCATCGCATCCACCTCGTGCTCAAAACCAAAGGTGCGCGCGCGCGACAGCGCCTGCTTGAATGTGACATCGCGGAAATCATAGCGGGCGCTCTGGCGGCGAATGACCTGATCACCAAAATCAATCGTGATGTCAATCACGCAGCCCTCATCGCCTTCCGTGTTTGGCGAAACCGAGGCCGTGCTTCCGCCTTCGCTGACTTCCACGGTTTTCAGCAGTTTTAAAATACGCCGCGGCGCAGCCAGCGCCTTCACACCGGCGCATTCCAGCATGAACGTAAATGGCTCCGAGCTGCCATCCATGATCGGCACTTCCGGCCCATCCAGCTCAACCAGCGCATTATCCACCCCCGCGCCCCACAGCGCCGCCATCAGATGCTCGATGGTGGAAACGCCCACACCAAACTGGTTGCGAATGGTGGTGCCAAGGCGTGTTTCTGCCACGAGATTATATCGCGCAGGTACCAGCGCCTGCTCTGGCGTCACGTCCAGACGCTTGAACACAATGCCATGGCCAGCGGCAGCGGGCGTCACGGTCAGGCGGACATCCTTGCCGCTATGAAGGCCAACGCCAACGCAGGTGATGGGATTTTGCAGGGTGGTTTGAAAATTCACGTTGCACTCGATCGTTAGAGGATGGATACCACGCAACTTACGAATAATGGCCGTGTTTTTCAAATCACGCTTTATTACACTTTGTTACACTCCTGCATTTAAAGCCATGAATTATCAGCGGCTTAGGAATGTAGCTCACGAGGCAAGCGGAAGCGCCGGCACCATCTCGCGCGGGCAGGCGATGACATCCTCAATTCTCGGTGTCATGCCATAGCGGTAGGGCGCGAGGCGATAGCGCCCGCTATCTCTGCTTCCGGCCGCAAAATAATAAAACACATAATCCGCAGGGAAAAGCGAAAGGAAGGTGGCCTCGTCGCCGATTGAATCACGCGTGGTGGGTGTAAGCTCAACAATAAGCAGCGGGCGCTGCGCTGCCAGGGTTTGCGCCAGCCCGGAAAGCACCTGACGCTCAAACCCCTCCACATCGATTTTGATCATGGCGATGCCGGCTGCGCCGGCCAGCATGTCATCGCCGCGCCGCACTTCGAGCGTTCCCAGCAGCGTATGATCGACCACATGGTGTGCCTGAAATGATGCCGCTCCCAGATTAGAATCCGGCGCGGCATAAAATGGCAGGTGTTCATCACGCTCGCCCAGCGCCACCTCATGCACCACCACATTGGTGATGCGGTTCAGCGCAAGATTTGCCTTCAGCTGCTCACGCACCCGCGCAAAAGGCTCAAACGCAATCACCTGATCCGCCAGCCTTGACATGAAAATCGTGTGATTGCCAACATTCGCGCCAACATCGACATAGACCAGCAAATGCCGCGATAACCGCAGCTGCGCCGCCAGACTCTGCATAAAACGCAGCATGTATTTTTCATGCGCACCGCAGAAATAAACCACCCGGTCAACCGCATTGGCAAGATTTCCGGAAAAGCTCAGCGCCAGCCCCTTGCCATAAAAATCACAGGTGAAGGCATAATCCTTTAGCATCTGCGGGCAGATGAGCTTCAGTAGTGAGCGGCGGGTTTTATAGGGCAGCCAGCGCTGCTTAGAAAGCCAGAAGGGAAAAGCAGCGATGGTTGGTTCAGAAGCCATGAAAACACTGCACCTCGAAGCTCAAGATGACGGCAGCCAAAGCGCTAAGGCTTACCCTCAGTTCGCTTGCCTTCTCAGGAAGGCAGGAATGTCGAGATACTGCTCTTCTTCACTCGGCTGCGGCTTGCGCTGAGCGGCTTCTGCGACACTGCCCCGCTGAACGACCTGCACGCGCTCGCCGAGCTCCGGCTGTTTGTTTGAGAAGGCACGGCCAACATCCAGCGCACGCTGCAGAAAGCCACGAGAGGCTGTGGTGTTGTCCTCGCGCTCGTGCTGTTCTGCCGCCACATGATCGCGGCGCGCGGTGTGCGCCGGCAGTGGATTATGTTGATTGAATAAATCAGGCGTTGCCGACGACGGCGCTGATGCCGCATGACGTTCCTCAGCCCTGAACTCACTGAGACGCTGCGGCGACTGAGCCGGCTGCGCGGTAATTCTTTCAGCAAGCTGGCCGCGCAACACTTCCTGCGCTTCGGCCGCTGCTTCAGGCTCATGCTCGACACGCACTGACGCCGGAGCACGCGTTTCCATCATTGCGGCAGGAGACTGACGCGGCATATCGCGCTGCGGCGCCTCAAAGGCTGCCGCGCGAGCCATCGCCTGAACCGGCTTTGCTGGATCAGCCTTCGCACTGGAGGCGTAGCTGTAGGGGCGCTTGGGCTCATTAAAAATCGTCTGTTTCTGCATAGGTAGCTGAGCGACCGATTGAGCATCAATCCCCGTTGCCACCACGGAAACCCGCATTTTGCCCTGCATATCGTCTGCAAACGTGGAACCAAAAATGATATTCGCATCAGCGTCGACTTCTTCACGCACGCGATTCGCCGCTTCGTCAACTTCGAAGAGCGTCATATCGCTGCCGCCAGTGATGTTGATGAGGAGCGCGCGCGCGCCCTTGAGCGACACATCATCCAGCAGCGGATTTGAAATCGCTGCTTCTGCCGCTTCGACAGCACGACGATCGCCTGATGCTTCGCCGGTGCCCATCATGGCCTTGCCCATCTCCTGCATCACGGTGCGGATATCAGCAAAATCAAGATTAATCAGCCCGGGACGCACCATCAGATCCGTCACGCCGCGAACACCAGAGTGAAGCACCTCGTCAGCCATTTTGAACGCATCCGAGAAGGTGGTGCGCTCATTGGCAATTCGAAACAGATTCTGGTTGGGAATTACAATCAGCGTATCCACATAATCCTGAAGTTCTTTAAGCCCGGCTTCAGCCAGCTTCATGCGATGCGAGCCTTCAAACTGGAAGGGCTTGGTCACCACCCCTACGGTCAGCACGCCCTGCTCCTTGGCGATGCGCGCCACCACCGCTGCAGCGCCCGTGCCGGTGCCACCGCCCATGCCGGCGGTGATGAAGACCATGTTCGAGCCTTCGATATGTGCGGCGATTTCATCACGCGCTTCTTCCGCTGATGCACGGCCAATTTCAGGCTTAGCACCTGCACCAAGCCCTTTGGTGATGCTCGCGCCCAGCTGAATCGTGCGATTAGTAAGCGAGTTATCAAGCGCCTGAGCATCGGTGTTCGCCACCACGAAATTCACCCCTTCAAGGTTTGCTGCGATCATGTTGTTCACGGCATTGCCGCCAGCACCACCCACACCTACCACCGTGATGGTAGGGCGCAGAATATCGTCTTTCGATGGAAGATGCAGATTGATGGTCATATGTAGGCCCCCATTTGTCACATTGGCATGCTATACCGGATGTGGAATAATCAACTGTGTTTTACCACTATATTTTGTGGTTTGCACGCTTTTTTATAACTTCGCTAAATCTTAACACAACAATAAAACTCTTGGTGCTAGACTTTAAAAAACAATTGAAGGGTGATCACCATGTCAAAAGATAGCAATTCTCAGGAGCATAAAAAATTAATCTCATATGTGAATGAACTCAGGGAAGATATTATAAAAGAGTTGTCATTAAATGCTGATTCATCAAATAAAAATGACCCTGCTGAAGTAGTTGCCGAGATCATAACCGAGTGGGGAAAGAAAAAAGCAACGGCCAATGGTGGCGAGTTAACCGCTGATAATATCAACATGATGTATTATGCTGGCGGCAGACTTCTCAATGAGTTAACCGACGCACTACTCGCACCAGAAATCGCTAGAGAAATCGCTGCGAAACCAGAAAATGAAGCAGCGATTAGACAAGAAGCGGCCGACTTGAAAGAGGAAAATCGTGAACTTTTAAAAAAGGTTGTAGATGCGCACATAGCGATGATCGCGCCAGGGAAAAAACCCAAAATTGATGACGCAGTCATTGAGCGCAGAGTTCAAGAAGCATGGGCCGAAATTCAAAAGGCATACTTAAATCTGGAAGCTCTGAAGCCATATAAATTGACCGGGGCGGAATTAAACAAATTTCGCGAGATCATCAAACAACAAGAAGATCGTATGCCACCAAGTTTTGAATTGCTTGTTTCTGAAACGTGTTGGAATAGTGCATTAGAGGCATTACAAGGGAAAATGCGCCATAGCGAATGGAAAACATATAGAGATTTATCAAAAGATGGCGAACGCGATCAGGGTAGAGGACTCTAAATCCGCAACAAATCGATCTTTTTGGTGGAGTGATTGTGCCTTGGTAAAAGGCAAGCAATCATCTCATCTTGCAACAATATCAGCCATGCTGGTACAGGTGCCAGCGTAAGTTAAAAATTCTCGCGAAACCAGCTCACCACTTTTTCAAACCCGGCGGATAAGCCGGTGCGCCGGCGATGTGCATCAAACATCTGCTCTTCCATGGGTTTTTTGGTGCTGTATTCAATCATGCCTAGCACCGTAGAAAATGCCGGTCCGCTCACCGCCTCTGCCAGCCCGGGAAGCAGCCTTGGACGCGCAAGACGCACTTGCTTGCCGAGTATATTGGCCGCCATTTCGCGAACCCCCAGAAGCTGCGACGCACCGCCAGTGATGACCACACGCTTACCCGCCATACCAGCCGCGCCGCCAACCTCGATCTTGCTGCGAATCATCTCAAAAATTTCTTCCACACGCGGCCTGATGACCCCGACCAGCACCCCGCGCGGCAGGGCGTTGATTTCTCCATCATCATCTTCGCCCAGCGGCGGCACCTCGATCATCACCTGATCATCACTGGCAGAAGGAATCGCACTGCCATGAAGCGTTTTCAGCCGCTCTGCGTGAGCAAGGCTGGTGGAAAGTCCGCGAGCAATGTCGTTGGTGACATGCATGCCGCCAATCGGCACTGCATCTGTGTAGATATTCTTGCCACCCGCAAAAATAGAAAAGCTGGTAACGCCGCCACCCATATCGATCAGCGTCACACCGAGTTGCTTCTCATCCTCTTCAAGGCACGAGAGCGCCGAAGCATAGGGCGAGGTGATATACTCATCAACATCAAGGTGGCAGCGGCCGATGCAATGCGCAAGATTGCGTGTAACGCTGGGCAGACCGGTAATAATGTGCAGATCCGCACCCAGCTTCCTGCCATACATTTTACGCGGATCGTTGATGCCTTTCGCCCCATCCAGATAATAAGACACCGGAATAGAATGAATAATATCAGACTCCGTGTGGGCAACTGAAGAACGCCCCTGCTCAATAATATCCATGATATCGCGGTCGGTGACCTCTTCGCCCAGCATCGCCATCTCAACGCTGACATTGCGTGAGGTGATGTTGCCGCCGGCCAGCGATACTGTCACATGCTCAACGGTTTCACCCGCCATCTGCTCCGCTGCGTGCACCGCCGCCGCAATCGAGGTTTCTGCCTCAGCAAAATCAGTAATCACGCCAGAGCGAATGCCTTTGGAAAGCTGGTGGCCAATGCCAACGACGCGAATCTCGCCCGCCGAATCAATATGGGCAATCAGGCAGGCAATCTTCGAGGTGCCAACATCCAGCACCGCGAGGCTGCCAACGCCACTTTTTCGCAAGGGTTTTTTCTGCTTCATGATCAGCCATCAGCTACCAACCACCAGCCGCCAGCCGGGGATACAGACTGGTAACGGGTGACTATCAGGTTTCTTTAGCACCAGCTGCATTCGCAGCCGGTGTGTTTTCAGGTGATAACTTAATAAATAATCTGCCCGACACACGCAAGTCAATTACTTGCACCTGACGACGCAGAAGCTGCTCTTTCTGATCAAGCTCTGCGAGCTGGTTCCATGCCTCCAGCACGCCACGCTCCGGCAGGCGCACCTCCTTACCATCTTTCAGACGGATATTCCACCGACGCTCCCCCACTCGCACCGCCGCAGAAAACTGCGTCGCCAGCGCTGGTTGCGCCGCAAGCAGCGTGACTACTTCCAGCACATGTTTGGGAGCATCAGGCCCCACAATCAGCGGGAGCTGCGGGTAAGAGGAGACAGCCACCCCGTCAATCACCACGCCGTTGTCGTCGACCAGCACCTGCTTGCCTTTGTGCTGCCAGATCGCCACCGGCTCACGCTCCACAATCCGCACATGTAGCGCGCCCGGCAACGAACGCTCAACCGCCGCCTGCTTAACGCTGGGAATCGCCTCAAGCCGCTCGCGCATTGCCTCGAGTGAAGCACCAAGAATCGGCGCACCCTCACGAACCTGAAGCGCCTGAAGAATCTCGTCCATGGAAGTGCGGCTGCGCCCTTCGAGATAAAGATGCTGCAGGGAAAAGCCAGCATCAGCTGTAGCACGCAGCGTGTTTTCTGCGACCGCTTGCGTTGCGCGTTCTAATGCGTTGGTCTGCCAGATCCATAGACCCGTTGTCATCAGGGCAAGCCCCACCGATGTCATGGCTGCAACGCGCAGCTGGTGGGTGCGTTCTTTGCGGCGCAGCGCCTGCGCCTTCTCACGCATGATGCGCTGCGACTGCTTCTGCCTTGGTGTTAGTGTGTCGTCTTTGCGTGCCATAATGTTCAGCTGACGCTACTTCCCCAATCTTGCATCCTCTACCAACAATCTTACCAATTCGTTAAAAGAAATGCCCGCATGCGCGGCAATCTCCGGCGAAAGTGATAGCGCCGTCATCCCCGGCTGGGTGTTGACTTCCAGCAGGTAAAACTCGTTATCATTGAAGCGAAAATCCGAGCGCGAAAGCCCGCGGCATCCCAGCGCAAGGTGGGCACGAAGCGCCAGCTGCATCACCTCGTCATAGCGCTGCGGCGGCAGCGGCGCCGGGCATAAATGCTCGGTTTTGCCATCAGTGTATTTATTCTCGTAGTCATAAAAACCGCTCTTTGGCCGAATCTCCGTGACGCCCAGCGGCTTGTTATTCAGCACCGCCACCGTGATCTCACGGCCGGGAATATATTCCTCAATAAGCCATTCTTCGGCACTTTCCTGAACCACTTCAGGCAGCGTGCGCTTATCATCCGGCTGCATGATATGAACCCCAACACTCGAGCCCTCACAGGCGGGCTTGGCCACGTACGGCCGAGGCATCGGATCGCCTTTTACGAGCTCATCGCGCGAAAGCACCAGCCCCTTCGGGCAGCGAAGCCCGGCGGCTTCGAAAATGATTTTTGCCATCGGCTTATCCATGGCCACGCTCGATGCCAGCACCCCGGAATGAGTGTAGGGAATCTCAAGCATTTCCAGCACACCCTGCATGCCGCCATCTTCGCCAAAGGTGCCATGCAGCGCATTAAAGGCCACATCCGGCCGCAGCGCAGACAAAACCTGCGCCACATCGCGCCCAACATCCACCTCGCTGACGCGATAGCCAAGCTCACGCAGCGCCCGCGCACACGCCGCCCCGGAATTCAGCGAAACCTCGCGCTCCGCAGACCAGCCCCCTTTAAGTACCGCAACATGTTTCATGGCGCTTTCACCGCAGTGTTGTTCATCCAGCAAAGCCCCAGCCCTTTCATCTGCTGATCGTGGCACTCCGGCAGATGATAGGCATAGAAGATAAAGGTGCCGAGATAGATAAAGAATGTCATGAACAGATAATCCGCCGTCGACATGCCCTCGGATTCCTCATACGCCCAGTGCAGCAGCACATGCAGCACAAAGGCAATACTGATGTAAATAAAGATCGTGTAATTGACCATCATGCTCATGGCTTACCTACCCTTTTGATTTCCCTTCCTACTACATTCCCGCGGAAGCGGGGATTCTCTATCGCTTACCTACCCTTTTGATTTCCCATTCCAGTGTAATGCCGGTGGCCTCGCGCACGCGGCGAATCACCTCCTCACCAAGATTTTCTAAATCCGCCGCCGTGGCCGCGCCGGTATTGATCAGGAAGTTGCAGTGCTTTTCAGATACCTGCGCACCGCCGACCATCAGCCCGCGGCAACCGGCGCGATCAATCAGCTCCCAGGCTTTGTGCCCCGGCGGATTTTTAAACGTGCTGCCGCCAGTGCGCGAACGCACGGGCTGTGTTTCTTCGCGCGCCGACTGAATTTCTTTCATCCGCGCGCTGATCTCCTGCGGATTGCCGCTGCGCCCTTTCAAAACCGCTTTGGTGACCACTGCGCCAGCAGGAAGCCTGCTTGAGCGATAGGCAAAGCCAAGCTCGCCAAGCGAGTAGGTTCTGATAGTGCCATCGCGCAGCACCACCTCCGCTTCGATGAGGATGTCTTTTATTTCCGCGCCATACGCGCCCGCATTCATCGCCACTGCGCCGCCGATGGTGCCGGGCACTCCGCAAAGGAACTCCATACCGGATATGGAATGATCACAGGCAAACTGCGCCACGTTCACATCGAGGCAGGCCGCCCCTACTTGAATGGGTGCATCGCCTTCCTGCTGCACCATCTGCATCTGCGTAAAGCCGCGCCCAAGCTTTATCACCACCCCATCAATCCCGCCATCACGGATGATGATATTCGACCCAACCCCCAGCACCATCACCGGAACAGATGCCGGCAGCTGGCGAAAAAAATCCGCCAGATCCTGCGCATCATCAGGGCGAAAAAGCCACTGGGCACAGCCCCCCACGCGAAACCAGTTGGTTTTAGAAAGGTCGGCATCCCGGCGAAGGCGACCAAGAAAGGCATTAGGCATTAGAGAATTGGCATCAGAGGGGAAGCATAAACTAGCCTGCATTTTTCTTCCCCAATGGCTGATGGCTAATCCCTGATGCCTTTAATTCCTCCGGCAGCGCATACGCCCATTTGGTGATGGAACCTGCGCCGAGGCACACCACCATATCGCCGCTCTGCGCAAGTGCTGAAACCTGCTTAGCCAGCGACTGCGGCGAGGAAAGCCGCACCGCAGCGCGATGCCCCGCGCGCTGCAAGCCTTCGACCAGCTTATCCGCATTCACGTCTTCTATCGGCTCTTCGCCGGCGCTGTAGACATCGGCCACCAGCACGCTATCCGCATCATTAAAGCAGGTGCAGAATTCATCCCACAAATCACGAAGGCGCGTGTAACGGTGAGGCTGCACCACGGCAATCACCCGCCCGCCTGAAGCTGACTGCGCAGCACGCGCCGCTTTCAGCGTAGCAGCGATTTCTACCG
>Ga0315900_10004948_pt1 | contig 18538 bp, 16 predicted proteins | sample LakEriMetagenome_FD_203521 | JGI IMG/M metagenome (GOLD analysis project Ga0315900, IMG submission 203521) | Freshwater fungal communities from buoy surface, Lake Erie, Ohio, United States - Buoy 12 MA114 | ecosystem: Environmental > Aquatic > Freshwater > Lake > Lake biofilm | place: USA: Lake... | reverse complement strand
GTCCGGCGGCGTGGACTCGGCGGTGGCGGCCGCCCTCGTGCACAAGGCCATCGGTGCGCAACTCACCTGCGTCTACGTCGACACCGGTTTGATGCGCAAGAACGAGAGTGACCAAGTCGTCGAGACGTTCAAGCGCAACCTGGGCATCGAACTGATCCACGTGGATGCCGGCGCACAGTTCTTCGAGCGTTTGAAGGGCGTCACCGAACCCGAGACCAAACGCAAGATCATCGGCGAGTTGTTCGTGCGCGTGTTCGAACAACACACGGGTGGCGTCACCGACGCCGAATTCCTCGTGCAGGGAACCTTGTACCCCGACGTCATCGAGAGCGGTGGCAGCGACGGCACGGCGGCGGTCATCAAGAGTCATCACAACGTGGGTGGTTTGCCCGAGGACATGACGTTGCGCTTGGTCGAACCGTTGCGCTCGTTGTTCAAGGACGAGGTGCGTCGTCTCGGACTCGAGTTGGGGTTGCCCGACGAGATCGTCTGGCGGCAACCGTTCCCGGGACCCGGCTTGGGCGTGCGCATCATCGGCGAGGTGACCCCCGACAAGGTGGCGTTGCTGCAGGACGCCGACTTCATCGTGCGCGAGGAGATTCGGCTGGCCGGCCTGGAGCGCGACATCTGGCAGGCCTTCGCCGTGTTGCCCGACATCCGCTCCGTCGGCGTGATGGGCGACGAGCGCACGTACGCCCATCCCATCATCATTCGCGCCGTCACCAGTGACGATGCCATGACCGCCGATTGGGCTCGCCTGCCCTACGACCTGCTGGAGCGCATGGCTAGTCGCATCATCAACGAGGTCCCCGGGGTGAACCGAGTCGCCTACGACATCACGTCGAAGCCCCCCGGGACAATCGAATGGGAATGAGATCGTCGAACACGAATGGGAATGAGATCGTCGAACACGAATGGGAATGAGATCGTCGAACACGAATGGGAATGAGATCGTCGAACACGAATGGGAATGAGATCGTCGAACACGAATGGGAATGAGATCGTCCGCGTTCGCGGAACCGAATTCGCCCTCTGAGCAGGGGCGATGACCGCCCCGTCACCCTGCTGACTAGCCTCTCGGGGGTCATGTCGGACCCCACCTCGCGCACCTCCCGTCGGCGCCTCACCGCCGCCATCACCACGGGTGTGACCATGCTCGCCGGGGCCCTCGTCTGGGTGGGTCCCGCGCGCGCGGACTCCGTCGACGATGCCCGGCGCAAGGTCAACGAGATGGTCGATCGTCTCGAGGACGCCGAGGACGAGGTGGATCGGCTCAGCGAGGAACTGCGGGTGGCCGAGGACGACAAGGCACGCCTCGATCTCGAGATCGCCGAGGCCGAAGTGGTGATCGCCGCGATGGAGACCGAGGTCGGTGGTCTTCAGGCTCAGATGTCGGACCTGGCCGTGCAGGCGTTCGTGGGCGGCGGCGGCGGAGGCAGCCTGACCGGACTGCTCGCTCCGGGCGCCGGACCGAACGAGGCGGTGCAACGGCAGTACCTCACCGAGATGGCGCTGAACCTCGGTTCGGCGAACTCCGATCAACTGGACGCGCTCATCGACGACCTGGGCGACAAGAAAGCCGAACTCGAACGGGATCGAACCAACGCCGAGGAGCTGGCCACGCGCATCCAGGAGAGTCAAAGCGAAGCGGCCGACAAGATCGAGGAGTACACCGCGTTGAAGGCCAAGGCCGAACGAGAACTCGGTGAAGCGCTGGCCAAGGAACGCGCGCGCCGTGCCGCGGCCGCCGCGGCGGCGGCTCGCGCCCAGGCCAACGCCTTGGCGGCCAGTCGGGCGTCCGGCTCACCCGCATCGACCACGGGCTCGTCGTCGGGCGGGACCAACGTTTCGCGCCCCCGGTTCGATCCGTCCAGCATTCCGGCCAGTAGTTCGCGGGGGGCCATGGCCGTGGCCGCGGCTCGCAGCCAGATCGGCGTGAAGTACGTGAAGAACGCCGCCACCGAGAACGAAGCCTTCGACTGTTCGGGTCTCACCATGTGGGCCTGGCAACAAGCCGGGGTCTCCTTGCCTCACCAATCTCGTCGACAGTTCTCCTCGTCACCGCGTATCCCGGTGGAGTACATCGAGCCCGGAGATCTGATCTTCTTCTACAACCCCATCACCCACGTCGGCATCTACGTCGGCGACGGCATGATGGTCGATGCTCCCGGTGTCGGACGCTCGGTGCGATTGACCGCGGTCAGTTGGAACAAGGTGGTCGGGGTCACCCGTCCGGGCTGAACGCCCGTCATGATCACCCACTACGGTCTCCGTTCGGGGGACAGAGCATGAGCGTTCAGGGCATCGACGTCGACAAGGTGAGCACCTGGCTCGTCGACAACATCGACGGTGCCCGAGCGCCTTTCTCGTTCGATCTCATCGCCGGTGGCCGGTCGAACCTGACGTATCGCGTCACCGACGCCGATGGCACTCGTTTCGTTCTTCGTCGTCCACCGTTGGGTCACGTGTTGGCCACGGCCCACGACATGGCGCGCGAGTTCCGCATCATCGCCGCCGTCGGCTCCACCACGGTTCCCGTGCCCCGTGCGTTGGGCCTGTGCACCGACGAGAACGTGAACGGTGCCAACTTCTACGTGATGGGTTTCGTGGACGGCGTGGTGCTCGACAGCGCCGACAAGGCCGCGGCGCTCCCCACCGAGCTTCGGCCGGCCGCGGCGCACCATCTCATCGACGTCCTGGCCGACCTGCACGCCGTCGACGTGGACGACGTCGGACTCGGTGATCTGGCGCGTCGCGACGGCTACATCGAACGCCAGCTGAAGCGGTGGAGCACGCAATGGGAGAACTCCAAGACGCGGGACCTTCCCGAGATCGACGAGGTGGTGCGACGGTTGAGTGCCCATCTTCCCCGTCAACAAGGAGTCGTGATCGCACACGGTGACTTCCGCTTCGGCAACTGTCTCACCGATGTGTCGTCCGGTCGCATCGCGGCGGTGCTCGACTGGGAACTGTGCACGTTGGGCGATCCGCTCGCGGACCTCGGATATCTCGGTGTGTACTGGAGCGACGGCCCGTCGAACGCTCTGCGGGCCAACGACCCCACCCCGGCGGGCGGCTTCCCTCCCTATCGGGATCTGGTCGAGCGATACGCCGGTAACACCGGTCGCGACGTGTCGGCCGTCGACTACTACGTCGCGTTCTCGTGTTGGCGCCTGGCGGTCATCAGCGAAGGTGTCTACGCCCGGTATCTGCACGGCGCGATGGGCCGGCAAGAGGGGATCGACCTGTCCACCATGAAGATGGGAACCGAAGGCCTGGTTCAACGGGCCCTGGAAGCGGCGAGGAGCCTGACATGAGCACGAACGTCTTGAACGGATGGATCAAAGGGTCCTTCACCGCGGCGGGCATCACCCACGACACTTATCGCAAGGGTTCGGGACCGCTGGTGGTGGTCGTGCACGAGGTGCCCGGCATCACTCCGAAAGTGGCGGCCTTCGCCGAAGACGTGGTGTCGGCGGGCTTCACCGTCGTGATGCCCGACTTGGTGGGCACACCGGGCCAGGAGATGTCGAACGGGTACGCGATGTCGTCGTTGGTCAAGGTGTGCGTTTCCAAGGAGTTCACCGCGATGGCCCGGAACAAAACCTCGCCGATCATCGGGTGGTTGCGCGCGCTGGGGCGCTCGCTGCATCAGGAGATCGGTGGCACGGGCATCGGTGCCGTGGGCATGTGCTTCAGCGGTGGTTTCGCGTTGGGGATGATGCTCGACGATCACATGCTCGCCCCGGTGCTGAGCCAGCCGTCGTTGCCGTTTCCGGTGGGGGCCAAGCGCGCGGCCGATCTGAATCTCTCGCCCGACGATGCACTGGTGGTGAAGCGCCGGGCCGACGAAGGGTGTCAGGTGTTGGGTCTGCGATTCACCGGTGACCGATTGGTCGGCACCCGCTTCGATTCCCTGCGCGAACTACTGGGCGACGCGTTCATCGCCATCGAATTACCGTCGTCGAAGAAGACCGACCATTCGGTGCTGACCGAGCAGCGCGACGAGCCGAGTGTGCAGCGGGTGATCAGCTTCTTTCGCGAGAAGCTTCACTGATCCCGAGGCGGAAGCGTGGGTGTTTCCAGGCCCGCAAGGCCTCGCCGGGCGGCCCTTTCGATTCCAGCAGATGGCGCGCCAACATTCCTTTGGCGGCTTTGGCGTCGTGACCGGCGACTTTCCCGGACTTCTCGACGAACGTCACCGACGTCAAACTCGCGTACGCGTCCGGCGTCGGTGTCCACGCCGCCCGATGTTCGTTCGGCAACAGATCGATCACGTGACGTCCGGCGAGTCGCGTGTTCAACGTGGTCGACAACGGTTCACGCCACCAGCTGGTGAGTTTGCCGATCGCTGGTAGTGACGCGCCGATCTTCAACTTGTAATCGGGGAGCGGATCGTCGAAACCGACGAGACCCAGCAGGCCCGACAACACGATGATGGACTCGGTGGCTCGCGCGTGCACCTTGGTGGTCATCGTCGATGGCGCCAGGTGATCCCACACCACCCCCGTGTAGCGCTGGTGCGCGGGCAGGGTTGGCGAACCCAGCAACGACAGGTTGGCCCGTTGCGCCTCCTCCAGATGGCGACCGCCGACGCCGAGCAATTTCGCGTCACCGCCACCGATCGCGTCGAGGGCCGCCAACAGCTCGGAGCGTTGGCGCGTGAAGGCACGTCCGAATTCGCCACTGCCCGGTCGCCAGCCGGGCTTTCCGCCACCACCGGCCTTGCCCTCCGACGGCGGGAGCAGGATGACCAGGGGAGCATTCGTCACGACGGCTTTCTCGGGGGGCACGCCCCAAATTCAACTCCACGCGACGCAGGGGTAGGGTGATTTCATGCGAATTCACGTCGATGCCGAGAAGTGCCAAGGTCACAATCGTTGTTACGCCCTCGCTCCCGAATTGTTCGATGTCGACGACTACGGAAACGCCGTGGTGATCGGGGACGGAACCGTGAGCCCCGATCTGGTGGAACGGGCGAAGTTGGCCGTGGCCAACTGTCCCGAGTTCGCCATCACCCTTTCCGAGTGAGAAGCGCCAATCCATGACCGTGTACGAACCCCCCGTCTCGATCTACGGCCCCGTCACCGACTGGGCCACCGACTTCGACCACGCCGACCCGGCCTACAACCGCAACGCCCACGGCATCTGGAGCGAACTGCGCGAAACGTGTCCGGTGGCGCACAGCGACCGCTACGGCGGAACGTGGTTGCCCGTCACGCACGAGACGGTTCGCGAGATCGCCTACGACACCGAGAACTTCACCAGCCGCGCAGTGGTGGTGAGCACCGTCGTTCCCGACGATCCGGCGCCCATCGGTGGCGCACCGCCCATCACCAGCGATCCGCCGTTCCACCACGATGCTCGTCGTCTGTTGTTGCCGCCGTTCTCGCCCAAGAAGATCGCCGAGTGGGAGGGTGAGGTTCGCATCCTGTGTCACTCGCTGCTCGACGCGATGGAAGCCAAGATCGCGGCCGGTGAGCCCGTCGACGCGGCCCTCGATTACGCGCAACACATTCCCGTGAACGTCATCTCGCGCATGCTCGGCTTCCCGCTCGAGGACGACGACATCTTCCGCGGGTTCGTACACGACATCCTCGAGAGCATCAACGGCGAACCCGAGGAGCGCATCCGTTCGTTCGAGCGCATCGACGCGTACCTACTGGCCCAGATCGAGGATCACCGCGCCAACCCGCGCGACGACCTCACGTCGTACCTCATGGACGTCGAGATGTACGGCGAGAAGTTGCCCGACAACATGGTGGGTGGGGTGATCCTGCTGTTGTTGGTGGCCGGAATCGACACCACGTGGAGTGCCATCGGTTCCAGCATCTGGCACCTGGCCACGCACGCCGACGATCGTCGACGTCTCGTGGCCGACCCGAGTCTGATGACCACCGCCATCGAGGAGTTCCTGCGCGCTTATGCCCCCGTGACGATGGCGCGATTGGTGGCCAAGGATCACGACTTCCACGGCTGCCCGATGAAGAAGGACGAGTGGGTGCTGTTGCCGTTCCCGGCGGCCAACCTCGATCCCACCGAGTTCGCCGACGCCGACAAGGTGCTCATCGACCGACAGGAGAATCGTCACGCGGCCTTCGGACTCGGGATCCACCGTTGTCTCGGTTCGAACCTCGCGCGCCTCGAGTTGCGGGTGGCGGTGGAGGAGTTCATCGCCCGTTTCCCCGATTTCGAACTGGACGGCACCGTCGACGACGTGGTGTGGAGCGTCGGTCAGATTCGCGGACCGCGCGAGTTGCCGGTCCGAGTACCGAATCGCTGAACGTGTCCGACACCGTCGCTCTCACCGCGGCCGGCCAACGTTGGGCCGAGTTGCTCGCGTCGTGGGCCATTCCCGACGAGATCGTGGCACGGGGCGAGGTTCCACCGTGGTCGCACGACCCGGCCACCTTCGCCATGGACGACACGGCCGATCCGAGCAACCCCATCTTCGAGCTGGCACGGGAACTGTTGCCCGTCGACGGGGGATCCGTGCTCGACGTCGGTTGTGGCGGTGGACGTTCGTCGCTCCCCCTGTTCCCACGGGCGGATCGCATCATCGGTGTGGATGCGAGTTGGGCCATGCTCGATCAATTCGCGGCCGCGGCGCAGAGTCTGGGTGTCGGCCATCGCGAGATCGAAGGACGTTGGCCCGACGTGGCGATCGCGGCCGAGATGTCGGGATCGCCGCTCGAGCGGGTCGACGTGGTGGTGTGCCATCACGTCTTCTTCAACGTTCCCGATCTGGAACCCTTCGTCGTGGCTCTGACCGCCATGGCGCGCTTGGGCGTGGTCGCGGTGTTACCGCGACGTCATCCGATGTCGGCGTGGAACGCCGCGTGGAAACATTTCTGGAACGTCGATCGGCCCCTCGGCCCCACGTCGGACGAGGCGGTGGCGGTGCTGAACGCCCTGGGCATCGAGCCCGAGGTGTTCGAGGTGCCCCGACCGGCGATGTCGCGACACGCCGAGGACCCGGCGTTGCTCGTGCGATCGGCCCGTCGACGTCTGTGCCTCACGTCCGATCGTGACGACGAGTTGGCGGAATGGTTGCGTGCGAATCCGCCGGACTTCACGCGTGACGTGGTGGTTCTGCGTTGGCCCGGCGCTTCGGATCACGAAGGTCCTTGGTGAATCCGGGCCGTTGACCCGAGTAGATGCCCTCGCGTGGTGACACGGCGTAGGCGACCACACCGACGATGGCGGCCGGGATCGCCATGTGCGCACCGAACAACTCGATCACCAGGATGGTGCAGGCGACGGGTGTGTTCGTTGCGGCGCCGAACACTGCACCCAAGCACACCGCCGCGGTGATCGCGGGAGGCAAACCGAGCGGGGCCGACATCACCGAGCCGAGCGTCGCTCCGACGACGAACAACGGCGTCACCTCACCGCCGGGGATACCGCAGCCGAGCGCGACGGCGGTGAAGAGGATCTTCAACAGTGGGTCCCACCATTCGGCGAGATCACCGGAGAGAGCGTGGTCGACCAGCGGCAACGAAAGGCCCAGGTAATCCCGACCGAACAGCAACATCAGAGCCAAAGTGGCCAGTCCACCCACCACCGGCCGCAACGGCGCGAGGGCCACGGTGCGGTCGGCGACGTTCTTCACGGTCCGCAGCAACGCGATGAAGAGTCGTGCGGCGAGTCCGGCCACGACCCCGAGAATCGACAAACGCGTCGCCACCCACCAATCGACATCGATCATCAGGTCGGCGATGGGGGTGGAACGTCCGAGCCCTTCCACGACGAAGTCGGCGGTGACCGAGGCGACCAGAGCCGGAATGATTCCCTCGTATCGAGGTCGTCCGGTGCGTTGCACCTCGATTCCGAAGATCGCGCCCGCCAGCGGAACACCGAACGCTCCGCCGAAGGCTCCGGCCATGGCGGCGGTCATCAGCAAACGCCGGTCGCCGTCGTTCAGGCGCAACGGTCGAGCGAGAAGCGAGGTGACCGAACCGCTGATCTGCAACGCGGCGCCCTCGCGTCCGACGGAAGCCCCGGTGAGTTGGGCGATGTAGGTGGCGCCGAAGATCATCGGGGCCATGCGGACGGGAACGGGTTCGACCGGGGTCGTGTCGTCGCCCCCGTTCGCGTTGGCGATCACGATCGAGGTGCCACGATTGGCCGCACCACCGAACTTCCAATACGCGACACCGAGGATGCCGGCGGCGATCGGCAAGAGCCACACCAGCCAGTCATGATCGAGACGGGTGGAGGTCGCGTGATCGAGAGCCTCGAAGAGAGCCCACGATCCGAGGCCGCCGATGGTCCCGACGACGACCGATGCGAGAACGATCGACAGCAGGTGCGCGAACCGTTTCACCGCGTCGAAATCCACCCGATCACGGTACTCGTTGCGCCCTTCTCACCCGACTCTTACCTCGTGTCGGGCAGACTCTCCCCATGGTGAACCGGGTGCTCGTGGCCGACGACGACAAGGCGGTGCGTGAATCGCTCGTTCGCGCTCTCACCCTCGAGGGTTACTCGGTGTCGTCGGTCAACGACGGTGGCAAGGCACTCGAGATGCTTCGTGTCGACGAACACGACGCTCTCGTACTGGACCTGATGATGCCCGTCATCGACGGCCTCACGGTGTGTCGCGTGCTGCGTTCGGAGAAGAATCGGATTCCGATCCTGATGCTCACCGCGCGCGCGGAGACCTCCGATCGTGTTCAGGGTCTCGACGCCGGGGCCGATGACTACCTCCCGAAGCCGTTCGCCCTCGAGGAGTTGCTGGCTCGTCTGCGCGCTCTGCTCCGACGCACGAACCCGGTGGTCGACGACGTGGCGCACGATGATCTCGTGCTGGACGATCTGCGCATCGACACCGCCGCGCGCCGCGTGTTCCGTGGTGCGCAGGAAGTGGAGATGTCCAAGACGGAGTTCGATCTCCTCGAACTGCTCGTTCGCAACAGTGGCATCGTGCTCGACCACTCCACCATCTACGACCGCATCTGGGGATACGACTTCGGTCCGGAATCGAAGAATCTCGCGGTCTACATCGGGTACATCCGACGCAAGGTCGACCTCGAGGGTCACGCGCGACTGATCCACACGGTGCGCGGAGTGGGCTACACGGCGCGGGTCGTGTCCTCATGAGCCTGCGTTGGAAACTCACGCTCGCCTTGGCGGTGATCGCCGCTCTCGGTACCGGCGTGGTCGGCTTGTTGTCGTACCAGTCGACGCAATCGCGATTGATGACCGAGATCGATCGATCGCTGGTGAACGCGACCAATGGCTTTCTCGATCGACGTGGTGGTGGTCGCGGTGATCGACCCGGTTCGTTCGACAATCTGCGCCTCTCCATCCCCGAGCGGCCGCTCGGGATCGAGCAATTCGTCGTGCAGTTGGTGGAACCGTCGGGGGATGTCGTGGCCGCCACCGAGGGAGTTGACCTTCCGGTGACCGAGGACGTGATCGCCCTCGTCGGTGGAGACGGTGCGCCGTGGTTGTCGACCGAACGAGCGGACGACGGCTCGGAGTACCGGCTTCGTTCGTTCGCCACACCCATCGGTGTCGTGCGCGTGGGTCGTGATCTGGCCGAAACCCAGAACGTGTTGGACGACCTGCGCACCCGAGCGGTGTTGTTGTCGACCTTGGTGGCGATGGTGGCCGCCGTGGTCGGTTGGCTCATCGCCCTCCGTGTCACCTCCCGACTGCGTCGACTCTCGATCGCCGCCGAGAACGTGGCCGCCACGGGACGTCTGACGCTCGACGCGCCGGTGACCGGTCGTGACGAAGCCGGCCGACTGGGGCGCTCGTTCAGCGAGATGCTCGCGGCCTTGTCGCGGTCCAAGGAGCAGCAGCAGCGTCTGGTCGAGGATGCCGGCCACGAACTGCGCACGCCCCTGACCAGTTTGCGAACGAATCTGGACGTGCTGAAGCGGCATCCGGCGATGGACGATGCGATGCGCACGCAGATACTGGCCGACATCGATCGCGACACGGCGGAGTTGTCGAGCCTCGTGGAGGAAGTGGTCGCCGTCGCCGCCGATCGACACACCACCGAACTTCCCGAACCGGTGCGACTGGCCGACGCCGTCGAGCGCGTCGCAGACAAGGCCCGTCGTCGCACCACGCGTGACATCGTGGTGACGTCCGACGACTCGATCGCGATGGTGCGACCGGCACTCCTCGAACGGGCGATCTCCAATCTTCTCGACAATGCACTGAAGTTCGACGTCTCCGACGTTCCGGTCGAGGTGACCGTGCATCGTGGCACGATCACCGTGGCCGATCGTGGTCCCGGAATTCCCGTGGCCGATCTCGCTCATGTGTTCGATCGATTCCACCGTTCGGTGGAGGCGCGCACGATGCCCGGCTCGGGATTGGGACTGTCGATCGTGGCCGAGGTGGCCGCGACGCACGACGGCACCGTGTTCGCCCGCAATCGCACTAGTGGCGGCGCCGAGGTGGGATTGACCCTGCCGAATGTCGGGTGAATCCCCTGCTCAGGGGGATGTTCGTTCCGCGGTCGCCGATTCTCACCTCGTTCTCACCTGACTCGGCTTTGCTTCTCACCTGGGAAGCGCAATCTGACGGCACACAGGTGAACCGCACCTGACGCACAAAGGAGCACACGACATGGACACACCGAAGTACACGACGAAGAAGTTGGCCATCATCGGCGTCACCGCCGGGCTGGTCGCCGGCGCCGGCGCCGGATTGTTGATGAACCTGCCCGGTGGCGCCAGCGCCAAGTCCCCGGTGGCCGTCTCGGCGACGGGTATCGAAAGCGACACCGCGACCGATGCCCCGGCGTGGTCGATCGGTGGAGAGGCCGGAGAGGTCGAGGGAGAACATCACGGCGGCCGTCACGGCGGTGGTCATGTAGACCCGGCCGAGCGCGAAGCCAAGCTCCGTGAGGTGCTGCAGGGGCTCGTGGACGATGGCACGCTCGACGCTTCCGAGGTCGACGCCGTCGTGACCGCGTTGACGACCCGTCCCGCGACACCGCCGGCCGATAATGGCACCCGCCCCGCACCGGGCGAGCGCCTCGCCGCTCGTCTGCAGTCGTTGGTGGACGACGGCACGCTCACCACCGCACAGCGTGATGCGGTGGTGACGGCCCTCGAGGCCGCCCGTCCCGATCACGGTGGACGTCACGGTGGACGTCACGGTGGACGTCACGGTGGCCTGCGCGGCGAGATGCTCGACGTGGCCGCCACCGCCATCGGTGTCACCGCCGACGAGTTGAAGACCGAGATCCAAGCGGGCAAGACCATCGCCGAGGTGGCGGTGGAGAACGGCAAGACCGCTCAGGATGTCATCGATGCTCTGGTCGCCACCGCGAGTGCCGATCTGACCCAGCGCATCACCGACATGGTGAACGGGGTGCATCCCGAGGAGACGGACTCGTCGGTCGCCCCGGCCGAGGGCGCCTGACCCTCCACAATTCCCGAGACGAATGGACCCGGCTTCGGCCGGGTCCATTCGCGTTTCGGCACCGTTTCCGCGGTCTCTCCGACACCCCCGATCTAGGCTGGGTCACCCATGACCGGACCCGAGCGCCTCTTCGACGACGACGACGTGTTCGGCGACGAACCTCCGGTCCGTGAGGCCCCCGACGACCTCGATGACGAGTCGCCAGACGACGGCATCGAAGGCGGATACGAGCCGGCACCGTTCGCCGCTCGCGCACCCCGCAACATCACGCCGATCTCGCTCGACGGTCTGAACCCCGACCAGCGCGAGGCCGCCGAGCACGTGAACGGCCCGTTGTTGGTGGTGGCCGGGGCCGGTTCGGGCAAGACGAGGGTTCTCACGCACCGCATCGCCAACCTCATCTCGCGCCACGACGTGCACCCGATGAGCATCCTGGCCATCACCTTCACCAACAAGGCCGCCGGCGAGATGAAGCACCGAGTGCAGAGTCTCATCGGTCCGGTGGCCAAGTCCATGTGGGTCTCCACCTTCCACTCCGCGTGCGTGCGCATCCTGCGGGTCCACGCCGAGCGTTTGGGCTACCCCAAGAACTTCAGCATCTACGACCAGGCCGACGCCCAACGACTCACCGGGTACGTCATCCGCGACCTGGGACTGGATCAGAAGCGTTTCACCCCCCGCAACGTTCAGGCCGTCATCTCGAACTGGAAGAACGAGTTGTGGTCGCCGGCCGACGCGGCCGAGCGGGCCGCGCACATTTTCGATCGCAAGCACGCCGACGTGTATCGCGAGTACCAGGAGCGTCTGGTGAAGGCCGGCGCCATGGACTTCGACGATCTGCTCGTCAACATCGTGCGCCTCTTCCGTCTGAATCCCGATGTGCTGGCCATGTACCAGGATCGCTTCGAGTACATCCTCGTCGACGAGTACCAGGACACGAACGTGGCCCAGAACGAGATCGTTCTGATGCTCGGCGCTCGTCATCACAACGTCTGCGTGGTGGGCGACACGGACCAGAGCATCTACAAGTTCCGCGGGGCCGACTTCCGCAACATCGCCCAGTTCGAGGACGCGTTCCCCGACGTGTCGGTGGTGGTCCTCGAACAGAACTACCGCAGCACCCAGACCATTCTCGACGCGGCCAACGCGGTCATCGCGCGCAACTTCGGTCGCAAACCCAAGGCGCTCTGGACCGAAGCCGGTGCCGGCGAGCCGATCGTGCGGTTCCATGCCAACGACGAGGGTGACGAGGCGGCCTTCGTCGCGCGCACCATGAGTTCGTTGCGGGGCACCGGTCGCACCTGGGGCGAAATGGCGGTTTTCTATCGCACCAATCCGCAGAGTCGCGTGGTGGAGGAAATCCTCATGCGATTCGGCGTTCCGTACAAAGTGGTGGGAGGAACGCGCTTCTACGACCGTCGCGAGGTGAAAGATGCGGTCGCCTATCTGCGCGTCGTCACCAACCCGGTCGACGAAGTCAGTGTCAAGCGCGTGCTCAACGTTCCCAAGCGCGGAATCGGCGAGACCAGTGTCAACCGTCTCGACACCTTCGCCAAGGACGAAGGCATCTCGTTCTTCGACGCCTTGCGACGAGCGGGCGAGGCCGGGGTGTCGGGCGCGGCCAAACGGGGTATCGAGAGCTTCGTCACCTTGATCGAAGCCGTGTCGGCCGACGAGGACCGCAGCCCCGGTCACCTGCTCGAACGGGTTCTCGACGAGTCCGGATACGTGCAGGAGTTCGAGAACGACGACAGCGTCGAAGCGGCTGGTCGGCTCGACAACATCGGCGAATTGATCTCGTCGGCCAAGGAGTTCGCCGTGGTCGACGAGTTTCTCGAACAGGTGTCGCTGGTGTCCGACGCCGACGAGTTGGACGACGACGACAAGGCCGTGCTCATGACCATTCATGCTGCCAAGGGCTTGGAGTTCCCGATCGTCTTCATCGTCGGGGCCGAAGAGGGGCTGTTTCCGCACAACCGTGCGCTCACCGATCCCGACGAACTGGAAGAAGAACGCCGGCTGGCCTACGTGGGCATCACGCGCGCGCAAGAACGATTGTTCATCTCGCACGCCTGGAGTCGTCAACAGTTCGGCACCACCCAGTACAACCCGCCGTCACGGTTCCTCGACGACATACCGGCCGAGTTGATCAACGACGAGGGAAACGTGGGGACCCGCTCGTCGACCCGTCTCACCCGCGAGGAGAACTGGACCGCTCGCGGCAAGGTCACCTCGTCGTTCGATCCCGACGACGAATTCCGGGAGCGTCAGGTGGATGCCGCCATGTCCGCCGGACGAGTACGACCGGCGGAGCAATCGAATGCGCACGACATCGGATTGAGGGTGGGTGACACGGTCGAGCACGCCGTGTTCGGAGAGGGCGTCATCATCGACGTCACCGGAACGGGTGACAAGACCGAGGCCGTCATCAACTTCCGTGATCGGGGACGCAAGCACCTGCTTCTGGCCTGGGCGCCGCTCAAGAAAGTGTGAGCCGGCCCGATCCGCGTGGTTGAATCGGGGGTATGAAAGCAGCGCTGCTCGTGGAGAGCCTCACCGGGAACACCTGGAAAGCCGCCGAGATGATCGCCGGACATCTTCAGCAGGAAGGCTGGTCCATCACCGGACTGTCGCCGCTACGCCAACCCGATCACGGTGCGTTGCAGGCGGCCGATCTGGTCATCGTCGGCACGTGGGTGCACGGTGCGTTCATCATCGGCCAAGCCCCGTGGGGTATCGGTGCCATCAACGCGTTGCCGGCCATCGGCGGCAAGAAGGCGGCGACGTTCTGCACCTTCGCATTGAACCCGGGCAAGACCTTGGGGGCCATGGAGAAGTCGGTGGCCGGGCTGGGCGCCGACGTCATCGGCGGATTGGCGTTGCATCGTTCGAAGCTGGCGGCCCACACCGAGGAGTTCGCCGCTCGTCTGGTGTCGGCCCTGGTGTGACCGTGCGTTCGTTGACCGTCGCCGCCGTTCAGATGGCGATGGTCGATGGTGACGTGGCGCGCAACGTGGCCACGGCCGAGCGTTTGGTGCGCGACGCGGCCGGTCGTGGCGCGCGACTGATTCTGATCCCCGAGTTGTTCGAAGACCGCTACTTCTGCGAGGACCAGCGCGCCGAACATCTGGCCAAGGCTCGACCGCTCGCCGGTCATCCGACCGTCGAACACTTCGCCGCGGTGGCCCGTGAGTTGAGCGTGGTGCTTCCGATCAGCTTCTACGAACGGTCGGGCAACGAGCTCTTCAACTCGTGTGCCGTCGTCGACGCCGACGGTTCCGTGCTCGGGGTGTACCGCAAGAGCCACATCCCCGACGGTCCCGGCTACAGCGAGAAGTACTACTTCCGGCCCGGTGACACCGGTTTTCGGGTGTGGGAGACCGCGGTGGGTCGCATCGGCATCGGCATCTGTTGGGATCAATGGTTCCCCGAGGTCGCGCGGGCGTTGGCGCTCGCCGGTGCCGAGGTCATCTTGTATCCGACGGCGATCGGAAGCGAACCGACCGAACCGACATGGGATTCCGCGCCCCATTGGCAGCGCGTCATGCAGGGTCACGCCGGCGCGAACCTCGTTCCGGTGGTGGCCGCCAATCGGGTGGGTGTCGAGGTGGGGTCGCGCTTCACCCTCGAGTTCTACGGTTCGTCGTTCATCGCCGGACCGACCGGCGACAAGATCGTCGAAGCCGATCGCACCAGCGAGACCGTGTTGACGACCACGTTCGATCTGGACGAGGTCGCGGTCTTGCGTCGCTCGTGGGGCGTGTTCCGCGATCGTCGCGTCGATCTGTACTGACCGGTCAGACCGGAGCGTCCACTCCGCGTCGCTCGACCGTGGTGGGCAAGTGGTCCCACATGTCGGCGATGAGATCGTCGCGAAGGGCCCGACGTGACGGATCGTCCCAGAGGTTGTGTCGCTGCAGGGGATCGTCGGCGAGGTTGTACAACTCGCCCTCGGTGCCGTCGTGCACGGTGCCTGGAAGGCAGGTGGTGGCGATCCAACCGTCGCGGCAGATGGTGCGCATGTGCAGGATCTTGCCGAACAACACGCTGTCCCATTCGGTGAGCACACGCTCGTGTCCGAACGCACGAACCTCGTCCTCGTTGGTCGGTAGTCGCGGGGCTTCGGCGTAGTCCGGTGCGGGAAGTCCGGCGATGTGACAGAACGTGGAAGCCAACGACACGTGGCCGACCGGCGCGTCGATGCTGGCGGGGGCGATACCCGCCGACGGTGCGGGCTTCCAGATGAGCGGAATGCGCATCAACGAATCCACGTGATAGGGACCCTTGAACAACAGGCCGAAGTCGCCTTGCAGTTCGCCGTGGTCGGTGGAATAGAGGATGTCGGTGTCGTTCGCCCAGCCACGTCGTTCGACATGGGCGATCACGCGGCCGATGGCCTCGTCGATGAGTTCGTTCTCGATGTGGGTGAGCGCGTTCACTTCGCGCACCTGATCGTCGGTGAGGGTGTTGGGCACCCAGCGCGCCGGTGCTTCGTAGTTGGAGTAGAACTCGCCGTCGTACCACTTGCGCCAATGACGGGGCTTGGCGTCGAGGATGGCCTCGCGCTCCGCGCGGTCGACCGGGTAACCCTCGGGGAGGTCGAGGTCACGCCAGTTCACCCGGTGTCGTTCCGATGACGGCGGATCCCATGGGTGGTGCGGGTCGGGGAAACTGACCCAGCAGAACCAGTCGGCGTCGGGGTCGAGCGAGTCCAGCCAGGAGATGGCGCGATCAGCCACCCAGTCGGTGTGGTACCACTCGCGCGGGATCGCGTTGTCGTGCACTTGGGGTCCGCCGGTGTCGCCACCACCGGCGGCGTTCACCTGCAATTCCATGTCGAGTACCCGGTAGTACATGGCCACTGCCTCGGGGTGATTCTTCATCAGCCATTGGGCGTAATGGAACGTGCCCATGCCGCCGTGCGACGCGGACTCCATGTGGTCGAACCCGCGATGGAGATGACCACCATGGAGCATGGAGAACTCGCCGCTCATCGCCAGTTTGTTCTCGGTGTAGCGCAGGAACGGGTCCATGAACGGCTCGAAGTGCGCCTTACCGATGAGGGCGGTCTTGTAACCGGCGTCGTGCAGAGTCGCGGCCACACTCGGCGCGTCGACGGGCAAGGGGACACCGTTCATCCACACGCCGTGGGACGCCACGTGTTGGCCGGTGACCATCGTCGAGCGCGACGGCATGCAGACGACGCTTTGCGGGTGGGCGCGACGGTAGTTGATGCCCCCATTGGCCAGTCCGTCGATGTTGGGCGTGCGAGCCACCGAGCCACCGTTGCAGCCGAGTCCGTCGTAACGCTGTTGGTCGGTGGTGAAGAACAGGATCTTGCGGCCCATCAGTGGACGCCCTTCTGATCGGGGAAGATGTCGTGGAGTCGGTCGAGCCCGGCACCGGCACCACCGGCGATGATGAGGGCCATCACCTCGGGGTCCAGGTCGGTGGAGTACACGACGAGGCAGCGATCGGGACCGTCGGGGATGACGTCGACGGTGCCGAGGTGCTTCTTGATGATCGGGTTGTTGACGATCGAGTACTGGAAACGTCGCAGGTCGTGGTCGAGGGTGACGATGTCCTCTTCGAATCGCAGGCCGCCGGCGAGGTCGATCCAGCGTTTGTCGCCCTTCACCTCGCACCCGACGATGGGGAACCATTCGTGGAGGCGGGCCGGATCACCGACCAGCGACCACACGGCGTCGGCGGACGCGTCGATGAAGGTGTGACGGCGAACGGTGCCCATTGGTGCGACTCTACCGAGATGAGGTAGTTGCAGTCCATACGCCACAATTTCCCGTTCAGGGTCGGGCGCGATTGTGGTAAGACAGTCGACGACCGGGGGGTCGGGGAATGGCAGTCGGGGGACCGCGTTGAAGTCGAGTGTCTGGCGCACCGTTGGTCCGGGTTCTTGGCGCACCGTGGGTCCGAGTGTCTGGCGCACCGTTGGTCCGCTCTCGCCGGCGATCGCCTTGGTGGTCGTTCAATTGGTGTTCTTCGGACTTCCCGCGGGCGCCTGGGTGCGCGGGGTCGTGCTCGGACTGCTCACCGCCTTGTTGGCCGTCGGCATGGCCCTCGTGTACCGCGCCAATCGGGTGATCAACTTCGCCCAGGCCGACCTGGGATACGTGCCGGCCGCACTGTCGGTCGGACTGATCGTCTTCAATGGCTTGCCCTACCTCCTCGGGCTGACCGTCGGCCTCGTGTCGTCGATCGTCCTGGGCGCCATCGTCGAGCTGGCCATCGTGCGGCGCTTCGTGCGATCACCACGGTTGGTCCTCACGGTGGCCACCATCGGCATCACCCAGTTGCTGTCGGTGATCGCGCTCTCGATGCCCAAACTCTGGGACGAGCCCGCGGCCTCCGAACGCGTGCCGGCGCCCTTGGATTGGAAGCTCACGATCGGCACGTTCATCCTGAACGCCAACGATCTGATCGCGTTGATCGTCGCGCCCGTCGCGATGATCGCCGTGGGCCTGTTCCTGTCGCGCACGCGGATCGGAACCGCGGTGCGCGCCGCCGCCGAACGAAGCGATCGCGCGGCGTTGTTGGGAATTCCGGTGGGGTGGCTGTCGACGATCGTGTGGATGATCGCCGCAGCGTTGTCTTTCCTCGCCCTCTTCCTCCGTGCCGGCATCCTCGGCTTGCCCATCGGTGCCGCCGGATCGGTGTCGGGTCTGATACTTGCTCTCAGCGCGCTCGTGATCGGCCGCCTGCGTCATCTGCCCACCATCGCCGTGGCCGCGGTCGCGTTGGGTGTTCTCGAATACGGCATCATGTGGAACGCCGACAGTCCGTTGCTGGTCGCTCCGTTCGTGGGTGTCGCCGTGATGGTCGCGTTGTTGATGCAACGCAAAGGCAGCACGCGACTCGATCAGGACACCACGGCGTCGTGGCGCCTCGCCGACGAGGTGCGCGACCTTCCCGCCCATCTGGCACGTCTGCACCTCGTACGCCTGATGCGCTGGGGAACGTTCGTGGTCATCGCGGCTTTCGTGGTGGTGGCCCCGATGATCCTGCGCACCGATCAGATCATCAAGATCACGGCGATCTTCGTGTACGCCATCATCGGTCTGTCGCTCGTCGTCCTCACCGGTTGGGCCGGCCAGATCTCGCTCGGACAGGTCGGCTTCGTGGCCATCGGGGC
>Ga0315900_10004947_pt1 | contig 18542 bp, 34 predicted proteins | sample LakEriMetagenome_FD_203521 | JGI IMG/M metagenome (GOLD analysis project Ga0315900, IMG submission 203521) | Freshwater fungal communities from buoy surface, Lake Erie, Ohio, United States - Buoy 12 MA114 | ecosystem: Environmental > Aquatic > Freshwater > Lake > Lake biofilm | place: USA: Lake... | reverse complement strand
GATCAACAGGCATAAACATCATATCCATTGTTTCATTAACATTGAATGACTCATAAGTTTTAATATATTTCATAATAAATAAATTTAATTTTAGTTATATATTAAAATTAAAATCTAAAATTATTATCAGTAGAAATAAAAAAACCTCATCTTATTTGATGAGGTTTTTTATAACTAAGCTGTAAGCCATTCATAGGATTTTTTACCCGATGATAGCCAATCTTTTTTAGCTTGTACAATTCTTGTATTAAAATCATCCCAGGTGCCACCTTTGCCTTCAATTTCTGATTTAATTTTTTGCCAAGTTTTATAATCATTCTTTTCTTCTTCTGACATTTCTTTTTTTGGTTTTTCCATAGCTCTATAAATAAGAGTTCTAATAACTCCAAAGATTGCAACAGCCATATAAGTAACTAGTATTGATGTTGGAACTCCAGTGAAGAATCCAAAATAGAATGCAAACACTGCTGCTAGTGGTACAAAGCATGATACAAAGTTCAATTTAAATATAAATTGAAATATACCTAATATTTTTTGTATTAGTGGATCATCTTTAGATATACTTAATGGATTTTTTCCATCGATTTCTACTCCTGCTTTTGGGTGAAAGTCAAACTCTTCATTAGTCTTAGTAAGTTCTTGAACTTGAGGCATGTTTTGTAATCCCCTTTTAATATCTTCAAATGTTAAATCTTGTATAGGACTTTTAAATACATATTCTATATTTTTAATAACTTCTGATAATTTATCACCGATAAGTTCGGCTACTTTATTAGCTAAGTCAGTTACTTTTCCTTTAAATTCATTCCATTTGTTTCCTAAGGCTTTTGCAATATCACTTGCTTTATCTTTTAGATAGTTCCAAATGTCACCATAAACATCGTAAGCACCAGCAATCGGATCAACTGGCATTGTAAACATATCTAATGTCTCATTAACGTTGAATGATTCATAAGTTTTAATATACTTCATAATAAAAAATTTTAATTTTAGTTATATATTAAAATTAAAATCTAAAATTATTATTTAGTATATTTTACTTTATCTACTTTAGTGCCTAATACGATTTCTTTATAAGCTTTAGGATTAACTATACATTGACCTTTTACTCGGTCATTTATTCTTGCCATAAGTGGATTTACTCCTTCATCTTTACACATATCGTATAGTTTAGAGATTTTCTTAATTACTTCTTCGGATACAAAGTTAAGCTTTTTCTGCCAGAAAAGAAAGAATTCATCATAATTTTTAAATACTCGTTTACTAAAATAATCATTATAAAATTGTATGTCGGATTCTTTAATTTTACCTAATAGTTTTTTAATCGGATTATTAAGACCTAAAATATCTTCTAATATCTCTGATGATTTATCAAATACCGATTTGTATGCAATTCCTAATAACACTTGTAATACATCTAAATCTGACTCTCCATCTGGTATACCATCAAATTTTTGTCTGATATCTTTCATATTATTAAGTAGGTCTTTTTTAAGACCTTCGTAAGACCAGTTTTTAATTTCAATTAACTCTTTATAGATTCTAGTCTTTTCTAAGAATTCTTTAAACTCTGATTTAGTAATATCACTTGCAACAATATATCCAGCAATTTCAGATGGTCTAACTAAGTTTTCAGACTCAGATGTTAAATAAAGATAATAAAAAAACTTATCTAATTGACTGAACCCAGTTGATGTTCTTGACCACGATTGATAATCTATGATATCACTCAGCATTTGATAACCAATCATATATTTATCATATACGTGTTTTAATTCGTGTGATAGTATACCAATTGTTTTTGCCTTTTCTTTTTGTAGATAACTGATTACATCAGAGAAATTATTATCACTGGCTGAAATAAAATTAACTTGTAAGTTAATTGTATCATTTTGCTTATCATATAATAGTTTGTAATTTGATTCATCTGATGCATCAACAGCAACTCCCCAAGAAGCAACATCTATATCAGTATAGTTTTCATTAAGATGTATAACTATATTAAAATTTACGGTGTTAAATGTTAATTCAGATATTAGTATTTTAATAGCTATAGTTTCATTAATTTCAATTTTACCTGCTTTCTCTAAGTGAGAAAATAGATATTTTGTATCCATTTGGCTAAATTTATCAACAATAGAGTCATAAAGTAATTGTGCTGATTGTACGATATTTTCAGGAACACCCAATCTTTCTAAGATAAATTGATTATACTTTTTGATTTGCATAGATTATATATTAAACTTACAAGTTAATATATAATTTTAACTCTATGAAATTTATATTAATTGCTAATAATGATAAACTTTTTTCTAAAAAGAAATTTGTTGATTTCTCTATAGATTTAAATCCTGAGGATATAGTAATCGTTTTTGGTAGACAAACTCCCATAAAATGGCCTAAGATAAGAAATCATAAAAACAAAGTTTTATTTATTAGAAATTTAGTTTGGTGGTTTAATAAACCGGAAAGTCCGCGTGGTGATATCTTTAAAAAAAATCAACACTTATATAAATCAATTTATTTAATCACAGGTGATGGTACATCTAAAGATAATATAAGAAGTTTAGAAAACACTGAAAATGATTTAAGACCTTACCTAAATGATATCGATTTTGATTATAGTAAACTATGTGATATATCGAAAGAAGTTTCTCAAATATCTGAATTAGACTTACCAGGCAAAGTCCCAAGTACCGGTTTAATAGCTTATCTTTATGTTAATAAATTCTTGGCTACTGGAGATGATAATATTATATTGTTAGGATTTTCTGGAGAATTTGATCCAGATGCTAAATGTCATAATCCAAATTGGGAGCAACAATACTTGAAATCTCAATTACTATCTAATAAAAATTTAACAATTATATATGATTAAGGTATTCATAGGTTTTGATAGTAGAGAAAAGATAGCTTATGATGTATGTAAATATTCTATACAGACTAGAAATAAAGACATACAAATAATGCCTCTTATACAAAGTGAATTAAGAAGTAGTGGTGTTTATTTAAGACCAGAAGATAAATTAGCTTCAACTGAGTTTTCAATAACTCGATTTTTAGTTCCCTATCTATCTGATTACAAAGGCATATCTATTTTTATGGATTGTGATTTTTTAGTATTAGAAGATATCAAAAAACTTATTGATGAAATAGATTTATCAAAAGCTATATCAGTTGTAAAACATGATTATAAACCAACTGAGTCTACTAAAATGGATGGTAAGTTACAACACCATTATCCAAGAAAAAACTGGTCATCACTTATGGTATTTAATTGTGACCATGCATCTAACCAAAAATTGACTAAAGACTTAGTTAATAATGAAACCCCACAATATCTACATCGGTTAAATTGGTTAGACGATTCTGAAATAGGAGAAATCAATCACACTTGGAATTATTTAGTAGGTTGGTATAATGATATCAAAAATCCAAAAGCTATACACTTTACAGAGGGAGGTCCTTGGTTTAAACAATATATAGATTGTGACTTTTCAAAAGAATGGTTATGGGAATACTATTTAATGAAACAAAATGGACTATAAAAAAATAATAAGTAAAGAGATTGAATACTTACAAAATCTACCTTTACAACAGATAGAAGATTTAGTTAATTTTATCCACGATAGTAGTGGTAAAGTAATAACCTCTGGTATGGGTAAAGCAGGACATATTGCTCACACATTCGCTACTACGTTAACTTCTACAGGAACCCCTGCATATTTTTTACATCCATCAGAAGCTCAACATGGTGATTTAGGAATAATTCAACCAGGAGATATTGTGATTGTTTTTAGTAATTCTGGAAAAACTCGTGAAGTTTTAGAGCTTATTGAATTAGTCAATCAATTAAATTATCAAAATCCTATTTTAGCAATAGTAGGTCAATTAGATGAAATCTTAAAAGATAATTGCAAACTATCCATAGTGTATGGTCCAGTTGAAGAAGTTTGTCCTTTAGGTTTAACACCTACTACATCAACTACTTGTATGTCAGTAATCTCTGACCTTATTGTTGTTTCATTAATTGATAAAGGGGGATTTACAAAAAAAGAATACTCAAAATTTCATCATGGCGGATATCTCGGACATAAATCACGAAAATAAAATACTTATTGCTGGTCCTTGTGTTGTACAAGATTTAGAAACTTGTCTATTAATAGCTAGTGAGGTAAAACGTGTTAGTCAATTATTTGGATTTATTCCTGTTTTTAAAGCTAGTTTTGATAAAGCTAACAGAACATCACAGAGTGGCTTTAGAAGTATTGGTCAATTAGAAGCACTTAAAATAATAAATGAAGTAGGAAATCAATTAGATATGTTAACAATTACAGATGTGCATGAGACTAGTCAGATTGATGAGGTGGTTAAATGGGTTGATTTGTTACAAGTGCCAGCATTTCTTTCAAGACAAACTGATTTAATAGAAGCCTGTGCAAAAACGAATAAACCTACATTAGTTAAGAAAGGTCAATTCTTATCCCCAGAAGTATGTAAATTTATAGAAGATAAGTTTTATAAATCAGGTGGTAAAAAGTTAATTATATGTGAAAGAGGAAACTCGTTTGGTTATACCGACTTAATAGTTGATGTTACTTCCATAAGTAAATTAAAAGAATCATGTCAAAGGTCATTAATAGCAATGGACTGCACACATAGTTTACAAAAACCTAATGGTCAAATGGGAAAAACATCTGGACAATCAAAATACATTTTAGATATGGTAAAATATGCGGCAGTTATGAAAAGTGATGTTCTATTCATAGAATGTCATCCGAATCCAAAAGAATCTCCGTCAGATAGTGATAATATGTTAGAGTTAAGTAAATTAGAGTTTGTTATAGAGTGTGCTTATAATATCTACAATCTATAATTAATTTTCGGTCCATTTCATAGAGATACGATAAAGTTTAGCGTCTCCAATATCTTTAAGTGTTATTAACATAGTTCCGCTAGTTGATTCATCTATGTATTCAAATTCCCAAATAGTTTCAACAACACTAGCAAACTTATCTTTCTTTATACCTTTTTCAAATTGATATCCATAGTTATCGATTAGTATTCTTAAAGTTACTTCAGCATCGAAATAATTTTCATAGTCAATATACCAAGTATCATCATATCTCTCGCCACTAATAACATACCATTCACCTAAAGGTCTTTGTTCTTCAGACATTATCATTTTAATTTGTGGTGTATCTTCTTGTTGAGCTATTAGGTTAATACTCACAAAGAGTGCTAGTATGAGTGTGATAAGTTTCATTTTAATTTAATATTTTGTTTTTTCCAATTATCTAAATTTTCTGGTCTTTGAGTATGACCTTCTTTTGTATAACAAGGTGGATAGATTTCATCTTTTATTAATTCTCTTAGCATCTTTAATTCTTCTCGATTTGATTGATACTCATCTTTATCAGATGCTCTGAAGTTTCTATCATTTATAATTCTTTCAACTATTGGAGTTTCTAACTCAATTATTCTGGATATTATTTCGCTTTTAGTCATATCATTATATATAGTTTTTTGATAAGCTTTCGGAGAAGGCATATCTGAGTAGTGACACCATTCATCTAAATTCATAGTAATAAATTTCTACATTGTTTATATTCTTGTTCTGAAAATCCTATCCAACTTCTACACTTTACAATATTTTTTAGGCCATAGGATTCTATATCTCTTATATTATCATCTAGTATAATATAGTTATCGGTTTGATTATTTTGTAACCAGTTTTCTATTTCACCTCCTCTTCCTTCTGATGTGATTATAGGAGTTACGTCATATATTGGTGTGAATATACCATAGTGTTGAAATATTCTTTGCAAATCTTTAAGTGAGTGTTTAACTCTCCAAGTTGAAGTAATGACTGGTTTTAAATTAAATTCTTGGCATAAGTCATCATATAATTGCACAGAGATAGTGTTCCAATCATTTCTTTTGATTGTATTTAAAACACCATCTATATCTGTAAAAATTATAGTTCCCATATTGATTTTCTCTTTTTCTTTTGATACTTAAAATAAAAATAGAATATTATTTTTTGTATTAATCGTCTCATAGAACTAAGTCTAGTTTAAGCTCTCTAATCTTATCTATAGTCATGTCCTCTTGTTCGATATAGGCTTCTATATAATAGATAATCTTATCTGGGTCATTTTTCATAAAGTCGATCCAATATCCTGGATATCCACTACTATACTTACAATGTCTAACGTATTCTTCTATAGTGAACTTTCTAATTTCAAACTTATTAGATTTTCTTTGGATAACGGTTAGTATATCTCTTTCTCTTTTAATAATAACTTCCCAATAAGATAACATCTCTGAAAAGATGTCACCTGGTTTAAAGTCTAATGATTCAAACTTCTTATGAGTCTTATTTTTCATTTCATTATAATTCATTTCTTATCTCTTATAAATTCGTTAGCAATTGATAGTATTATAGCACAAACAAAAAACATAAACATTTTCATATTAAAATTATTTAGGCAAAATTAGTAATTTAAATTTAGATATCTAACACTTATGAAAGATTATTTCATTTTTTTAAAAATGATAGGTGCTATAAATGCAATTAATGTAAGTAGTGAGAAAACTAAATCTATTGATTCTAAATTTAATACTGGTAAGAAATAAGAAAGTGCTAATTTTAGACCTAAGCCAGCGATTACATAATAAGCTATTTTTTCTACTATAGGATTATTATTAATTATTGAAATAAATTTGGTTGTTGCAAATCTTATTGCTAATATACCTATACCTACTCCTAACATAATTATTGATAAACTATCAGTAAAAGAAACCGCAGCAAGTACATTATCTATACTAAAAACTAAATCCATTATTTCAATTGATATTACGGTTCTCCAAAATCCCACAGGTGTCACTTTTAAATCTGAATCTTCTGACTTTTTAAGTAAACTTTTTATTGATATGAAAATTAAATAAAGTCCGCCTACTAATTTTAACCAAGTTATAGAAATGAGTAGACTAGCAAAAAGAAGTGCTAATCCTCTAAAAAGATAGGCTCCTATAATACCCCAAGTCAGTGCTTTTTTTTGTTGATTCTCTGGTAGGGTTTTTACCATAGTGGCTAAAACAGCAGCATTATCAATACTTAAAATAATTTCAAGTAAGACTATATTTAAGATAATTAGTAAAGTTGTTAACATAGATTATATATCAAAATTATTAATCTATATCCCAAAATTTCCATTTTTTTGGTTTATCTGGTGACCAAATTCTTAAAAAAAATCTTTTTAAAATTAATATATAAAAATAAAATAAAAAATGAGAAGATTATTCTTTAAAGAAGATGGTTTACAAGGTCAAGTTGCTCCTGAAGGTTACAAAGCTTTTGGATTTTCAGATGGTGCGATTTCAGTAGTCGGAACATCTTCAAATGATATCAGTGGTGCTGTATCACCTACTCCGTTTGTTTATAGATCTGATTACTTCGATGTAATAAATAATGGTGATGAAATGGGTAAAACATCAACTACATCACCTTATTCTAAAATAGATTTAGACCTGAGATACTCAAGTCATAATTTAATATTGATTAAAAACAGCGTGGAAATAGCACCTGGGTTTTCATCTGTTAAACTACCTGAAAAGTGGGGTACATACTTATCTAATATGTTATTAGAATTTGTTACATTTAGTAAAGAGACTACTAAAATTAATTTAAATAATTATCCTAATTTAAATTTTATCGGAGGAAAAGGTGTTACTAGACAATTATCAGATCCATTCGATTCAAAATCAGGTATATCTGGAAATAAACCATACACTTTAGAGATAGTTAATCAGGTTTGGGATCTACCTTATTTGAAATCAATGAGGTTTGGTCAATTTTCTAGTTCAACAGGTATTAAATGTCCATCTGACGTGACTATTAAAGCAAATGCAGGTAATAGATATTACTTATCCAGTGACACGATTGAGTATCTAACATTAGACTTTTCTTCTTTCACGTATTCAAGTATAGACGATAATGATAATAAAGAATTTGTATTTGAATGTATCATAAAAAGTGCTAATTTAAAAGGTGTTTCGTTTAGTAATATCGGTGTATTATCTGAGATAAATGAATTTAGTACTATTAGATTTGATTTTCCATATGGAAATCTTTCACAAACAGCTGTTGATAATATTCTTCAAACTTTAGATGCTGCTTGTCCTAACTCAGTATTTGATGGTTCTTATGGTTACGGTTATAGTTATGGTGGTGAAAGTGATTGTCATATATCATTTATTGAGGATGAACTTTCTTCTACTAGTGGCACTTTGATAGTTGGAAATAAATATGTAATTGAAAGTCAGAATATTGGAGATGACTTTTCAAACGTTGGGTATGTTAAAGGTGGTGAAACTTTCATAGCAACTTCCGATACACCAAATAACTGGACAAATGGAACTGAGGTTATTGAGTTATCTGGAAAACCGATAGCTGCTACTTTTTCTTTTATCGGTAAAGAAATTTTACCCGATGGAACTTATATGATAAACGATTCTGTCTTTTTTGAAATATCTGGTGGTGAATTTTCAAAAACAGAGATTTTGACAGTTGATAGTTATCTTTTTCTTTGTTATGAAGGTTATAAAGAAGATATCAATGGTGGTTATATTGTCAAATATGATGAAATGGGTAGAAAGGTTTTTCAAGGAAAAGATAAAACGCACGATATTAGATTTGAAATTACTGAAGTTTCAAGAACTTCTGCACCAACTGATGGTTTAATAAATATAAATAAACAATCATTAGATAACAAAGGCTGGAATGTGATAGTAAACAAATATCAATATTAAATTAAACCCTCTTTTTAAGAGGGTTTTTTTAATTGTTAAAAACAAATGGTTCGTAATTTAAATCGTAATCATTTATTGTAAAATTATTAGGATAATCATTTTCTGATGGTAGTTTTTGATTATTAAGTATAGGTTCACTAATAAACTTTTTCTAATTCTTCTATCCATAAATCAAAATCATTGAAAATATTAAAATAAATAGGATGATTTGTGAACGGATACCATTCAGCATTAAATCTATTTTCTTTTTGTTGATTGTTAAGTTTTGGTATTTTTGAAAAATATTCAGAGTCAAACCAGTAAAAATTTCCAGAAAAATGATCGGTAAATCTAAATTTACCATCATTTACATCAGACCAATTCTGCCAATAATCATCTATTTCAGTGTTTCCTATTCTAAATAAAGTACCAACTAAATCATGTGATAGTATTTTAGTATAGCAACTTTTCCAGTTTTTTAATATTTGATAGTCTAATATTTTTCGACATATTTCGTATTTCCATTTATCTTTATGGTTAGGCGAGTAGGATGTTGATTTAGCGTGAATATAAACTCCTTTAAATTTCTCATTCTGACTTATTTCACTCATTTGTATTAGTGTGGGAAATTCGAAATTATTTTCAACTATGTTAATAATTACTTTTTTTGATTTTAAATAATTTACTATTTTTAGTTTATCTTCTTCTAATCCACATATGTTTATAAATATTTTGTTTAGATTTTCCCATAAACCGCTTGACTTTATTTGTTCAATTTGTTCTTGAAAAATATCATACCAATCATTTTTTGCCCAAATGTGGTAAAAAAGGTAAATTGGTGTTTCTACAATTACATCATCAATTTTATGATGTTCTATTTTCAAATAGCTTCTTTTTTCTCTAAATCCGTTTGATAAGTAGTGCTTACTTAGTAAGTATTCTGTTGATAAATCAAATATTAATAAGTCGGTATTTAATAGTAAATAGTTTCTGTAATCAAAATCTTTAGGTAGTTCAATTTTTTTATAACAACGTTCTTCAATATATCCGTATTTTGTGTAGTGATTAATCGCATCTTGTTCTGTTGATAACCCAGCATTTGTTAAATCATCGTGTAAATAAAGATAATACTTCCAATCAAAGTCATTTGGTATCATAATTTATATATTCAAAAAATTGTAATGAAAATGTATTAAATTTTTACCAATTGATTTAATTTAACTTCTCTTAAATGGGGTTTGATTACTTTATACGCTAATTCAATCATTGAGTCTTCAGATGTGTATATTTGATCACCAACCTCAACAAATAACTTATAGTTTGTCACATCATAAGGAACATCACCACCCCACATTCTAACTAAATTATAATCCTTTTCAATTCTAATTTGAACAGGAGTCAAACCATCTGGTTCATAATGAATTAGATAGTAATTATCTTTAGATATAATCATTAAATCATCTACTATCATTTTTTTACTAAAGTTAAGACCTTCATAAATTAATTGTATGTCTTCCCATAATTTTTTCATATACCTAAATCTTTTAGTTTCATTTCTCTTAACCAATCTTTTAAACCATATTTTTTTCTATTCATATTAAATCCTGACATAAAGGCATCATGATTGAAATGGTATTTCATATTATCAATTAGTGATTCTATTTCTTTATCTAATTCTTCTTCGGTTTCTTTTGAAATAAAAGGTCTATAAATATTATAAGTGATAGGTCTATCTCCATTTGGATGTATTTGATCCCCAACTGTTATCTCAATTCTCCAAAGGTGTCCATATTCCCAATACCTTGCATCCATAGAACGTATAATAAAGAAAAGTCCTTCAGTATCTTTTTCATCGGAATAAAAGAAAAGACAAGCACCACCCCAGTTTGAAGTAATCTCATTAAATGGATGTGATAAGTTATGACCGTTTAAATCGATTCCAGGAAGTGAATTAATAGTATCAACTAATCTTTTATGTAAATCCTTCATAGTCCTAAATCATTTAATTTCTTATCTCTCATTTCTTCTATAGTAATAAAATAATTTGTTGAAAACTCTCTTATATGACTATCATCACATTTAATTTTATACCAGTCACCTGTTTTTCTACTTACCAATTCGGCTACATATTCTTTATTTTCAGATAAATTATATAATTTACAGATTCGAGAACATCTATCCGATTTTAATTTAACAATCATATACCTAATTCATTTAATTTATCTTGTCTTAATTGACTTACTATATTAAAATTCCAATAACAAAAAAGTGTATTATCAAATCCACTTAGCTTATAATAAATTTGATTATGAACACATTCAACTCTTTCAACGAAATAGGTTTTCCCTATTTCTAAAACTTCACCACCATTTGGTTCATTATTTCTACAAACTACAAGCATAATACATTTAGTTTTTCTTCTCTTATTTCATCTATGGTTTTAAAGTAAGACTTAGATAGGTTTGCCTCATATCCCCCTCTCCAATCAATAGTATAGTAAGTATCATGTTCTTCTAATACCTCATACCACTGACCAATCGTTAACATATCGTATGCACTGAAAGAAGACCATTCACCACTATAATCATTAGTAACACAAATGACTTTCATTTTAATATCTTTTCTAATTTACTATCACGACATTCATACACCTTTATATCTTCATCTTTGAAGTCACCGTTTTGTAGTTTCATTTGGACTTTGATGTAATCTTCTGCTTCTTTTAAAGTATTTCGACTTACAGGTTCCCCATTCCAACTATCATAAGAAGAATAAGTCCTTTCTCTACACCATCTCCAAACTGGTTCTTTTTTCCACCATACTTTTTTCTCATACATCACATAGTAATTATTAACTGGTTTATCACTTGAAATGTATGTTTTCTTTACTACTTTATATCTCATACAATACCTTTTAATTTAAATTCTCTTATATTATCAGTTCCTATTATTAGTTCATCTTCTGGGTATTCAATACCATCAGAAAGAACATAAAACCTACCTAAAGATTTATTCTTAAATTCTTTTGTTTCTAAATCATCAAAGCTAAAACTGGAAGTAACCTGTGATTTCATCCAGTTTTCTTTTATATCTAAAATCTGACCGGTTTCTTTTATAAGTGCTTTTTCTTTCATAGTATTTTGTTTATTTTATTATCTCTTAAAAAGGATTTAAAAGCTAACTTAAATTGTTCCTGTGAAGTTATTGTTGTGATAATCATATTCTTTACTCCTTCTTTTCCTATTTGGTAGACCAATTCGCTATATTGCTCATAAAGATTAGTTAGGTTAATTTGCAACTTACCATACTCAAAAGTAAGTTTATCGTTTTCTAATACCATATGATTATAAAGAAAAGAGAGTTCAATCATTTTATCTAATTGTTCTTTACTAAACCCATGAGCATTATTACCAGCTAATATCCAGTCTAAGTTATCTTTTATAAAAAGATCTGTATCATCTAAAAAATGTTTCATATTCCTAGTTCTTTTAATTTCTTTTCTCTCCAATCATCCTCTTAAGTCTAATTGTAGGTGACCTATTGCTGTTTTTAATTCTTCTACATTCATAACCACAAATATAACAATTATATTTAAAATAAAAAAACCTCACTGATTATTCAGTGAGGTTTACTATAATTTTTTTTATTATTACTTAATGTTTAAGAATGTTCCACTTGAGCCAGCAATTGTAGTTGGAAGTTTCCCATCCCACGCATTTGCTTTCAAGTATTCGATGTATAGTGGAGACAACTCAGTTTGTTTAATTCTAATAGCTTTTGCTGCTGCTTGTGCGTTGATAATAGTTTCTGCACTATCTGCTCGAGCGACTGCTACTTTTCTTTCACCATCTGCTTTAGCTGCGATTGCTTGTTGACGAGAAGCTTCAGCTTGTTGAATAGCTTTTGTTTTAGCGACAATAGATTCTTGAAGAGCCTCTGGTGGTGTGATATTAGTTCTTAACTGAGAAACATCAAACCATTTAGATAATCTTTTATTACATTCTAAAACGATAGCCGCTTCGAAAGCTTGTCTATGTTCAAAGATACTATCTACTTCCCAAGTATTAGAAACGTCATTAACTGCTCCAATAACTGCGTTTTTCAACCATCCTTGTTCGATTTCTTTAACTCCTAATCTTAAATTAACAAACATATCACCGATAGACTCTGGCTTTAATGAATAGTTAAAAGAAGGTTTAATTGTTGCAGAGAACCCACCTTTTAAGATAACTGGTGTGTCGTCATACTCAATGTGTTGTTGGTATGTTGGGAATTCCAAAACTTGTGTAAACCAAGTGTTATAAACTACCCAACCTGTTTTGTATTGGTAAGAGGCAACTCCTCTTTCAGAACCTGAAAGGTTGACTACGATACCTTTATGACCGGCATCAATTCTTTCTAAGGAAAATGGTTGAATTAGAGATACTAAGAGACCAACTACTACCACTCCAATTCCTTTGGCTAGTGTTGTTCGATTACCGGTGCTTACACCGTTGAAAATTGTAAATCCACCGATAATGGCGAAGATTACGAAAACTGCGATACTAATCATTTTTCTGTTTTTTTGGTTATTAATTATTGTTTAAAATACTTATTATAAAAAATCTTTCCGGTATATACCGTTAAAAGAATAGCAAGCCATGAGAATATTACCACAGCTGAGGTTGAGAAAATGTCACGACTAATGACATAGTCAAAAAAGAGTGTCATAATGGATAGGTAGACGATTATCATACCGATGTAAGCACCGTTTCCTAAATTTTTAAAGAATTTTATCATGTATTTAATTTTAAGCAAATTTAATAATAAAAATATAAATAACTAATTTTAGTCAATTATTTTGTCGAGAATTACCGCTTTATTTATTTTATTGATGAATACTAATTCAAATTCAATTTTTTCTCCAACTCTAAGGTTGAATAAATCATTGTGAAAAGTTTTCATTTCGCCATCAATGTCGATAACAATCTTAGTGTCTTTAATTTCGACTACTTTACCTTTTAATATTTTTCCCATTTGTAAAATTTTTTTCAAATTTATATATATTTATTGAATTATAAAAATATTAGAAACAAAAAAAATTTTTTAAAAAAGTTTGTAATTGATAAAATAATTTTTAATTTTGTGTAATTATTAATCTTTAAAAAAAAATAGAAAAAATGGCAGTCAAAAAAAATTCTGGAAAAGTTATCGGGCAAGTAGAAGGTCTAAAAATTAAACAAACTAATAAAACCGCTACTGTTAAGGGTAAATTAGTTACTAAATCAACTGAAATTGGTATATTTCGTGGTAAAAATTTAGTTGAAACCGGATTCAAAAATAAAGAAGTTGCTATGGTTCGAGCTAAAGAGATTAAATCTCAAATTGTTAAATAATTAAAGGAGACTTCGGTCTCCTTTTTTTATATATAATTTTTATGAAAAATTGGCTGAGAAAATTAGGTATAGTTGGATTTTTGTTTTTTTTAGTTAAGGGTCTTATCTGGATTATTATATTTTTAACAGCCTATTTTATCAGCTAGTTTTCTAAACTTATACCTATAATTTTACCTTCTTCGTACCAAATTCTACGCACTAATATACCAACTTCATTATACTCGTATGATATTTTTATAGAGTATTTGCTTGAGTAGAATTCTTTTTGTATGATTTTATCATTCTTTTTAATTACAAAATCTTTACCTATTTTAGTTGTATCTTGTGTAAAGGACCAGTTAATTATTATTAAAAAAAATAAAGATATCAAAAGTCTCATAATTATTATATATCTATCAAAAACATTTGATTAACAAAGTAGTATAAAATCAATGAAATATAATAAAGATTTAATTTACTTTCAAGATGATGTTGTGTTTTATGATGGTGTGAAGTTATCTATAACTAGACAAAATATACAAGATTATATGTTGCAAACCAATATGGGTGCAGAATCAATAGTAATTTATTATTATAAAAAAGAGCTTCAACAAATAAGAGACAAACAATTAGAACAATTACTAAATGATAGAGAAGAAGAAAAAAGAAAAAAATAATATTTTACTATCTGTTGGTGATATTGTAAGATTAAAAACGGACCATCACCTGTGTGAATTCATCAAAGGTGATTGTCTTATAACTCAAATAGTCCAGTATAGTAATAAACACAGAAAGACTCGTTATCATATAAAGAATGTTGAGGATTGTATGACTTGGGCTCATTTAGAAGAATTAGATTTAGTTAGTGATTTAAGAAACCAGAAATTAGAAAAATTAGGACTATGAAATTAGATTTTACATCAAATGATTTTGATTTTATGTCAAATCATGGTGAGTATTACATTGAAGGTAAAACTAAATGCGCTTGTGACTACACCGAATGGACGGACTCAAAAAAAATTGGAGATGGTTGGGGAATGTTTGAAGGTCTCACTATGGTTACTTATAAAGGATATGATGGAGAACTTCCAAGAATGGATGAAGATACTTGTAGTTTTTCTGAGTTTTCAATTTATTATAGAGGTGAGTTGATTAATGAATTTTACTATTCTGATTTAGTAGCAAAAATAAAATCTGAAAAAAGAATTGATAAATTAGATAAAATTATTTAATATGGAAATGCTTTGTTTAAGTTCTTTTGGACAATTTGGAAAAATAAAAGGTTTGTCATTTAATAAAATTTATAAAGTTAAATTTTTTGATAAAAATAAATTATTAATCACAAATGACTTTGGTAGACCACAAATGGTCGATTCTAATAATTTTGCTAATTATCAAAATTTAAAAAAGTTTAATTTTATTTAGATTGATTTAAAATATCATCAATAAAGTTATATACGCGGTGACGGAAACCTAGTCCGGTTGTTATAACACCAGCGTGTTGAAACAATGATAGTTTTGTACACCAAATATTAATATTATTTTCTTTACAGAAGTCTTTAATTATAAAGTCATGTGGTTGTTTATAATCTACTTTTTTTATATAGTCTGCAAAATCTTGACAAATTTCTTGACTAAACAAACAAGCTTGTAAGCCATAAAAATCATTTATTTTAACTTTCTTCACGCCTAATGTTTTGTGATTATTTGTATAGGGTGAGTACAATGTAAGTATAAAAGGTTTGTCCATCTCAATTTTCTTCACTTCTTCTATGCAATAAGTTAAGTAACTTCTGAAATTAATTGATGCGACCACATCATCCTCTAAAATCAGTCTAAAATCACAATCACCACAATTCATTGTCAGTGCATTTATAAAGTTATTTTGTGCTTTCACTCTGACATTTCTATTTTCAGAATTGGTAAAATCCATTTCTTTTATTTCTAACTCAACTGGAAAATCTTTTGGTATTGATTCTAAATTTAATTGGCTTCTGCTTCCTTGTGAGATATATAATTTTGTCTCTCCAGCTTGTTTTAGCTTTCTAAGTGTCTTTAATAGATAGTTTTCTTTTCTATCACAGGTGTATACTATAGTTTCGAATTTCATAATTTATATATAAATATTATGAGAGATAGAAGTCCGTTTTTTTTTATTCATGTCTATAAAAATTTAGGAAGTACTATTTATAGTCAATTTCCTGAGAATTATAATCAAAGATTTTATGGAAAAAAATCACTAAATCAATGGAAGTTTGAGAATAAATCTACAATGAGAACACCTTTTGACTCAAGTTTAAATAGTTACTTGAATGGTAAAACACCATTCGCAGTCGACCATTTAGACTTAGATAGTTGTTATGAAATTGGCATTTTAGATGACTTTGACTTTAAGTGGAGAGAATTTATTGCAATAATAAGAAACCCAGTTGATAGATTTATTTCAATTTGTAATTTTGAAAAAAGAAGTCCTGATGATTTATTAAATGATGATACTAAAAGAGATGTTTCACAAGTAAAGCCTTTGAAGACCAAAAAGAAAATTAATTTGACTTTAATTCAAATGGAGAGACCAGAATTGATAAAATCTTATTTTAAAAAATTTAATATAAATATTGACTTAGAAATAAGATTAAATCAAAGTGATAAAATTTATACTAAAGAAGATTTGACGATAGACCAACTAAAAAAGTATGAGTTGAGATTTGAAAAAGATTATCAATTATACAATCAATTGATTGAAAATGATGGTATCATTAAAAATTTTAATTTCTAACATGTTAGTATCATTCGAATATAAATTTATTTTTCTAAAAACGTTTAAAACAGCCTCAACTTCGACTGAGATATATTTTGAACAATATTGTTCAGACCACGAAAGGGAAGAAAGAACAATTTCTGAAATGATTTCCGAAAAAGGAATTATCGGTGCAAGAAACTCGGAAATAAAAAATAATGTTAATTTCTATAACCACATGACCGCTTTTGAAATAAAAAATAAATTAGATAAAAATAAATTTGATGAGTATTACAAATTTTGTAATGTAAGAAATCCATTTGATTTATTAGTTAGTAATTATTATTTTTTCGAAAAGTATAGAAATATTCGATTCGATAGATTTATAAATAATGAGATTATTCTAAATGAAATAAAAGACGGAATTTGTGATATTTTTACAATAAACTCTGAGATAATTCTAAATGATTTTATTCGATACGAATACTTGAATGATGATATAAAAAAAATTTCCGAAAAATTAAATTTACCAATTACTAAAAGACAAATTGGTCATTACGTAAAAAGTAAATCAAGAGATAATTACGATTATCTAAATCTATTTGATACTCAATCAAAGTTAAAGATCGAGCGTGTTTTTAAAGATTATTTCAGCTATTTTGGTTATTAATTAAGTCATTTATTTTACCATCTCTAATTGTTTTATCATCAAATTTTTTAATTCTACCATGAACTATTGTATAATCAAAAAGTTGATTATCACAACCACATCCGCAACCATCTCCCTGATGTCTTGTGATTACAAGATTTCCATCTATGTAAGTAGTCTGAGATTCCCAATCATAACCATTGCGATAAAAGTCATATTTTTTATTATACCACTTTACGTAGTGTTCTGCTTTCTTTATAGTATTAAATATAATCATAATCAAATAAAAAAGGCTTCGATTTATCCATCTTCTGGACCAGCTCTTTAGAGAGGTGGGTTTAATCCCAATCGCTCGAAGCCTAACGCGAAACGAAAGAGAGAGGTCAAGTACTCAATCGATAGTCACACTCTTGACAGTGTCCCATTCGGGATGTTAGTCAAAATGTTTTAGAGTAAAGAAATGGTCAAGTGAAGCAATTGCTGCAGTTATCCACCCTAAAAGTGCAATCCAGTTTCCTGTAAAGTAAGCACTTACTGCACTTACCACACTAAATATAAAAGTAAGAAATACAAAATGTTTTTTCATGAAATTTATATTTGATATATACAATATGTTTAGTTCGGATAATATTTTTATAATGATTTTTGGAATCTTACTTGGTTTAGGATTTATAACTGGATCTGTTTATTGGGTTAACAAACTATTTATAGACAACACAAAAGACCAATTAGTAAAATTTGTTCTTATCATATTCACATCACTGGTAGCTCTTTTTATTGTTGATAAAACAATTGCCTTTAAAGTATCTTTATTGGATGATACTATGGATTCTCAATTGTTTGATTTAATTAAGACACTAACACTTATGATATTCTCTTACTACTTTGGAACAAAAAATTCCAAATCTGAAGAATAGTTTGTGATTTTTAAATTTTATTATTATCTTTGTGATTATGAAAAAATTTAAGTCATTCTCACCAAAAGTAGATTCTAAAAGAAGATTAGTACT